>Ga0308163_10002139_pt1 | contig 18829 bp, 22 predicted proteins | sample PhyTR1_FD_201037 | JGI IMG/M metagenome (GOLD analysis project Ga0308163, IMG submission 201037) | Phyllosphere microbial communities from UC Gill Tract Community Farm, Albany, California, United States - DLSLT.R1 | ecosystem: Host-associated > Plants > Phyllosphere > Unclassified | place: USA...
ACCTGGCACTGGCGCACCGCGCCGAGGCCTGGGTGCTGGCGCGACTGGAACAGCGCACCCTGCTGCGCGCAATGGACGTCGCCAGCGACGCGCAGCTGGAGAAAATCAGCGCAGTGCTCTCGGACATAGCGCCGGCCAGCACCGGGAATCCTTTCTGGCAGCGGCACCCGCTGCCAACCGGCACGGCGGACCTTCCGCTCAAGGCGGCGCAGGCGCGCGAAGAGGCGGAGTTGCGACTGCTCGATTCGCCGGTCGTGGCCGCCCGCAAGGATCTGCTGCGGGCGCGCGCCGCCAACGGCTCCGCTGCTGCAGAAGCGGAGGCTTTCGCCCGCGAGTCCGAGAGCGTGCTGGGATCGGCATTGCCCCATGACTGGACCGGGCGCGTGCGCGTGCAGGGCTTTGGCACCGAGCTGGTCGATGGAGAGCCGTCGTTCACCACCCTGCTGCCCCAGGGCGCGGAGCCGGATGGCTGGGGCGTCTTCACTGAACACAGCGATGGCAGGCATACGATGTTCACCCGGTCCGCAAAAGAGGATCTCGCCACTTTCGTCGCGGACCGCCTCGTGCTGCTCGACGCGCATTCCACGCTGAACGAGCACGACGCGGCGGCCAAGCTGGCGCGCATCAATGAAGAGCGCGTGCGGCGCGATCCCGACAGCACCGAGGAAGATATCGCTGCTGCCCGCGAACTGCGCAAGAACACTGACTTCGTCGCGGTCACGCAGGACGTCGACCTGCTGCGCCGCATCGCCGCCGAGCAGGAGAAGAAGGTCCAGCACGCCCAGGCCGATACGCAGGCACAGGCAGGCAGAATGCTGCTCGACGTGCCGTACAGGCAGAAGGACGAAGCCAAGGCCCTGGGCGCAAAGTGGGACAGGCAGGAGCAGTCGTGGTACGTCCCGGCGGGTCTCGATGCCGGCCCCTTCGCCCGGTGGCTGCCGCCACCACGGGAAGCAGCTGCCGCAGCGCAGCAGGCGACGGCCGCAGCCGGTGCCGAAGCCAATGCCGCCGCAGCGCAGGAGGCGCCCCGCGTGTACCTTGCCGTGCCGTTCGCCGAGCGCGCCCAAGCCAGGGCTGCGGGCGCGCAGTGGGACCGCTCCGCGAAGTCTTGGTACGCGGGCGCCGGCGCCGACCTGGCGCGGCTCGGGAAGTGGAAGCCGGAGAATGTCCCCGCCCAGCAGGGGCCGGCCATGGCGCCGCGCGAAGAGTTTGCCGGCGTCCTGCGCTCGGTCGGCTGCGTCGTGAGCGGCGAGCACCCGGTGATGGACGGAGAGAAGCACCGCATCAGCGTGGAAGGCGAAAAGTTCTCGCAGAATGCAGGCGCCGGCTTCTACGTCGGACATCTCGACGGCCATCCCGCCGGCTACGTCAAGAACAACAAGACCGGCGAGGAACTGTCGTGGAAATCGCGGGGCTACGCGCTGGAACCGGCGCAAAAGGCATTGCTGGCGGCGCAGGCGGCGCAACGGCAGCAGCAGCGCGAAGCCGAGGTGGCGCAGCGCCAGGAGCAGGCAGCAGCGCGGGTGGCGCGGCAGGCGCAAAAGCTGCTGCCGGTCGTCGAGCCCACGCCGTACCTGCAGGCCAAAGGAATCGCGCCGCATGCCGGCGTGCTGACCGACAAGGAAGGCAGGAAGACCTTTGTTCCCGCGTTCGACGCCGAAGGCAGGCAGTGGAGCATGCAGTACATCGGCGAGGACGGCGCCAAGCGCTTTGCCAGGGACAGCAAGAAGGAAGGCTGCTTTCACGTGGTAGGCGGCATGGAGCAGCTGGCTGCCGCGCCAGCCATCGTCATCGCCGAGGGCTATGCCACGGCCGCAACGCTCAGGCAGGCGCTCGGGTTTGCCACGGTGTCGGCATTCGACGCGGGCAACCTGGCGCCGGTGGCCAGGGCGCTGCACGACAAGTACCCCGGCAAGCCGGTGATCATCGCGGGCGACGACGACCGCCATCTCGCGGTGACTCAGGGCGTGAACCCGGGCCGCACGCGCGCCGAGGAAGCGGCCAGCCTGGTCGGCGGCAAGGCGCTGCTGCCGATCTTCGCGCCGGGCGAGAACAGCTTCCCGGCAGGGGTGGAGCCGGTTACCCTGACCGCGTACCGCCAGCACAGGAGCGGCGCGGCGCCGCTCAGCGAGGCGCAGGCCGGGGCGCTGGAGCGGATGAAACAGTTCACCGACTTCAACGACCTCGCCAGCAGGAGCGTGCTGGGGTTAGAGGGCCTCGGGCGGCAGGTCCGCTCCGCCGTGAACGCTGTCGTAAAGCGGCACCAGCAGGCCGAGGTGCAGGAACAGGGCGCCGCCCTTACGCCTGTACTGGAAGATACGGTAACGCCAAAGCAGAAGCGCAAGCGTGCGGCTGCCATTGCGTGACCGCCGGTCCCGGCCCGGCAGGATTCGCCGGGCCGGGATGGGGAGCGAAAACGTGGACTATAATGAGATGCACAAGTCAATTGAAGGGAGACCGTCATGACACTCAAGATTCGCGGGCATCGCCGGTTCGATTCCCCGGGCGTGCTGCGCGGCGACGCGCCATTTCTTGGCGCTACCGTCAAGGAATGGGACGACGCGCTGACCGGCAACATGGAAAAAACGCTGGCGGAGATCAAGCTGCGCACGGCGAATGCGCCGAAACGCGATGCATCCGAGGCCGTTACCTCCGACCTGGCCAGCTCGGTCAGCAAGCGCCTCGCTGGCGTCAAGTAGCGTCAGCCATGCCCGGGACGCGACCGCATTCCCCGGTCCGCGTCAGCACATGCCCGAATCGAACTTTGCCGCCGGTGCGGCGCCACACGTGATGATGTTTGCCGGGCCGAATGGCTCCGGCAAAACCTCCCTGATCGACGACATCAAACAGACGGGCTTATCCACGTTGCGCGGCCACTATCCCGTCCCTGAACGCTTCATCAATCCAGACCAGTTCGCCAAGGACTTGCGCGGCAGCTTCCGCAACCAGGATGACAGAGATGCGGCTGCGCAGGCAGCGGCAGTGGCGGCGCGGGCAGAAGCGATCGGCAGCCGGATGTCGTTTGCATTCGAGACCGTGATGTCGCACCCCTCGCGCATCAACGAGATGCTGCTGCTCAAGGAACAAGGCTACCGCCTGTTCCTCGTCTTTATCACAACGGACGATCCCGGGAAGAACGTTGATCGCGTGAACTTCCGCTACGAGACCGGCACCACCACCGGCCACTTCGTCGCGCCGGAGAAAGTGCGCGAACGCTACGAGCGCACGCTCTGCCTGCTGCCGCGCGCGGCGGAAGTCGCGGACAACGCGTACATCTATGACAACTCGGGCGACTTCAAGCGGGCGAAACTGCAGGCTACCATGGAGCGGCACGGTCCGCTGCTGGTGGCGCCGGATGCGAAGCCGTGGGTGACGAAGCGGCTTGTCCGCCCTCTTCAATTGCGCGAACGCGAGCTCGGCCAGATCGCTGCGACGATGGCAAGAAAGGGGCTGCTTCTTGGCGAGACGGATGAACTACGGGGCGTCTATAGCGGCCCCGTGTTGCTCAAGACGAGCAATTTTATCTGCCAGCTCTGCGAGGCAACAGGCGAAGGCATCGTGCACGACAGGCTGCTGCTGGAAACCGTGTCCATTGACCGAAGCAATGGGCGGTCTGCCAGGGCGAATGAGCGAATAACGGTTCAATACTCCGCCAATGGCGCGCCAAAGGTAATGCAGCACGGGGAGGTCGTGCGCCTGTCACGCAAGGGCAAAAAGCCGGGACTGTAGGAAAGGGCATGAGCGATCAGTTCTCAAGGCATCAGGAGACAGGGCGCCATAAACCATCGCCACGCAGAGCCAGCAGGTGTCACGAGTGAATTTCCGGCATCACGTGGCTACCTTGCCGACCACTACAATCTACATGGTTGATTTGGTTGTTCTGGTTGATTCATTCCGCAGCAGGAGTACAATCTGGCCTGAGGACAAAGAGGCGAACATGACTAAAGCATCCGCACTGAAAAGTGCTGCAGCCCCTGCCACCGGCTGGCATCCCCGGGCTGCCAGCATCGAGGCGCTGGTCCCGGCCAACATTGAACAGGCGGCTGACCTTGGCGCAGGTTACGTCATCATCAAGCTGCGCGATGTGGCAGTCGCACACCGCAAGCCTGGCGCAGCGCGTCCGGCCGAATTACCGCTCATGTCGCGCGAGCGGCTCGTCACAGCACTCAACCGTGGCGGCTCTCTCGCGGCAGAAAAGCCGCCAATCCGTCCCGCCGACAATGGAGCCTTCATGCGCAACATGGCTGCCCAGGAGCAGGCGCGCCGCACCGAGCTTGAGCAAAGCGGGAGGTTGATCGCGACACAGGAGCTGGCGCAGCGGCTGGCGGTATCCAGTCAGGCCGTCAGCAAAGCGCTTAAGTCCGGGCGGATATTTGCCTTAGAAGGCAGCGGCGGCCGGCTGCTGTACCCCGCTTTCTACGCCGACGGCATCATCTCCAGGCGTGAACTGGAGGCAGTCACGCGCGCACTGGGCGACATACCGGCATCAAGCAAGTGGCAGTTCTTCACCACCCCCAGGGCATCGCTGGACGGCCTCACCCCTCTGGAAGCGCTGCAGCGCGGCCAGCGGCAGCCTGTATTGATATCGGCAAAGGGTTTTGTGGCGCGCTAAATTGCCTGCAATCGCTCTTCCCCCTCCTCCGGCCGCACTGTCGGCTGACGGCAGCCTTCCCGTCACGCCGCTGGCGCCCCGGCGGCTGGTACGGATCTCGATGTATCCATCTGGCGAGCCTTACTTCGGCGCCAGCGGCGCCAATCGGTTCGACGCCCCCGGGTGCCTGGCGGGGACTCCGCAATTCCGGTCTTGCTACTTCGGCTTTTCGCTGGACGTTGCCATGGCCGAGTCGTTGTTGCACGATGAAATGCCGGTTGACGGCGAATTCCGGATCAGCCGCCCAGCCCTTGAGCAGCGTTACGTTCACCGGTTTTCCGGTTCGATGCTGCGCGTACTGGACCTGACGGGTGCGACGCTCAAGCGACTGTCCGGCCATGCTGGCCTCTCCGGCACGGCATCCTATACGGTCACCCAGCAATGGTCGCTGGCGGTATTTCGCAATCCGCTGAATCTGGACGGGTTCCTGTACATGTCGCGGCACCTCAACACCGGGCGCGCTGCCATCCTGTTCGACCGCGCCGCAGGGAAGGTTCGTGGCAAGCCAGCGCCGCTGCTGCTGCCCGACATGCCCGGCTTTGCCTCGGCGGCGCCCGCGTTCAATATTGTCGCAGCGTAGGACTTGCTCCCGGCACAGACATGTGTCGTCGCCCATCTTGCGCAGGTTGCCGCCAGTAAGGTCGCGTAAAGGTGGGCATCCTGCGCTTGTGATCGAAGCAAAGAACAACGTCAAGCCGCTGTTCTTCATTCGCCGACTCCATTACCAGGCTGTTCCGACCTACGGCATCTTCTCGTAATCGGATTTGCCGTCCGTCAGCTTGCCGGTCTTGGCGTCAATGGCAAAGGCGATGCCTCCTGATTCTGTGATGATCCGCAGCTGTCCGTCCTTGTATGTTGCCGGCACGTTGTTTGTTTCCCGCTGGCCGGTAAGAAAGTTTGTCCGGGTATGCCGCACCATGAACGACTGGTCATTTCTTTCAATCTCGAGAGTTATGACAGGGTACTTTACGTTCGTCCATTTCCCGACAAATTCATTGCCTGATTTGGCGCAGGCAGCGAGCGTGAAAGCGATGGTAATAACTCCGAGCAGCGACTTCATATTTTTCTCCGGTAAGGTTCAGCTATCGCCGTACAGACTGCCTCGGTCCTCAAGGAAATGCTCATGGTTTTGGGGGCCGAATCAATGTGCGGGGAACGTACGATGGTTTCATCAGCTTGCCGGAGCTGGCCTGATGAGAATCAAATTGGCTGCAGGACGACGAACTACACAACCGCGCTTCGGCCGCCACCCAGACGATTTCAGATGAGCCTTGGGAGCGATAGCGCAATCTCAGCCAGTCCGCCCATTTGGCCGACTTCCGGATAAGGTCTTCACGATACCGCGCATTGAAAGCCGGGCTGCGTGAGTGGTAGTTTGCACAACGGGTCCAAAGGTCGCTGGCATCATGTTTAATATGCTGGCGCAACCGCCATGCTGCCAGTTGGTAGGGATAGCAGCCGGTAGAAGCGACATCCACAGGCGTAATTCCGTAGCGCGAAAGCTGGCGGAGGTAAGCTGTGTTGAACTGTAACGGGCCAACGTCGTAAGTACCGTTGTTGTTGCGTACCCACTGCCCTGCCTTGCCGCCTTCCTTCTCCGCCACCGCCAGCAGGATGTTGGCCGGGATGCCGTATTTCACGGCGGCAGCGATGGAACAAACGACGCGCTCCTGGAGGTGTGGCGGAAGATCAATCTGCATGGCTAGCCTCATCATTTGAGAAAGTCAGTTCTCGGGGTCTTGATCCCGGCCGTTTCCGTCATCGCGGTCGCGGAATGCGGAAATTTCCGCCTCGGCATCAAGGGGCTGCTTGGCGGCGGACAGGCTGTCGCCGTCGAACCGGTTCGCTGCCGGCTTAGGCCCCGCCGCGCGGCTGCCCTCGATCGCGGCTGCGATCCTGCCGCCCGTGGTATCCGCGATGCGTTCGGTGGCAGCCTGGCGCACTTCGCCCGCCTTGGCACTGGCAACATCCCAGGCGCCGGCTGCCAGGTTGGCGACCGTGGCGCCGACAATTCTGGCGGTCTTGCCTGGGGTCCCGCTTGATGCGACCGCTTTTTTGCCCAGCGACGACTGGCCAGGTTGCGATTTGGATTCCGAATTTGATGATGGCGCGGTCCCGCCTTGGCTTTCAACACCTGGATCTGCAGAATTGGACTCGCTAGATTGACTCGCAGCAGCAGAACCAGCCTGCTCAGCAGCGGACGAGGTTCCGCCACCGGCATCACCCATCGCACTGGAGAGTGATGCGCTCGATGCGCCTGACGCCCCGCCGCTGTCATCTCCTGCGCCGCCAGCGGCGTTCATCAAGGCTGTTGTGCCACCGTCGCTTTCCGACGCCAACGCTTTTGAAAAGGCTGCCATCAGGGCTTGGGTACCGCCAGCGGCACCGGCAGCAGCACCGAGTAGCGCCGCGCCTCCGGTGCTGATTGCCGCACCTGCCATGGTGGCGGCGCCAATGGCCGCGCCAGCGCCAAAGCCGCTGCCTAGTGAGCCAGTATTGCCTCCTGCGAGCCCGCCTATCAAGCCTGGTATCGTTTTTACGAGTGCAAGCATGATTGATGCAACCACTAGCATACTGCCGAGCTCCTTGAGGCGAATACCTCCACTCATGGCAGCGTAATATTGATCGATAAACGACTTGCCGATGCCTATCAGAAGCACCATCCCGAAGAGCTGGCCAGCGATATTCAAAACGGTCCGAAAATATCCGATTGCCATTTCGGAGGTCCATCGCGACCCACCAAAGCCAAGAAAGAAGACGCCCGCATAGGCCAGTATCCACGAGCTGATCAACAGCAGGAGCATGTTCACCCCAACCAGCGCGAAGACTACGAGAATGACCGCCGCGATTAATATCCCGCAGATGCTGTCGTCCAGATCCCAGATGGACGAATCCTCAACCACTTTCATGAAGATGTCGAAGCCGATATCCACGATGCCTGATGGTGCCAAAGTCGAACCCAAACCAGTCGCCTGCGCTCCGACCTGACGCAACGAATCCATGATGGATACCGCAAATCGCGGCCCATTAATTAACATCCACCAAAAGAAACCGGTAAAAATTGTGAAGCGCACGAACTCTGCATAGAATTCGCCGAGATCGGCCTTCCGCATCACCATCATCCCGAAGGTCCAGACCATGCTGATGAGGGCAAGTGTCCAGAACAACCAACTTGCCCTTTCCGTGATGACCGCAGACCAGGTGCTCGCTACCGCCGCATAGCGGTCCAGGACGTTGTCGAGCAACCCTGAATTATCGACCTCGGCACCGGCCAATGAATAATATGACACCAGCGTCAGCAGCAGAAAAAGGCGAAGACTCCACTTCGGTAAATCCAGCGTTTTCATTTGTCCACCTCACCACTCTCTCGGCTTGCTCGGTTTGAACTTTGGTCCACCGCGCGGACAATATTTTTCAAGTTCGGCTTTTCGTGCAGGATCCTTTGTTTCGTACATCTCCGCACACGCGGTCCGTCGCCTGTCTTCGCATGCGCTGGTCATCAAAATCATGACCAGTGCCAATAGTGCTTTCGCTGGCATGGCATTCTCCTTACCAATTTTTTACGGGACTTCTGCGGAACGCGCCCTCTCGGAGCCGGGCAGTCGCAGCATCAGTTCTTGCTTCGCGATCTGCAAGCGCCTGATTTCGCGTCGCAATCACATTCTGCTGCGCAATCAGCAGGGCGCGGATCTGCAGCAACTGGTTAGACTGATGACTCGCCAATTGATTCGCATGTCCGATCGCTGCCAGCTGGCCGTTCGCGCCTTGCGCTGCCGATTGCAGGCGCTCCAGTTGCTGCGCGTCGGACTCCAGGCTCTGCTGCTGCCTGTCCAGCCCCCTGAACAGCGCATCGTTGGCTCTCTTCTGCGATTCGGATCCCAGGCGTTCAGATTCCGTCATTGCCTGCCACTGGGCCTGCGTACAACCGTTCACCGAGAAGCATGGCGAACCGCGGTAGCCATTGGTATCCCTGAATTTTCGCAGGTAGGCGTCGATACCGCCCAAGGTGGTCTTGTAGTGGTCGAGCGTGTCGATCGATGAACGAAGCTGCCGCATCGTCGTGTTCGCCGCATCCCATATCTGCTGCGCCGGCGCCGTCGTGTTCTGCAGCATGTTCTCGTACTGCTGCAGCTGCGTCCGGTACTGCTGGATTTGCTTCAAGGTATGCGCCACGTTCTCGATGGCGGTAATCAGGTTCTGGCTCAGGTTGGCGCCGTCGATGACGGGGATGCCGGTGCTCATGGCCGGGTTGCTTGCCGCCAGCAGCAATGCCAGCGCGATGCCGGCGATCTGCCGGCGGACCGACTTCCTGTTCAGGGGTTGCATGATTTCTCCTTGGCGTCAGTGGTCAAACGGTTTATACGGTTTCGAGAACGTCATGTCCTTGATGACGATGACGTTGAAGCGGTAGCCGGGACGGATTTCCAGCGTGGGCGCGATGTTGAGGTTCTTGGCGATCATCTGCGCCGTGGCCTGCCCCAGCTGCTGGCCCAGTGCCTCGCTCAGGGCGCTGCCCGCTGTCGGCCTCGCATTGGCGTTGCCCGTCTGCGGCTGGCTCAGTGCCACGCCGGCGGTCACGCCCGACATCAGGAACGCCGACGAGAACACGCGGAAATAATGGTTGTTCACCTGGTCCTTGAAGCCGCCGTAGCCGGCGCCGTCCGCGCCGGGCATGGCGCCGATGTCGAGCGCCTTCCCGTCCGGGAACACGATGCGCTGCCAGGCGATCAGGATGCGCGACTGGCCATATGCGACATCGCTGGCGTAGCTGCCGACCAGGCGCGCTCCCTGGGGAATGAGCTTGTACCTGCCGACCGGGGTGTCGTACACGTCCTGGCTCACCTGCGCCACGATCTGGCCCGGCAGTTCCGAGTTGATGCCGGATATGAGCGTAGCCGGCACCACGAATCCGGCCCGCAGCTCATAGGGCGAGCGCGGAGCTTCGACGCGCGAATCCAGGCGCCAGCGGTCCTCCTTGCCGGTGCCCGCAAACTGCGCGATGTCGTTGCGCCGGCCGGGCGAGCCCGCTGCGCCGGGTTCGTCAGCGCCCGGAGCGCTGCGCGCTGCGCCACCCTGAATCTGCCGCAGGCGCGCCTCGTAGGCGGCCGCCGGGTCATCGCGGGTGCTCTCGTCGATCTGCTGGCGTACCGACGCCAGCCGCGCCAGCATCGCGTCCGCTCCCGCCGTGGTGCCGAGGCCCGGACCGGTGCCGGCGCCCGTCCCCGCCGGCCCAAGGGCGCCGGAGGCGGCGCTGCGCGGCGCGATGACCGCCACGCCCGTCCTGGCGCGCACCGCTTCGTCGAACTGCTGCATCTTCATCATGCGGAAGCGCATCGCCTCTTCGTCACGCGGTGTCGGCCCGGCACTGCCCTGCATTGTGTTTGGCGACCCGGGAGGCAGCGGCGGGAGGTCGAGGTTGTCCGGCCGAGCTACCGTGATGACGGCAGGTGCGGGATCTGCGGGCAGCTGCGGCGGTTCCGGCGCTCTGGGCTGCACCATGCCCTCTTTCTGCTCCCCGGCGATTTCTTCGGCAAACATCCTGGTATTTCCCTTGCGCAGTTCGTCGGCCGGCTTCTGTCCGCGCTGCTGGCTGGATGCCCGGTCCCATGCCACCAGCGCCATTATCAGCAAGAACACGCCAAGCGCGCCGGCCACGATATAGATCGGCAGGTTGTTGACACGCCGTACACCGGAGCGGCCGGACGGATCGCCGGGCGAGGCGTCCGGCGCCATATCCGCATCAACGCTGGTACTCATGTCCTTGCTCCTTCCTGATCCAGTAGCCGGCGGGCGCGGCAACGCCCTCGTCGAGCCGGTAGAGCCGCGACAGCGGCTGGCCGTTCACCAGCAGCGTCGTGCGCCATAGCCCCAGCTCCGGTTGCCGGTCCACGATATAGGCCAGGGTCGTGGCGGCCGGCTGGCTTGCCGCATCCGCTGCCGGAGCGCCCGTAGCACTGCCCGCAGCAGTGGCCGCAGCAACGGTGGCGGAGTCCACGACGGCGTAGCCGGCGCTGCGCAGCGCCGCCGTCAGCGCAGCGCCAAAGTCGTCCTGCATCGGGTGCAGCAGTTACAAGCGCGTGCGGGCTGGCGGGTGCAGGGACGCCAGCTGCTTCGCGGCGTCGGTCGCCATCGACTGCGCCAGCACTGGCGTGGCTGCGGAACCGGCATCTGAAAGAAAGTAGCCGTGCGGCGCCGGGGGCGGCGCGCTGGCGCATCCCAGCAGGCTGATTGTGGCGGCAGCGATGAACGGAAGGCGGCGCATGTCATTTCCCCCTGGTGATCGTGATGCGGTCCTGGTCCCGGCCCACGCCGGCAATCAGGACTGCCTTGTCGAAGACCGTATCGACGATGTAGCGGTCGCCCTGGATGCGGTAGTTCACCATCACCGTCTCGTCGCTGGAAAACCACCCGCCCTCCCTGCGCACCACCAGCAGCGCGGGCGCTTCCGTCTGCGCCATGGCGGCCGGCATCTGGATCACGGTCTTGACGCCATCGTTGAACACCCGCACCGGCTTCCATGGCGCGGAACCGGTGACCTGGTACTGGAAATTCAGGTCGCCCAGGTACTCGCCCGTCTGCGGCATGGTGCGTTCCTGCTGTTCTTTCTTCTCACGCGTGCGCGCCGCCTCCCACCTGGCCAGATCTTCTTCCGGGTAGGTAAAGCTCACCTGCGGCATGAACTCGGTGCGGTGGGAGCTGAGCCTGATGTGATAGGTACGGCGGCTGGTGGTAACCACGAGATTGGTCTGCAGTCCGACGTCAAGCGGCTTGAGGATCAGGTGCTGCACCTCGGTGGCGCCGGCGCCGCTCACCGCCGGTTCCACCGTGAAGCGCGGGTCGCCCACGTGCAGGTTGTTGACCTGCTCGCCGGCCTGCAGGGCGATGTCGCACACCTGCAGCACGGCGCAGACGATGCTCGCCTGCTGCACGCCATAGATGAAGCGCACCGCGCCGGCCGCACCGGCATGGGGTTTGACGCCGCTTGCGGCGCCTGTTTGCCAGCGCTGCGCAATGGCCAGCGCTTCCTTGTCCTGCGCCGTCAGGCGGGGATTCTTGCGGTCGAAATAGGCATCGGCCGGGTCATCGCTGACCGGCTTCGAGACTGGCTTCGCGACCGGTTTTGCTGCAGCCGCCGGGGCCTGCTGTGCGCCCGCCACCAGCGGCGCGGCCCACAGCAACAGGATCGTCAACAGTTTGTTCATCGTGCTCACCTCTATAATTGTTTTGACCAGGAGAAGTCGCGCACGTGCACCCCGAGCGGGTTGTTGCGCAGATCTTCCTCGGTGATTTCCGGCGTGGCCGTCACCACGTACACGGTGACGAGCGCGCGCCAGCGCTGCGCTTCGCCTTTTCTGACGCCCTGCCGGTCGCGGATGGTTTCCACCCAGTCCACCTGCCAGGTATCGGGCGTCTGCGGGATGACAGAGGCAATCTCGATGCTGGCCGTCTCGCGCGCGGCGCGCTTGAACGGGTTGCTCTCCTCGGTGCCGTTGAGCTACTCGTTGGCCTTGGCCGTGGCGGGATCGTTCGGCGCGAGCATGGCGTACACCTTGAATACCGCCTTGCGCTGCAGGGCGCTGTCCGGCGTGACCATCCGCATGCTGCCGATCCAGTCGGCCACCGACGCGTGCAGCACGCGCTGGTCAACCGGGGCCGCCCGGTCTGCGCGCGCCACTGCCTGCCGCTGCCCCAGCCTGTCCACCTCCACCACGTACGGCACGAAACGCGACTGGCTGCCGATATAGACCATGCCGCCCACGCCCGCCAGCGCGACCAGCAGCGCCAGTACGCCGAGCAGCTGGAACATCTGCCGGCTGGCGGCATTGGCCGCGCTCTGGTCGTTCCAGGTGCGGCGCGCCGCCAGGTACGGGTTCTCGCCCTCCGCTCGCCGCTGGTTGTCGTCCATGCCGGCCGTCCGGTGCGGCTCCCCGGCCGGAACGCCCCTGCGCGCCAGCCTCGCGATGATTGCGCCGATATTCATGTTCTCGCTCCATAGTCTTTGAGATCAAGTCCCTTTGACGCCAGCCACATATCGATCCAGCCGTCGCCGTGCTCCGCCTCGAGCTGCCTGATTGCGGCGATCGACTCCTTGTCGGTGGAGCCGGCAAACGCCAGCGCCAGTGGTCCCAGCGCCAACTCGTATAGGCGGCAGCCGCTCTCGGACACGGCGTAGTACTGGCGCTTGGGGAGGGCGGTGGCGACAATCTCGATCTGCCTGCTGTTGAGGCCCATCTGGCCGTACAGGGCAGACGCCTCCTGGCTGCGCGCGTCGCGGTTGGACAGGAAGATCCTGGTGGCGGTGGACTCGACGATCACGTCGAGGATGCCGCTGCGGGCGGCGTCGGACAGGCTCTGGGTGGCCATCACGACCGCGCAATTTTTCTTGGCGAAGGACTTGAGCCACTCGCGGATCTTGTCGCGGAATACCGGGTGGCCCAGCATGATCCATGCTTCGTCGATGATGATCATCGCAGGCTGGCCGTGCAGGCTGCGCTCTATGCGGCGGAACAGGTACAGCAGCACCGGCAGCGCAAACTTCTCGCCGAGGTTCATCAGCTCCTCGATTTCGAACGTGGTAAACGTGGACAGGCTCAGGCCATCGTCCTCGGCATCGAGCAGGTGGCCCATCAGGCCATCCACCGTGTACTGCCTGAGCGCCGCGCGGATCGCCTGGTCCTGGATGGTGAGCGAGAACTCGGTCATGGTACGGGACGCGCTGGCGTGCATGTTCACGATGGCCCGGCCGATCTCGTTGCGCTGGTCCGGCATGGTGGCCACGCCGTTAAGCGCCAGGATGGTATCGACCCATTCCATGGCCCACGCCCGGTCACCCTTGGTATCGAGGAACTGCAGCGGACAAAAGGCAAGCCGGCTGTCGTCTGCGGCCACCGTGAAGTGGCTGCCGCCCACTCCCCTGGTGGTCGGGTACATCGACATGCCCTTGTCGAACACGAAGATCGACATGCCCATGTAGCGGCGTGCCTGCATCGCGATCAGCGCCAGCTTCGTGGATTTGCCCATCCGGGTGGGACCAAAGATCAGCAGGTGGGCAAGGTCGCGCACATGCATGTTCAGCCGGAACGGCGTGGAGCCGCCGGTCACACAGTGCATCAGCGGCGGCGACTGCGGCGGATACATCGGGCACGGCGCATGACGCGCGCCGGTCCAGATGGTGCTGGTGGGGAGCAGGTCGGCCAGGTTCATGGTGTGGATCAGCGGGCGGCGCACGTTCTCCACGCCGTGGCCCGGCAGGCTGCCCAGGAAGGCATCGAGCGTGTTGATGGTCTCGATGCGAGCCGTAAAACCGATGCGGTTGATGGCCTTTTTCAGCAGCCGTGCGGCGGCATCGAGCTTGTCGCGGTCTTCGTCCATCAGGATCGCCACGCTGGTGTAGTAGCCCTGCGAGACCATGCCGCTGTTGGTTTCCGCGATGGCCGACTGGGCGTCGGCCACCATCGACATGGCGTCTTCGTCGATACTGCCGGTGTTGGTATTAAACACCTGGTCGAAGAAGCCGCGCACCTTCTGCTTCCATTTTTTGCGGAACTTGTCGAGGTGCGCCACCGCTTCGTGCGGGTCCATGAAAATGAAGCGCGACGACCACCGGTACTCGCAGGGCTGTTCGCCCAGCGCTGTCAGGATGCCCGGGGTGGACTCCAGCGGAAAGCCCTCGATGGCAACGGCCTGCACGAACTTGCGCCCGATCTTCGGCACCACGCCGCTCCACAGTTCCTGCCCGCCGGTCAAGGCGTTCCGGTACATCGGATTGTCAGGCAGGATGACGGGGTGGTTGAGGCCAGTGACGCAGAACTGCAGCCAGCGCAGGAAGTCGTCGTAAGTGACGCTGCTGCCGTCTTCCTGCGCGATCCGTTCGCCGCGCAGCCGCCTGAGGGTGACGGCGGCCGACAGGCGCGCTTCGATGTTCATGCATTCGCGCTTGAAGTAGTCGATCAGGCTGCGCGTGCGCGCCTTGCGGTCCTGCGGGGCCGCCTCGTCGTCGAACATCAGCTCGACGAACTTGCGCTGCGCCAGCAGCGGCGGGAAATACGTCACGGTCAGCACGAAAAATCCTTCGTACATGGCGCCCAGCTTTTCAAACTGGCGCCGCCGCTCCTTGTCCACGGGCCGTAAGCGGATCGGGAAAGTGCGAGGCATCCGCCGGCGGATAGGCGGCGGCAGCGCGGCGCACCGCGTCGACGTGGATCATCCAGCCGCTGCCCATGCCGGCCAGCGCCTGGTTGATGCGGAACGACGCCATCTCGCGCTGCGCCTAGGTGCTGCTGGCGTTGTCCTCGCCCTCGTACAGCCACGCGGCCATGAACGAACCGTTCTTGCCCACGATGACGCCGTCGTCCACCATGGCCGCGTGGTTGAGCAGGTCGGCGAAACCGGCGCCGCTGGAACGGTGGCGCTTAAGCTCCATCTGGCGCCCGGCAGCGCGCAGCCGCAGGTATAGCAGGAGCAGCATCACGGCGCCGAGCAGCGCGATCGCGGTGGCGATGATGGTAACGGCACTGGCCATTTGTACTGCCTCCCCTGGCTGGTGGAGTTGACCCGGAACGGCGTGCTGCGCGCCGGGTAGTACGGCCGGTAGCGCCGGTGGCGCAGGTATATGGAGCGCAGTTTCGGGTCCGACTTGGCCATCAGCCGGCACAGGTGCAGCGCCCCAAACCACAGCAGCAGGCCAACAGCGGTCGCCCTCAGTTCCTGGGCGCTGAAGATCAGGGCGAACGCCATCACCCCGGAAAACATCACCAGTTCCCGGTCGCCGCCCATGAACAGGTTCTGGCGGTTGCCGGCCCGCCGGATCGGGATCGCGCGCAGGGCCATGATCACGCCACCCGATTCGCCAGCGCGGCGGCCATGTGTCGCAGCTGCGTGGCCGAACCATCGTGCAGTGCCGCGATTTCCGCGCCACGGCCAAAGAAGGTGCTCATCACGTTCTGGGCGCCGACCAGCAGCGCCTTCACCAGTACCAGGAAGATCAGGGTGCGGAAGAAGCCATTGAGGTCGCCGTCGAAAATCAGCACGCCGCCCGCGATGACGATGCCGATGATCGACAGCGCAAAGGCGACCGGACCGGTGACGGAGTTGCGCAGGTTGGTCAGCCAGGATTCGTATGGCAGCGAGCCACCGGTGCCTTCCGCGGCCCACGCGGGATGCGGCGCGAGCACCAGCAGCGCCAGGAGCATCAGGGCGAGCAGCGCGGCCAGACGGCGGCGGCTCCATACAGCGGGAAGCGTTCTTGCAGCATTCATGTCAGTCTCCTTCAGATGGTACGGGTGAGATAGCAGCCGTCCTTGTAGCCGGAAATCTCGATGATTTCCTTGACGCGGCGGCCTTCGGGGGTGCGGGCGATATGGACAATCATGTGAACCACCTCGCCGATCAGCGGTTCAATGTCTGCGGGCGCCGCGTCGTTGCGGCTGATGAGGGACTTCAGGCGCCTGAGCGCCGCGCGCGAGTTGTTGGCGTGGAGCGTGGCAGCGCCTCCCTCGTGGCCGGTGTTCCAGGCGTCGAGCAGATCGAGCGCTTCGGCGCCGCGCACTTCGCCGACCAGGATGCGGTCGGGCCGCATGCGCAGGATGACCTTGAGCAGCGCCGTCATCGTCACATCGATCGTGGTGTGGTACTGGACGTAGTTCTCGGCCGTGCACTGGATCTCGCCGATGTCTTCGATGATGCACATCCGCTCGGTGGGCGCGTGCCTGACCATCTCGCGGATGATGGCGTTGATGGCGGTGGTTTTGCCGGAACCGGTGCCGCCGCTCACGAGGATATTCAGGTGGCGGTGGATGGCGTCCACCAGCGCCTCGTAGTGGCGCTGCGACATGATGCCCGCCTCCACGTATTCCTCCAGCGTGAACACGGCAACCGCACGCTTCCTGATGGCGAATGTCGGCGCGGTGACGATGGGGCCGACCTGGCCGGAGAAGCGCGAGCCGTCGATCGGCAGCTCGCCTTCCACCAGCGGGGTGCTGGCGGTGACAGTCTTGCCGAGCGAGCTGGCCACGGTGCGGATCAGCGCCTCCCCTTGCGCAGCGCGCAGGCTGCCGATGCAGTGCATCGGCTCGCCCAGGCGTTCGTGCCACAGCCGCCCGTCGGCGTTGAGCATGATCTCGACCGTGCGCGGGTCGTGCAGCGCCGCGAGCAGGACCGGGCCCATGTCCCGTTCGAGCTTGCGCTGCGCGCGCGCCAGTGTTTCGTTGTCTGCCAGGTCGTCCATGACTTGCCTCCGTCGATGGTTCCAATCTAGCGCACGCCAAAACTGGCGGACACCGCAATCGGCACGAAATGGCGCGTAACGTGCGCTGCGTTTGAGCCGGCGCAAATCAGGCGGTCTGGACTGTTGAGGCGGGGAAAAGTGTGGGCGTGGAAAGTGGATTCAGTGAATCTATTCTGCACAGGTTTCGGCCGGCGGGGAAATGGTCGGCCCGCCCAACACGGCTCCCGGTCAGTCGCCTTGGCTAATCAAGGCCAACCCGGGGCAGGTTCAATGGCGAGATACTGAGCATCACAATAGCTCGACGCCGGGAGAACCCGTGCGACGAAAACGCGGTCCAAGGCTATGAGGGAAGTTCGCCACAATGAAATGAGCAGGAGGCAATGTCATGTTTTTCCATAAGATTGCTGAGACAAAGGACGTCTGGTTCTCTCCTTCCGAAGTGCAGCTTCGCGACGGCAAGCCCGTGCTGAAAATCGGGGGGCTGATTTTCCACAGCGCAATCGTTGCAGAAAACATTCGGGTCGTGCAGCACGGTTCCACCGTACGGATCTTGATCGACATGGCATTAACCCGCCCAGGAAAAAGTGGCCGCTTTGAAGTGACGGTGCCGCTATCCGACAGTGTCGAGCGCGTCATTTTTGGATCTGCGGGGAACGAAGTGTGGCGCGATGAGTCCGGAGGCACGTTGAGATCCGGCCCTGTGCTTTGAGGGCGCTATGCGGGTAAAGATGTCGATCAACGAAGTTATCGCGCATCAATCTGCCCTGGGGCTCAATGCGGTAGGGTGGGGTGAGCTACCGGCAAGCATCGCGGCGATGCAAACGCATATTTTGCCGCAATTTCATCAACCTCTTAAAGCATCCAATGGGAACTCTTTACAACAATATATTCCTCTTTATCGGTACTCCCTGCGCTCTGTTTTTCTCGGCCCTTCAACTCTACGGTGAGGCAACCGAAAAATTCGGGGAGCGCCTACGTCTGTTCACTGCACAAATGTACTTCAGTTCGGCTGTCCTGGCGGCTGGACCAGTGTTTGTTTTTGTTGCGTTCGCTAATCGGTGTACATCGGCCGAACACTTTTATCCCTGGTGGGCAACGTTGTTGGCACTGGGTGCCGGGGTGGTTGTCGCGGCCTATGGCAATCTTGGGCGCCCGACCCCGATCCAAAAATGGACAATCATCATCCAGGGGCTAATCCTTGCACTCATCCTGTGGACAGGCATATTGCCGGTCATGCTCTATGACTTTCTCGCAACTGGTCTGCAGATGAGCGGCGGGTCCCGCCAGGCTTGCTGAATCCAAAAACGGACTAGCAAGGGCGATTTTTACTATCATCAGAGCCACCTTTAGTGGTTTGCTCTGTGAAATAAGGTCCTGCCTTGGAGCGCTTCAAGCTCTGGTCCAATCGTTCTTCAATAGTTAATTTTGGCGTTAAAAATCTCGCAAAGATGATGTCGTATGCTGCACGCGTCGCAGTTGGGGTCATGCGAAAGATCATTGTTTCGAAACAACTGGAGCGGCCAGATCACAGGATACCGTTGACGCTCATTATTCTTTCGTCGAGACCCGAAATGACCGTTGCCACTACTTCCCATTTTTGCCAGCGTTTGAAGATCATCGTCATCGCCGCCTTTGTCCTTGCGCCGGTCGAACGCGCCGTTGCCGCGACCGCTCTAACAGATGACGCACTTGTGCATCATCGCGATGCGAAAGCGGCCCTGCTGGGACCTGACCATAACGGCAACGGCGTACGCGACGACCTCGACGATTTCGTGCAACAGCACTTTGGCAGTGACGAGCGTGCCGCCAGGACAATGCGGAACTACGTGATCAGTGCGCAGCACGCAATGATTACCACGACGCAGCAGCAGTCGGCTCGTGTGCATCCGATGTATCTGCATGCCATCGCTTGTATTAAAGGACTGGCCGAGATCGAACCATCGCTCAATGCA
>Ga0308163_10002141_pt1 | contig 18829 bp, 11 predicted proteins | sample PhyTR1_FD_201037 | JGI IMG/M metagenome (GOLD analysis project Ga0308163, IMG submission 201037) | Phyllosphere microbial communities from UC Gill Tract Community Farm, Albany, California, United States - DLSLT.R1 | ecosystem: Host-associated > Plants > Phyllosphere > Unclassified | place: USA...
CTATTGGCCGCGCGCCTTTTCCTTGCCGTGCTGGTGTTCGGCATGGCCCTGCACCATCGCATCGTTGCCCAGTTCGCCGGCACCATGGCCTCGCCGGAAATCCCGAAGATGGCCATCGCCGTGCTCGCCACCGGCTTCACCGCCCTGTTGCTGGGGGCGCTGTTCCTGCTGCTGCTGGATGCCGCGCTGCTGCTTGCGCGCCTGCTGCGCTCGGCCAGGGCCACCGCTGCGTTGCGCGCGCGCTGGCTGCGGCCGGCGGCCGGCCTCATCGCGCTGGCGCTGGGCATCTTCGGTGTCAGCCAGGGCATGGCGGTGCCCAAGCCGCGCAGCATCGAGGTGGAGATCGCCGGACTGCCAGCCAGCTTCGATGGCTATCGCGTGCTGCAGCTGACCGACATCCATGCCAGCCGCCTGCTGACCGGCGACTGGGTGCGCAGGGTCGTGGCCGAAAGCAACGCGTTGAAGCCGGACCTGATCGTCATTACCGGTGACCTGATCGATGGCACGGTCACTGCCCGTGCAGGTGATTTCCTTCCGCTGGGTGAGCTGCAGGCACCGGACGGGGTCATCGCCATCACCGGCAACCACGAGTACTACGCCCAGTACACCGAATGGATGCAGGCCTTCCGCGCGTTGGGCATGCAGGTGCTGGAAAACACCCATACCGAGGTGCGCCGCGGCGATGCGGCGCTGACCATCGCCGGTGTCACCGACCCGGTGGCACAGCGCTACGACCTGCCGCAGCCGGACCTGGCAGCCGCCCTGCAGGGCGCCGATCCGCAGGCGCCGGTGATCCTGCTCGACCATCGTCCGCGCGAGGCGCAGGCCAACGCAGCGCTGGGGGTGAAGCTGCAGTTGTCCGGCCACACCCATGGCGGCCACATCATCGGCATGGACCAGCTGGTGAAGCGGGCCAATGGCGGGTATGTGTCCGGCCGCTACCAGGTGGGCGACATGACCCTGTACGTGAGCAACGGTGCGGGCCTGTGGCCGGGCTTCGCCGCGCGCATCGGCGTGCCTTCGGAGATCACCCTGATCACCCTGAAGGCTGCGCCGAAAGCGCGGGAATGATCTCCGCACCGATCTGTTCGATGACCCCGGCGGCGGGCCGGCCGCCGCTGAGGTTGAACATCACGTGGTCCACGCCGAGAACGTGCATGCGCTGCAGGTAGTCCCGGACGGCAGCGCTGCCGCCACGCAGGCCCAGCTCCAGTGGCGTAGCCGGCGCTGCAGGATCTTCCAGCAGCTGCAGCTGCGCGGACTGCACGAAGGGCTTGCGTGCACTGCCGAGCTTCTGCCGCAGGGCGTGCTGCCACAGTCCGATCCGGCCTTCCTGCGTGGCTTCTTCGCGATGGTAGGTGGCCCAGCCGTCGGCATGCTCGGCGATCCACTGCAGCGACTGCCGGGCCGATCCCACCACCAGCATCGGAATGCGTGCGGCCGGCGCGGGCAGTACCGGATAGCCGACCTGCTGCAGCATCAGCGCACGCTCCTGCGCATCCGGCGAAAGTGCCGCGCGCAGCAACGGCCAGCGTTCGCGGAACACCTGCGCGCGCTGCTCCAGCACGGCACCGAAGGCGGCGAACTCTTCGGGCCGGTCGCCCGAGCCCAGGCCCAGCACGAAGCGCCCATTCGATACGCGCTCCAGGCTCAGGGCGGCCTTGGCGATGTGCAGCGGGTGGCGCAGCGGCAGCACCGCCGCGGCCAGTCCGATGGCGATGCGCGAGGTGGCGCCGGCGAGCAGGGTGAGCCAGACGAAAGGATCATCGACGGCACTGGCCTGCGGCGCGGTGGTGTCCGCAGGTGACCGCTGCGGCACCATCAGCGGGACATCACGCGCCCACAGCGCGGCGAAGCCCTGTGCTTCGGCCAGGCGTGCCAGCGCGGTCGCCTGGCCGGGATCGGGCTGCGCACCGGCCTCGCTGCCCAAGGGCGTCATCAGGCCCAGTGTGAGTCGGCCCGGAGCGAAGAGTGTGTCGTAAGCGGCATTATGTCCGGGCACGGGCGGTGTCCCTTTCCTCGAGGACTGCAGCCTACCTGCAACGCCGTGCAGCGGGCGCCATCTGCGGTGGAATGCTGCAGGCCACTGTCGTATGGGGTCTCCTTCACCCGTGCTGCGCTAGGGTGGCCGCTCATTGAACGGAGGCGGTCGGATGCAGCATCGGGCAGGAAGCGCGGTTGGTACGATGCACCGCCGCTCCATGTGGGTGGCGGCGTTGTCCACCGTCGTGGAGTGGTACGACTTCACCCTCTACCTCTACTTCGCCACCGTGCTGTCACGGGTGTTCTTCGGCGGCGGCGAGACCGCTCTGTTGGCCACGCTTGCCGGCTTTGCGGTGTCCTACCTGATGCGTCCGCTGGGCGCGCTGTGCTTCGGCCACCTGGGCGACCGTCTGGGTCGACGCTGGATGCTGCTCGCTTCGATGGCATTGATGGCCGCGGCGATGCTGGCCACGGCGCTGCTGCCCACCCATGCCCAGATCGGTGCGAGCGCCGGCGTGCTGTTGTTGGCACTGCGCTGCGTGATGGCGTTTTCAGTGGGCGGCGAATACACCGGCGTGGTCGCCTACCTGCTGGAAAGCGCGCCGCCGCGGCGACGCGGACTGGTGACCTCGCTGGCGTCCGCGGCAAGCGAGGTGGGGGCCCTGCTGGCGGTTGCGTTGTCGGCGCTGACCGTGGCGCTGCTGCCGCCGGCGGACCTGGATACCTGGGGCTGGCGGATCCCGTTCTTCGTCGGCGCCGCGCTGGCGCTGCTGATCCTGCTGGCGCGCTCGGGCATGCACGAATCGCCTGAGTTCGAACGCCAGCAACGCGAAGGCAGCGTGCCCAGTGCGCCGATACGGCAGATCCTGCGCACTCATCCGGGGGCAGTGGCGCGCACCTTCGCGATCTCCGCGCTGGGCTCGATCACGTACTACGTCGGCATCACCTATGTGCCGGCATTCCTGCATGCCAATGGGCGCGGGGAGGGCGAGGCATTGTGGCTGTCGACCATCGCCGCGGTGGCGGTGATCCTGGCCACGCCGCTGTTCGGGCTGCTGTCGGACCGGTTCGGACGACGGCCGCTGCTGCTGGGACTGACCCTGCTGTCGGCGCTGTTGCCGCTGTCGATGTTCGCCTGGATGGCGCAGGCATCGGCGCTGGGAGTGGTCGTTGCAGCGGTCGTCCTGGCCTGCGTGGCCGGTGGCATCAGTGCCGTGGCGGCCTCGGCCACGGCCGAACAGTTCCCCGGCGAAGGTCGGCTGAGCGGGCTGGCGCTCGGCGTGACCATGGCCACGGCGGTATTCGGTGGTGCCACGCCTTGGCTGGCGCAGTGGTGGGTGGAGCGCAGCGGGTGGAACGCTGCGCCCGGTGCGATGATCGCCATCGTCGCGGTGCTGGTGCTGCCGGTGCTGTGGCGCCTGCCGGAGACCCGCCCGCTGCGGTAGCGCCGAGCGCAGCGGACGGCCGTGACGACCAACGGTCGTCACCCACCACCAGAGGACGACCAACGGTCGTCACCCACCACCAAAGGACGACCAACGGTCGTCCCTACCGTTACAGCGACAGGGTTCTTTCGATGTCGGCCAGCACGGCGCTGGCATCCACGCCGATCGCGATCGACTGCATCGCCTGGCCGTCCCACACACTGGGACCGAAGGCCATGCCGGCCGGCTTGGGGATGGTCATCCCGCGTGCCAGGCCGTCGGTGGCCACGCGCACGCTGGCATGCTCGAATTCGAACAGTTCCGGCCGCGTCAGCGCGATGCAGGCACAGCAGTCGTGCACCACCATGCCCTTGTGGCCAGCCTGCAGGTAGAAGTCCACGTAGTCCTGTGACAGCGCGCGCACCAGGTCCGCATCGGCGCCACCGGCGTGGGCCAGTGCATCCAGTCCGTGGCGATCCATTTCCACCTGGGTGGTGACGTCCAGGCCGATGGCGGTTACCGGCCAGCTGGCGGTGAACACGATGTCGGCGGCTTCAGCGTCGCCCCAGATGTTGGCCTCGGCGGCCGGGGTGATGTTGCCGTTGACATGGAAGGCGCCTCCCATGATCACCACGCCGCGCACCAGCGAGGCGATATCCGGCGCTTCGCGCAGGGCCAGTGCCAGGTTGGTCATGCGGCCTACCGCGACCAGGGTGACCTGGCCGGGCTGCGCACGGACCATGTCGATGATCAGCTGGTGCGCGCTGCGCGGATCGGCGGCCACCTCCAGCTGCGCCGGCACCGGGTGGTTGCCCAGGCCGTTGTCACCGTGGATGTGCACCGGCCAGGCTTCGGGCTGGGCATCGGGCTGCAGCGGGCCGGCGGCGCCGCGCGCCACGGGTGCGTCCAGGCCCCAGGCCTGCTTCAGGAACAGCGCGTTGTGGGTGGTCGATTCGACGGCGGCATTGCCGAACACGGTGGTGACGGCCAGCAGGTTCACCTGCGGATGCTTGTGCAGGTACAGCAGCGCCAGGGCGTCGTCGACGCCCGGGTCGGTATCGAAAATAACGTTGTGCATCATGTTGTTTTTCTTCTTCTGTCCGGGGTGGTGCGGGGCGCGCTCAGCGGCTGCCCGTAGCGTAGTGTCTCAAGTGTCCGGACATGATGACAGGCGGGCCCGGCGAGAGGGGGCTGACGACCGGTGGTCTTCATTTCCGGGCCCAAGAGCGTGACGACCAACGGTCGTCACCTACCAGACACGGTCGTCACCCACCGAGGGGGCGCCAATGCCCATCGGTAGCGCCGAGCCACGCTCGGCGAGCGCAGCGGGAGGGGCTGACGACCAACGGTCGTCACCCACCAGTGACGGTCGTCAGCCACCGAGGGCAGTTGGCCTCAGTACTTCCAGCGCAGGCTGAAGGCCACGAAGCGTGGCTCACCGTAGTTGTTGTAGTCCAGGTTGGCCCAGTAGGTCTTGTCCAATGCGTTGCGTACGCTCAGCGTCGCGCTCCAGCTGTCGCTGATGCGGTAGCTGGCGTTGAACTGCACCAGCGCATACGCCGGCTGGTTCACCGTCACCGTGCCGCCCGGCGGGTAGGGCACGTTGAAGCCCTGCACCTTGCTCTGCCACTGCACGCCACCGCCCAGGGTCAGCCGTTCCCAGGCGCCACGCAGGCGCACGCTGGTGTTGAGCTGCAGGAAGTCTTCGGGCAGGTTCGCATACAGCAGGTCGGTGGCCGCGCGGGTCACCTTGACGTGGGTGAAGCCGGCATTGACCGTCCAGCCCGGCAGGATCTCCCCGTTGAGGTCCAGTTCCCAACCGCGCGCCTTGGTGCCGTTGATGCCGATGTAGGCCGAGCTGCCATCGCTGAGCGAACCGTCCGGCACGCTGGCATCGCGCACGGCGTAGTTGTCCTGCTTCGCTTCGAACAGCGCTGCATTGGCGGTGAAGCGGCCGTCCAGCCACTGCGACTTGATGCCTGCCTCGACATTGGATCCTTCCACCGGGGCCAGCAGGTTCTCATTGCGGTCCTTGTAGTTCTGCGGATTGAAGATCTCGGTGTAACTGGCATACCCGGAAACATTCGGGGTGATGTCATACACCAGGCCCACGTACGGGGTGACTTCGTCATCCACCTTGTAGGCGCCGCTGGTGGCGGTGTAGGTGTTGGCGGTGTTGTAGGCGCGGGTGCGGGTCTCCCACGAACTCAGGCGCGCGCCGGCGATCAGCGAAAGCGGTTCTGCCAGGCGCAGGCGGGTGGATGCGTACACGCCGCGCTGCGTCGTGCGCGCATCGCGGTGCGCGCCGGTGCGGTTGACCACCAGCTCCGGCGCATTGCCATCCCAGGCGTGGATGTTGGGGATGTCGTAGCGCCAGCCGCCGGTGGGGGTCATGGTCCAGGCGGTCGACTGCAGGTCGGAGAAGCTGCCACCGAACACCACGTCGTGCTCGCGGCCGAACAGCCCGAAGGTGCCCGACAGATACACGTCCACGCCCTTCCGGGTGTCGTCTGTCTCGCCCGCTGCACCCAGCAGGTAGATGCCTGCACCGGTCGTCGCATCCGGATACCCGCTGCCGTACACGCGCACGTTCTGCACGTTGCCGCGGGTGTAGGCGGTATTGACCCTCAGCAGCCAGTTTTCGCCGAAACGCTGTTCCAGGTTGGCGAACGCGGTGCTGGTCTGGCGCTGCCACCTGGCCCAGTCCGGGGCCAGGTTGGTGCTGCGCGGCAGGTGCGCGAAGCTGCCGTCGCTGTTGAAGAACGGCACCGTGCCCCAGGTGGTCGCGGTGGGGTTGTTGTCCTGGGTCTGGAAGCCGACCGTCACGGTGGTGGAGTCGGTCAGGTCGCCTTCCAGTACCGCCATGCCCGACATCTTGTCCTCGCTGTAGCGGTCGTAGTAGTAGTCCTTGTCCTGCCAGGCGGCGACCACGCGGCTGCGGAAGCGGCCATCGGCGGTCAGCGGCGCGTTGACGTCGGCCTGCATGCGGCGGAAGTCCCAGCTGCCGGCACTGACCGCGAAGGATGCGTCGAAGTCCTTGCCCGGGCGCTTGCGCAGCAGGTTGACCGTGGCCGACGGCACACCGGCGCCGCTGAGCAGGCCATTGGCACCGCGGATCACTTCGATGCGGTCATAGAAGGCGGTGTCGTATTCCTGATTGGTCGAGCCGCTGTAGGTCGGCAGGCCGTCCACCTGGAAATCGGTGATGGCGAACCCGCGCGCGTAGTACAGCGGGCGCTGGGTGTCGTAGAAGGAGACGTTGACGCCGGTGACGTTGCGCATCACGTCGTTGATGCTGAACAGCGATTCGTCCTGCAGGCGCTCCAGGCCGATCACGGTGCTGGACTGCGGCGTCTCCTGCAGGGTGATCGGCAGGCGAGTGGTGCTGGACGCAACGGCGCGGCTGCCGCGCACGCTGACTTCGTCGAGGGTCTTGGCATCCGGGGCGGCGCTGGCATCGGCAAGGGTATCGGCCAGGGCCGGCGCGGTGGACAGCGCGGCCAGCAGGGCAACAGTCAGCGGTGCGTGGCGGAACGAGGGAATGGCGGTCATGGCGGCTTCGATGGGAGGCTTGGGGGTCAGGCAGGGCAACGCCGGCGAACGGCGCCGTCAGCAGTTGGATCAGGGGCCGTAAATGTAAATGATTATCAAAACCTTTACAATTCGCATCGCTCAGGCGCGTCAGGCAGATACACAAACGGCCACCCGAAGGTGGCCGTTGGTGATGTTGCCGGAAGCGGGGCGCCGGCTTACAGCGCCTGCATTTCCTCGTTCCTGTTGCGCTTCTCCTGTGGCGGCAGCGGCGTTTCGGCCGGGCGCGCCACGGTTGCCGGAATGGCGGGCGGCTGGGTTACGTCGGCCGGCACGTCCAGGAACGGCAGCTTCAGCGTCTGGCTGGTCAGCGTGCGGATTTCGTTGGTCAGCGCCGGGCTCTCGTTGAGCTTGCGGCCGTAGGACGGCACGATCTCGCGCAGGCGGGCTTCCCAGCCGGCCTTCATCTCTTCCGGGAAGGCCTTGGCCATCAGGTCGAGCATGATCGGTGGCGAGGTCGAGGCACCCGGCGATGCGCCCAGCAGGGCGGCCAGGGTGTGGTCCCTGTCGGTCACGATCTCGGTGCCGAACTGCAGCAGCGGGCCCTTTTCCGGGTCGTTCTTGATGATCTGCACGCGCTGTCCGGCGGTGACCAGGGTCCAGTCCTCGCGCTTGGCGTTGGGGTAGTACTTGACCAGCTCGGCCTGGCGGTCATCGTCGTTCAGCTGGGCCTGGCTCATCAGGTACTTCACCAGGTCCAGGTTGTCCGCGCCCACGTTCAGCATCGGCGCCACGTTGTTGTGGGTGACCGACGAATACAGGTCGAACCACGAGCCGTGCTTGAGGAACTTGGTGCTGTACAACGCGAACGGTCCGAACAGAACCACCGGCTTGCCATCCAGTTTGCGCGAATCCAGGTGCGGCACCGACATCGGCGGCGAACCGGTTTCGGCCATGCCGTAGGCCTTGACCCCGTGGCGCGAGGCGATTGCCGGGTTCTTGAAGGCAAGGAACTGGCCACCGACCGGGAAACCGCCGTAGTTCTTCGACTCCGGGATGCCAGACAGCTGCAACAGCTTCAGCGCGGCGCCACCGGCACCGATGAAGACGAAGCGCGCGTGGGTGGTGCTCTCGTTGCCGGACTTGAGGTCCTTGACGGTCACGTTCCAGGTCTTGTCGTCGTTCTGGCGCAGCGCACTCACTTCATGACCCAGGTGCAGGCCGAAGTTCGGGTTGCGCTTGAGCCCGTCGGTGAGCTGGCGGGTGATCACGCCGAAGTTGACGTCGGTACCCAGCGGCATCCAGGTCGCGGCAACCTTCTGGTTCGGGTCGCGACCTTCCATCAGCAGCGGGGCCCATGCCTTGATCTGCGCGGGATCTTCGGAGTACTGCATGCCGTAGAACAGCGGATTCTTCACCATTGCCTGCTGGCGCTTGCGCAGGAAATTGATGTTTTCATCGCCCCACACGAAGCTCATGTGCGGGGTGGCGTTGATGAAATCGCTCGGCTGGCTCAGGCGGCCCTGGCGCACCTGGTGCGACCAGAACTGGCGCGAGATCTCGAACTGTTCGGCGATGCCGACCGCGCGCTTGGTCTCGATGCTGCCATCGGGCAGCTCAGGCGTGTAGTTCAACTCGGCGAATGCCGAGTGCCCGGTGCCGGCATTGTTCCAGCCGTCCGAGCTCTCCTGGGCCACGCCGTCGAGCCGCTCGTAGATCTGGATGTTCCAGTCCGGCTGCAGTTCCTGCAGGTAGGTGGCCAGGGTGACGCTCATGATGCCAGCGCCGACCAGCACCACATCGACGGGTTTTTCGTTGCTTGCCGCCGGCACCGAGCGTGTGGTGAGCGGCCAGTACAGGAACAGTACCGACGACACCAACAGCAGCACGAGCAGGGCGACTAAAGCCTTGCCAAATTTCTTCATGGGAGTGATTCGTTTGGGGAGGGAATCAGGATGCGTGCCAGCCACATAGGCAGTGTGAAAACACGTCAACCAGCGCGTGAACTGCGTCGGATGAGGCCGGTCACGGCGTCCAGTGGGCTTATTTTACCCCGTTGTGGTCCTGATTTGGTGCGACGCAGCATCCCGTGGGAGCCGCACTGTGAAACGTCCCTCGCCGAGGGGCCTTGATGTGGTTCATCGCTTGCGGCGGATCAGCGCGGTCGAGGCCCCAAGCACCGCCCGCGTCAGCAGGGCCATGGTCTGCACATCGCCCTTCCAGTGCTGCCAGTACAACGGCACGTCTTCCCAGGCGCGCTGGCGCACGTAGACCAGGCGCCCGGCGTCCAGGTGGCGCTTGACCAGCGGCAGCGGGTTCATGGTCCAGCCGAGCCCGCCGAGGTTGGCCTGCACGAAGGCGCGGGTGGAGGGAATCCACCAGGTAGGCGCCGTGTTGGGTACTTCCACCCCGGCCATGCGGCGGGCAAAACGCGCCTGCATGTCGTCCTTGCGGTTGAATACCAGCACCGGCGCCTGGGCCAGCGCCTGCGCGCTCACCCCTTTGCCGAAATGGCGGTCGCGGAATTCCGGGGTACAGGTGGCCGCGTAGCGAATGCTGCCCAAGGCATGGATCTGGCAGCCCTGCACCGGCTCGTCCAGCGTGGTCACCGCGCCCAGCACCGTTCCCTGGCGCAGCAGTTCGACGGTGTGGTCCTGGTCTTCCACGCGCAGGTCCAGGGTGGTGCCGGTGACCTGTGCGAACTGCTGGGCGGCCTGCGGGAACCAGGTTTCCAGGCTGTCATGGTTGACCGCCACCGGAATGCTGGCCTGCGGCAGGTCCTCGTCGGCCAGCCCCATGCGGTGCAGTGCATCGTGTTCCAGCAGGGCGGTCTGCTCGGCCAGTTGCACCAGCACCTGGCCTTCGGCGGTCGCGGTAGCCGGTGCGCCACGCTTCACCAGCAGCCGGCCGACGCGGTCTTCCAGTGCTTTGACCCGCTGGGACACGGCCGATGCGGTGACATTGAGCGCCTGCGCGGCGCGCTCGAAGCTGCCTTCGCGGATGACCGCAGCGAGGGCGCGGAGCTGGGCATGGTCGACGCGCATGGCGATTAAGTTCCGCTAAAGAGGCTTAAGGAAGTTTAGCTTTTCTTGAGATTGGTGCAACGCGACAATACACCCCGTACCCGGTGCTGTCCGCCTTCGCGAGGCACCGCCCCCTGCTCCACGAGGTGTTCCCATGTTCTCGATCATTTCCGCCGGCACCGGCCTTGCGGCCTGGTTCAGTGGTGCCGCCACCGGCATCGGCCTGTTCGCCGTGGTCGGCGCGCAGAGCGCCTTCATCCTGCGCCAGGGCATCCTGCGCAAGCACATCGTGCCGGTCGTGGCGACCTGCGCGGCGATCGATGCGGTGTTCATCTTCGCCAGCGTGGCCGGGCTGCGCACCCTCATCCAGGCCGCGCCGTGGCTGACCAGCGCCGTGCTGTGGACCGGCGTGGCGTTCCTGGCGTGGTACGCGCTGAAGTCGGCGCGGCGCGCGATCGCCGGCGGCGGTGGCATGGGCGAGGCCGAAAGCGATGACGGCAGCCGCCGTGCCGTGCTGATGGCCGCGGTCGGCTTTTCGCTGATCAACCCGCACTTCTGGCTGGACATGATGGTGATCGGCTCCATCGCTGAAAACTTCGGCAACGACCGCATGGCCTACGCGGCCGGCGTGGTCACCGCCAGCTGCCTGTGGCTGACCGCGCAGGGCCTTGGCGCCCGCCTGCTGGCGCCGCTGTTCAACAAGCCAGGCACGTGGCGGGTGCTGGACGGCACCATCGCGGTGATCCTGAGCATCCTCGCGCTGACCCTGGCGGTGCGTGGCGTGAACTGATTCCACTCTCCAAGGTGGGGTGTGCAGGGCGGCATCGGAAACGGTGCCGCCCTTTTTTTTTTCAGGTTTTCCTGATTCCCAATTCGTTCACCTCCTGTTTACAATCGGCCGGTCGCGGACATGGTGTCCGCAGGGGGCGGGATAAGGATGCGCAAGACGATACGGGCGGCGATGATCGCCGCGATGGCCCTGCCGATGATGGCAACGGCAACGGCAACGGCAACGGCAGCGGACGTGGACCTGGACACGTTCCTCAAGCGCGACAGCTTCACCGATCTCAAGCTGTCGCCGAACGGCGACTACTACGCGGCAACCATTCCGCTGGAGAAGTCGACCGCCGTCGCCATCCTGCGCGTGGCCGACAGCCAGATCGTGGGGCGCTTCGTGCCGCCGGAGAACAACCATGCCGCGCGTTTCGACTGGGTCAGCGATGACCGGGTGTTGATCGAACTGGGCCAGAAGTTCGGTTCGCTGGACGAGCCGCAGCGCACCGGTGAGCTGTATTCCCTGCGTGCCAACACCACCAGCGGTGAGCTGCTGGTCGGCTACCGGGTGACCGGCGGCAACACCGGCACGCGCATTTCCGGCAAGAAGGCCGAGGCCGTCGCGGCGTTCCTCAGCGATGACCTGCCCAACGATGACAAGCACGTGCTGATCGCGGTGACTTCGTTCAACGGCGACCCGTACACGCGCCTGGAGCGGATGGACGTGACCAGTGGGCGCCGCATCCCGGTGACCCGCTCGCCGGTGCAGCGTGCCGACTTCACCACCGATGCAGAAGGCAATGCGCGCTTCGCGCTGGGTGCCGGTTCGGACAACGTCAACAAGCTGTTCTACCGCGACCGCAACAATGAAAACTGGAAGCTGGTCAACGACGAGGCGGTATCCAAGCGGATCGAGCGCGCGATCGGTTTCTCCGCCGACGGTGCGTTGGCCTACCTCAACGTGGAACAGCCTGCGGGACCGGACAAGATCGTCAGCTGGAATCCGGCCAGCGGCGAGCGCAAGGACCTGCTGCGCGACCCGATGGTCGACCCGGCGCGGCTGATCTACCGGCCGGGCACCGCGGTGCCGGTGGGCGCGCTGTTCCTCGGCGATACGCCGCGCACCCGCTTCTTCGACGAGGCCTCTGCCGACGCCAAGCTGTACCGCAGCCTGGAATCGGCCTTCGGCGGGGACGCGGTCTTCATCACGTCCAGCACGCGCGACAGCAACAAGGTCCTGGTGGAGACGTTCTCCGGCCGCAATCCCGGTGATTTCTTCATCTACGACCAGAAGGCGAAGGCGGCCCAGCACGTGGTCAGCCGCAGCACCTGGATCGACCCGGCACAGACCGCGCCGGTCCGCGCGATCACCGTCAAGGCACGTGACGGTTTGCCGCTGCACGGCTTCCTGACCACCCCGCACGGGCGTGAGGCGAAGAACCTGCCGATGGTTGTGCTGCCCCACGGCGGGCCGTTCGGCATCTTCGAAGATGGGACCTACGACAGCCAGGCGCAGATGCTGGCCAGTGCCGGGTATGCCGTGCTGCAGATGAACTTCCGCGGTTCCGGCAATTACGGCCGTGCGTTCGAACAGGCCGGTGCCCAGCAGTGGGGCATGGCGATGCAGGACGACCTGACCGATGCAACCCGCTGGGCGATCAGCGAAGGCGTCGCCAACAAGGCGAAGATCTGCGTCTACGGCGCCAGCTACGGCGCCTATGCGGCGTTGATGGGCGCGGCGAAGGAACCTGGCCTGTACCGCTGCGCCGCCGGGTACGTGGGGGTCTATGACCTGCCGATGATGCACAGCCGTGGCGACATCCAGCAACGGATGTCCGGGGAGACCTACCTGCGCGAATGGATCGGCCCGGCCGACAAGGTGTCCGATGTATCGCCGGTCAACCTGGCCGCGCAGATCAAGGTGCCGGTGTTCCTGGCGGCCGGTCGCGAAGACCAGCGTGCCCCGGTGCAGCACACCGAACGCATGGAAGCGGCACTGAAAAAGGCCGGCGTACCGGTGGAGAGCCTGTATTACCCGCGCGAAGGGCATGGCTTCTATGTCGATGCCAACCGCCGCGAGTACTACGGCAAGCTGCTGGCGTTCCTGTCGCAGAACCTCGGCGGCGACAAGGCCGCAGCGCCGAAGCCGGCCGCACCGTGAAAAAGGGGACGGAGGGAATTAATCTCGATTAATTCCCTCCGTCCCCATTTTTTCTTATTTCACTCCGTGCATCATGCGGCGAAGCAGGGGGGCGGTGGCGAAGGCGAGTACGGCGCAGCCCAGGCCGATCCACATCAGCAGCCAGAACAGGTGGGCGTAGCTGGCCGAGGCGCTCACCAGGTCCAGCGTTTCGCCTTCGGGCACTTCGATGGCGGCCAGCTTGCCGAACAGCGCGGCCAGCGTTTCAGAGAACGCTGTGGCCAGGAACCAGGTGCCCATCATCAGGCTGACCACGCGCGGCACCGCCAACTGGGTGACCGCCGACAGACCCACCGGGGACAGGCACATCTCGCCACTGGCCAGCAGGAAGTAGGCCAGCACCAGCCACCACACACTGGCCATCTGGCCGGTGGCGCCCACCTGCTGCGCGGCCAGCGCCAGCGGCACGAACGACAGTGCGCCCAGCACCAAACCGATCGACGATTTCATCGCCTTGCCCGGTTCGGCACGGCGTCGGTCCAGCCACGCCCACAGCAACGCGAACAACGGCGCCAGCACCACCAGGAACAAGCCGCCCAGGTAGGTGAGCGAGCCGGCGGTCTGCGGGATGACCAGGCAATCGCGGACCAGCAGCACCAGCATCACCAGCACGATGGCGATGAACATGCGGCGTGGCCACGCCGAGCCGGGCGAGCGGTCGGACAGCCGCGCGCTCACCACGAAGCCCAGCGGCGCCAGCAGCAGCGACAGGATCGACCACGGCAACGGGGTGCCGTCGCGGATCACCAGCGCGGGCACGATGTCCTTGGTCAGCAGGCGATCGGTGAAGGTGACCCATGAGCCGTAGCTCTGCTCGTACAGGGTGAAGAACACCAGCGCCATCAGGATCAGCGCCATCAGCGCGATCATCTGCTGGCGCTGCACCGGCGTGCAGCGGGTGCCGGTGAACCAGGCAAACCACAGCAGCACGCCTCCCAGCACCACCAGCATCAGCATCAGCGCCAGGCTGATTTCACCGCCGAGTGCGAAGGCGCCGTTGCCGGCGGCCCACATCAGCCAGGCCACCGGCAGCACCGCCAGCGCCGCGCCGGCGTAGATCAGCCATTCCCGCGGCAGGCCCAGCACGCGTTCGCGCAGCGAAGCCGGATCACGCGGTTCGGCGTGCCCGTGCAGGTACTTCTGCCCCCACAGGAACATGCCCAGCCCGACCAGCATGCCGATGCCGGCCGCGCCGAAGCCGTACTTCCAGCCGTAGGCTTCACCGAGGAAGCCGCACACCAGCGAAGCGAACAGGGCGCCCAGGTTTATGCCGGCGTAGAACAGCGAGAAACCCGAATCGCGGCGTGGATCGTCTTCGGCGTACAGCTTGCCGACGATGGTGGAAATGTTCGGCTTCAGGAAGCCCACCCCCATGATGATCAGCGCCAGCGACAGGTATGTGATCGTCAACGCACCGGTATCGCGCACCACCTGTCCGTTTTCCAGATAGGCCGCGTGCCCTTCGAAGGCCATGCCGAGGTGGCCGAGCACCAGCAGCACGCCGCCGAACAGCACCGCCCGGCGCATCCCCAGCCAGCGGTCGGCCAGCATCCCGCCGAACACCGGGATGCAGTACACCAGCCCGCCGTAGGCGCCGAGCAGGTCCAGCCCGGCCTTGTCGCCGAACAGGTGGTACTTGGTGAGGTACAGCAGCAGCAGCGCCTTCATCCCGTAGAAGGAGAAGCGCTCCCACATTTCGGTGAAGAAGCAGACGTAGACGCCCTTGGGGTGGCCCAGGAAGTCGTCATTGGCAGCGATGGCGGTCATCGGTTCGGGGGCAGACAATGAAGCCGGCGATTATGCGGTCAGAACTCCATGGATGCGCGAAAAGTGCCAGCCGTCCTTACAGATAGCGCAGCCAGGCGATATCCCGACGGCGTGCCTTGAGCGCGGCGAAGGCCCGGGTCGGCAGGTACAGCAGCAGCGCCAGGGCGATGCTGATCAACAGCAGCGCGGCCACCGATTCCACCGCGAACAGCGCGCCGTTGGTGGGTCCCCACAGCGCCAGCGCGGCCAGGTACATCAGCTTCAGCACATACAGGTGCAGCAGGTAGAAGAACATCGGCGCCGCACCGATCCGGGCCAGCGGCTGCAGCGCGGCGGCCACGGCAGGCACTTCGTACAGGCGCAGCAGCAGCAGGCCCACGCCGAGGGTGGCCAGCAGGAACAGCAGCGAAGGCGGGTACTTGGTGACGTTGAAAATGCCCATCAGCGTCTGCAGCGTGGTGGGCTGCAACTGCCACGGCGCATCGCCGTAGACATTCAGCGCCCGCAGCAGCATGAAGGCCGCCAGCGCGCCCCAGCCGGCCCACAGCAGCCAGCGCTGGCGCTGTGCCGGCGGGCGCGTGGCCGCAAACCACGGGCCCATCAGGTAGCCCAGCACGATCACTCCGATCCACGGCAGCAGGGGGTAGGAGGTGCGCAGGCGCAGCGCATCGCCGAACACGATCCAGTCGCGCTGGTGCAGCACTTTCCACAGCGTGGCCAGCACGCCGTTGCCTTGCACGTGCACGCCATCGAGCAGGTTGTGCCCGGCCACCAGCAGCAGCGCCAGCGGCAGCAGCACGCTGCGCGGCAGCCAGGCCAGTCCGGCCAGCGCGATCATGCTCAGGCCGATCACCCAGATCACCTGCAGGTAGATCGTGTCCGGCGGCCACTGGAAGGTCCACGCGAAGTTGACCAGGGTCAGCTCCAGCACCACCAGGAACAGGCCACGCTTGAACAGGAAGCCGGCGATGGCGCGGCGCGGGTCAGCCTGGCGCTGGCCGTACAACCAGGCCGACAGGCCGGTCAGCAGCACGAATACCGGGGCACACAGGTGGGCCAACAGGCGGCAGGCGAACAGGGCAGGGGACACCGTGGTCACGTCCATCGGGTCGCTGACCTGATGCTGCATGAAGAACGTTTCGCGGACGTGGTCGAGCAGCATCAGCAGCATCACGGTGCCGCGCAGCTGGTCGATGGAGGCCAGCCGGGTGGAGACAAAAGGGGGCATGCGGGCGCGCTGGAAGGGGTCTGGAAAGGATATAACATATCATTTCAGCCTCGGCCCGCGCGAGGGCAAGGTGCTGGCGTGCTGGACTTGCCGCAGGCCGGACGCTAGCGTTGCAGGGATTTTTTCGTATCAGGGGCTTCAATGAACAACGTCGCTGCGCCCAAGCAGCTCACGTTCCGCGCGGTGGTGCTTGCCATCGTGTTGGCCGTGGTGCTGTCGGCCGCCAACGCCTACCTGGGCCTGTTCGCAGGCCTGACCATCGCCACCGCGATCCCCGCGGCCGTCATCTCCATGGGCGTGCTGCGCCTGCTGGGCGGTGGCACCATCCTGGAGAACAACATCGTCCAGACCGGTGCCTCGGCCGGCTCGTCGATCGCCGCCGGTGTGATCTTCACCATCCCCGCGCTGGTGATCATGGGCTACTGGCCGGACTTCAAGTACTGGTGGGTGCTGGGCATCGCCGGCCTCGGTGGCCTGCTGGGCGTGCTGTTCTCGGTGCCGCTGCGGCGCTCGATGATCGTTGAAGATCCGCTTCCGTTCCCGGAAGGCAAGGCGGCGGCCGAAGTGCTCAAGGCCGGCGAGAATCCCGGTCCGGGCCTGAAGATCCTCGGCCTGTCCGCGGTGATCGGCGCGGTGGTCAAGGTCGCCGCGGCCAGCGGCATGCGCTTGATCCCCGATGCCTGGGCCACCTCGGCCTACCTGGGCAGTTCGAAGATCACCGCCTTCATCGGCACCAACCTGTCGCCGGCGCTGCTCGGCGTGGGCTACATCGTCGGCCTGAATGTCGGCATCGTGGTGGTGTCCGGCTCGATCCTCACCTGGCACATCGCCATCCCGGTGTACCAGGCGTTCTTCCTGCAGACCGACCCGGCGCTGGCCGCGTCCATCGCCACCGCCTCGTCCACTGATGCGGCGTTCGCCATCTGGGGCGCGAAGATGCGCTACCTCGGCGTCGGCGCGATGCTGATCGGCGGCATCTGGACCCTGTTCTCGCTGCGCAAGTCGCTGCTGAGCGGGGTCAAGAGTGGCTTCGCCGCAGCCCGCAAGAGCACCGGCCCGGCGCTGGCCGAAACCGAGCGCGACCTGCCGATGAAGTGGATGCTGGTGGCCCTGGTGGCCTTCACCCTGCCGCTGCTGGCGCTGTACCAGGCCATCGTCGGCCAGTGGCACGTGTCGATCCCGATGACCATCATCATGATCGTCGCCGGCTTCCTGTTCGTTTCCGTGTCAGCCTACCTGGCCGGCCTGATCGGCTCGTCCAACAACCCGGTTTCGGGCATCACCATCTCCACCATCCTGTTCGCTTCGGCGGTGCTGGTGCTGCTGCTGGGCAAGGATGGCCTGACCCCGGTGGGTGCCTTCGGTGCGCCGCTGGGCGCGGTGGCGGCGATCATGATCGGTGCGGTGGTGTGCTGCGCGGCGGCGGTCGGCGGTGACAACCTGCAGGACCTGAAAGCCGGTTACATCGTCGGCGCCACGCCGTGGAAGCAGCAGCTGATGCTGGGCATCGGCGCGTTTTCCTGCGCGCTGATCATGGCCCCGGTGCTGAACCTGCTGGCCACCGCCTACGGCATCGGCGCACCGACCCCGGAACACCCGAACGCACTGGCGGCCCCGCAGGCCAACCTGATGGCGTCGGTGGCGCGCGGCCTGTTCGGCGGCGAATTGCCATGGAACTTCATCATGATGGGTGCGGTGGTCGGTGCGGCCATCATCGCCCTGGATGAGTGGCTGAAGAAGACCGGCAAGCGCTTCCGCGTGCCGGTGCTGGCTGCCGCGATCGGCATCTACCTGCCGCTGGAACTGATGGTGCCGATCTTCCTCGGTGGCCTGATTTCCTACCTGGTGGAGCGCTTCCACAAGGTGCGTGCCGATGACGAAGAAGGCCGCGACCGCGTGCACAAGCCGGGCGTGCTGTTCGCCGCCGGCCTGATCACCGGCGAAGCCCTGATGGGTATCGCCATTGCGGTGCCGATCGTGGTCAGCGGCCGCGCCGACGTGCTGGCGGTGCCGTTCACCCTGCCGGCCGCGCAGTGGATCGGCCTGGCCGTGCTGTTCCTGGTCGGCTGGCTGATCTACCGCACTGGCAAGAAGGCCAACGCCGGCTGATCAGCATGGCGGGAAGCGGGGAAGCGCCGGGCCGGGCCCGGCGTTTTCCGGTCCGCCGGCATGACCGATGGCCTTGGCACGCTGCCGTGCCGGGGCCTACCATCGACGTTTTGCCGTCCCGCGGAGTACCCGATGAAACTGCGTCATGCCTTGTTGCCGTTGAGCCTGCTCGCGGCGCTGCCGTCCGTGGCTGCTGCCCGCGGCCTCGATGTCCGCGACCTGATCGCGTTGGACCGCGTTTCCTCGCCGGTGCTGACCGCCGATGGCGGCAGCGTGGTGTTCGCCAAGCGCAGCGTGGACAACGAACAGAAGGCCAGCAATGCGCTGTTCGTGCGCAACCTGCGCACCCGCGATGCCGCACCGCCCAGGCAGCTGACCCCGAGCGGCTGGAACGTCAACTCCCCTTCGTTGTCGGCCGATGGCCGCAACGTGTACTTCCTCAGCGCCAGGAACGGCAGCCAGCAGCTGTACGCGCAGGGCATGGACGGCACCACCCCGCGCCAGCTGACCGATTTCCCGGTGGACGTGGACAGTTACCACGTGTCTCCGCAGGACGACCGCGTGCTGTTCAGCGCCGGCGTCTTCCAGGACTGCGGTTCGGACCTGGCCTGCACCGAAAAGAAGCTGGCTGCGATCAAGGGCACCAAGGCCAGCGGCCAGGTGTTCGATTCGATGTTCGTGCGCCACTGGGACACCTGGAACGATGGCCGCCGCAACACCCTGTTCGTGGCGCCGCTGCCGACCGGCAAGGCCGCCGGGGTGAAGGGCGCCTCTGCGCTCAGCGCCACCC
>Ga0308163_10002146_pt1 | contig 18773 bp, 16 predicted proteins | sample PhyTR1_FD_201037 | JGI IMG/M metagenome (GOLD analysis project Ga0308163, IMG submission 201037) | Phyllosphere microbial communities from UC Gill Tract Community Farm, Albany, California, United States - DLSLT.R1 | ecosystem: Host-associated > Plants > Phyllosphere > Unclassified | place: USA...
GGTCCGCCGGCTGGCGGAATCGGCCGTTCCAGGAGTGCGCGTATTCGTGCACGATCAGGTCGGCCATCGGCAGGTGGGCGTCCGGCCGGGTGAAAAAATCGAGCGCCAGGTTGTTCTCGCTCGACTCCAGATGCTCGCGCCCGCCGCCCGAGGGCAGGATATCGGACAAGGTCAGCAATAGGTCGTAGTGGCGGTAGTGCTGCGAGCGGAACAATGCGGGCAGCGCGCCGGCCATCGCGCGGTATTTGTCCAGCATGGCCGGTGGAATGGCCAACGCGGCTTCGTTGTCGGCGATCATGTTCAACCGGACGGGACGGGCGGCGCCGGGCACCAGGTCGATACGCCTGAAGTAACGCCCAGCGTGCACCGGCGCGTCGACCAGGGCCTCGAAACTGGTGGGCTTGAACGACACCAGCTGGTCCTGGACGGCGGCGGTGTCCAGCGACGTCGCGTACTGGAAGCCGGCCGGCAGCTTCAGCGCCGCCTGCACGGCGATGTTGCGAATGAACCAGCCGGCCGGGTACAGCGCGACCTTCTGCCACGGCAAGGTCAGCATGTCCCGGCTCATCAGCACATTACCGGCGGTCGGCGACAGGAACTGGAATTCCACTTCCAGCTCGCGCGCACCCTTGGGCACGTCGATATGGAAAGCGTAGGGATCGCCGCCGTCGCGCAGCCATTCGATGCGCCGGCCGCCGGCTTTGACGATCAGGCCCGCCAGGCCGGTCAATTCCTGGGTGGCCGAGTGGCTGTCGGTTTCCCATTGCGGATACATCAGTACCATTTTCCCCTGGCGCTGGACCGGAATGGTTTGGCGCACGCGCAGGATTTTGTGGACCTGGTCGGTGGCATCGACCGTCAGCTTGATCTCGCCCTTGAACGGAATGTCGCGCGGGGCGGGCAAGCCGCCGGGAGCGGCCGCGCCGGTGGCCATGGCGGTGGCCGAGCAGATCAAAATCAGAACTGCGCAAAGCGTGTTTTTCATAGGTATTGATTCAAATAAAGATCAGCTATGGCTTGCACGATCCATGCCATCGCTAAGTCCTTGAATTTGCTGAAACGGGGTGTCCGGATGCGCGCGCAATGTGTCCGGCGCTGTCCGCTGAGCCTATAATGCTGGATACGGATTATCCCTCACCTTCTTGAAAGCTCCCCCTGAATGGCAAATTACGTCTATACCATGAACCGCGTGGGCAAAATCGTCCCGCCCAAGCGCCAGATTCTGAAAGATATTTCGCTGTCCTTCTTCCCAGGCGCAAAAATCGGCGTGCTGGGTCTGAACGGCTCAGGTAAGTCGACCTTGCTGAAAATTATGGCAGGCATCGACACCGACATCCAGGGCGAAGCCGTGCCGATGCCGGGCCTGAACATCGGCTACCTGCCGCAGGAACCGCAGCTCGATCCGGAAAAGACCGTGCGCCAGGAAGTCGAATCGGGCCTGGGCGAAGTGTTCGAGGCGCAAGCCAAGCTGGAGGCCGTGTACGCCGCTTACGCCGAAGAGGACGCCGACTTCGACGCGCTGGCCACCGAGCAGGCCCGTCTGGAAGCGATCATCTCGACCTCCGACGGCGGCAACCTGAACCTGCAACTGGAAATGGCCGCCGACGCGCTGCGCCTGCCGCCATGGGACGCCAAGATCGGCGTGCTGTCGGGCGGCGAGAAGCGCCGCGTGGCGCTGTGCAAGCTGCTGCTGTCCAAGCCCGACATGCTGCTGCTTGACGAGCCGACCAACCACCTGGACGCCGAGTCCGTCGAATGGCTGGAGCAGTTCCTGTTGCGCTTCCCGGGCACCGTGGTCGGCATCACCCACGATCGCTACTTCCTCGACAACGCCGCCGAATGGATCCTGGAACTGGACCGTGGCCATGGCATTCCATGGAAGGGCAACTATTCGTCGTGGCTGGACCAGAAGGCCAACCGCCTGAAGCAGGAAGAATCGACCGAATCGGCGCGTCAAAAAGCGCTGGCCAAGGAATTGGAATGGTCGCGTCAGAATCCGAAGGCGCGTCAGGCCAAGTCGAAGGCCCGTCTGGCCCGCTTCAACGAGCTGAGCGAATACGAATACCAGAAACGCAACGAGACCCAGGAGATCTTCATTCCTGTGGCCGAACGTCTGGGCAACGAAGTCATTGAATTTAAAAACGTCTCGAAAGCGTTTGGCGACCGCCTGCTGATGGACAACATCTCGTTCACCATTCCGCCGGGCGCCATCGTCGGCATCATCGGCCCGAACGGCGCCGGTAAGTCGACCCTGTTCAAGATGGTGGCCGGGCTGGACAAGCCGGACAGCGGCGAAGTGGTCATCGGCCAGACCGCCCGCGTTTCGCTGGTGGACCAGAACCGCGACACCCTGAGCGACAGCAAGAGCGTGTTCGAGGACGTTTCCGGCGGCGCCGACATGCTCACCGTCGGCCGCTTCGACATGCCGTCGCGCGCCTACCTGGGCCGCTTCAACTTCAAGGGTTCGGACCAGCAGAAGATCGTCGGCAACCTGTCCGGCGGTGAACGCGGCCGTTTGCACTTGGCCAAGACCCTGCTCAAGGGCGGCAACGTGTTGCTGCTCGATGAACCGTCGAACGATCTGGACATCGAAACCCTGCGCGCGCTGGAAGACGCGCTGCTCGAGTTCGCCGGTTCGGTACTGGTGATCTCCCACGATCGCTGGTTCCTGGACCGTATCGCCACGCACATCCTGGCGTTCGAAGGCAACTCGCAGGTCACCTTCTTCGACGGTAACTATCAGGAATACGAAGCCGACAAGAAGAAACGCCTGGGTGAGGAAGGCGCCAAGCCGAAGCGTATCCGTTACAAGCCGCTCACCGTGTAAGCGCACCGGCGAGTCGGCGCCAACGAAAAAAGGCCACCTCGCGGTGGCCTTTTTCACATCCGGTCGTTCAGTTAGAACGCGTAACGCACACCAGCCGTTACAGCACCGCTCTTGCGACCGGTATCGATGTCGTTCTTGCCGTAGTTTTCATACTCCAGCGAGACTTTGACGTTTTTGTTGATGGCGTATTCAGCACCGACCGACGCGTACAGCGCGGTCTTGTCCTTGTCGCCGCTAACCGACGAGAAACCGCTGGTGCTCACTTCGTTGGTGTTGCGGGCCACGCCCAGTTTACCGAACAGCGCGATCTGCTGGTTCACAGGCCATGTGCCTTTGCCGGCCAGGTAGTAGGAGTGCGCATCGGTGCGGATACCGCCAGGCAAGCCGTTCGAGGTGTAGTTGTACGACTTTTTACCGAAGTCGGTATAACCGGCTTCCACTGCCCAGGTCTGGTCGATGTTGTAACCACCATAGACCTTGCCGCCAGCCTTGTAGCCGCTGTGATTGTCGCCGCTCAGCGCGTTGGGTGCGTTGAACTCGTAACGGCTGCCGACCACGCCAGCACCGATGTAACCGGTGCCTGCGTCATCTGCATAGGCGGAAGTACCGCTCAGGGCGGCTGCGGAAGCGACTAATGCGAACAGAATTTTTTTCATGATTTCGATCTTTCAGCAAAATGTTAGAAGTGGTATTGCTTGGGATCGCAGTTCTTTGAATTGCGATGTGTTCAAGATAGCACTCCAGACATCGTCCGTCACGACCGAATTAGTAATAAGTGTTTCTAAGTGTAAGCCATATGTTCCATGGTATAATCACCGCCGCGCCAAACTTAAGACAAGCTTAAGACTTTTAGAATTCTTCCCAATCCGAACTGGCGGTGCTGGCGTGGAGCGGCTTGCCAGATGGCTTGGACGCTGGCTTGGCAAGCAACTTCGTCGCCGGCGTCGCAAGCCTGGCTGGCGCAACCCGCAGCGCGCCGGCCTTGGCCGCGACCGGCGCGGCAAGCGCATCGTGGCGTCCTTCAAGCCGGAACACGCTGACCACTTGCGACAACCGCCGGGCCTGGTCCTGCATCGATTCCGACGCCGCCGCAGACTCCTCCACCAGCGCGGCGTTCTGCTGCGTCACCTGGTCCATTTGCACGATCGCCTCGTTGATCTGCTCGATGCCTGTGGTCTGCTCGCTGCTGGCGGCCTGGATGTCGGCCATGATATCGGTCACGCGCTGGATGCTGTCGACGATCTCGCGCATCGTCACGCCGGCCTGGTCGACCTGCTTGGCGCCGGCGTCGACATTGATCACCGAGTCGTCGATCAATTGCTTGATCTCCTTGGCCGCGGCCGCGGAGCGTTGCGCCAGATTGCGCACCTCCGACGCCACCACCGCGAAGCCCCGGCCCTGCTCTCCCGCGCGGGCCGCCTCGACGGCCGCGTTCAACGCCAGGATATTGGTCTGGAAGGCGATGCCGTCGATGACGCCGATGATGTCTGCGATCTTGCCGGAGGACTCGTTGATGGCGCTCATCGTGCCGATCACCTCTTCCACCACCGCGCCGCCCTTGCGCGCCACTTCCGACGCCGAACGGGCCAGTTGGTTGGCCTGGCGCGCATGGTCGGCATTCTGCTTGACGGTCGAGGTCAGCTCCTCCATTGACGACGCGGTCTCCTCCAGCGCGCCGGCCTGCTGCTCGGTACGCGCGGACAAGTCCTGCGTGCCGCTGGCGATCTGCGACGACGCGGTTGCGATCATGTCGGTGCCGGCGCGAACCTCGCCGACGATGCCGCCGAGGCTGTCGCGCATGGTTTTCATCGCGAACAGCACGCTGTCTTGATCGTTGGGGCGCAGCGCAACGTCGACCGTCAGGTCGCCGTCGGCGATCTTGCCGGCCACGTTAGCGGCGTAGGCGGGCTCGCCGCCCAGCTGGCGCGTGAGCGCGCGGGCGATCAGCGTACCCAAGCCGAGACCGGCACACAGGCTGCCCACCACCAGGCCGATCATCAACGCCTGGCTCGACTCGAACAGGGCGGTGGTGTCATCGGATTTCTGCTTCGCGCGCGCCTCCTTCAGCTTGGTTATCGCGGTCAGCATATCGTCCAGCTGGTCGGCGTTTTTGCGCGCGGCCACCAGCATCTGGTTCAGTTCATCGCTGCGCTGAACTAGGGGCTCGGCCTCGGCGCGGGTCAACGCTTGCGACAACAATTGCCGGTAATTGCGCGCGCTCGTGGCGTATTCGTCCAGCATTTTTCTGCCCTGCGGGAGGATGAACAGCGGCCGCGCCTTTTGCAGATAATCATCGATGGTGGCCAGATATTTGTCGATGTCGCTGCGGTGGCGGGCCCGCTCCTCGATCGACGTCGCCAGCAGAAAGCTGTTGCGCGAACGTCCGGCATAAATCAGGTTGATGTTGGCTTCCTTGATGTACGAAAGGCCCATCAAGTCTTCCATGTACATGCTGTCGGCCTGGGCGTTGATCCGGCCCATGTTGATGATCCCGATACAAGCGACGATGGCGCCCAGTATCGAGACGATGACAAATCCTGCGATCAGCTTGGTGCCGACTTTCATGCTGCTAAACATAGTGCCTCCATTTATGAGTAGGCAAAGATAGCAGCCCCGCGCGTGGCTGTAGCGCCTAAAAAACGCGGTGGATCGCGCCCCGCCTGATGACCGGAGTTTTTGTCCAGAACAGCGATGCGGCTATGCGCTGAAAACCGTCAAAGATCAGCGCTTTGTTCAATACATCTTGTGATAAGTACGACGATTTTTTTTCGGTCTTGCAAATTGAAAGTTGTAGCCACAGGCCAACAAACCGGTGAACTCAAGAGATCATGCGGAAGGTCAGGTTGATGCGGGGACCACGCGGAGACCGCTCCTTGTTGATGCCGTGCAGCCAGTGTTGCTGCAAGGTGCCAGCCATCAGCAGCAGGCAACCGTCCCCCAGCGCCAGCTTGACGGTCTTCGGCAAGCGCCGGTGCTTGAGGATGAAGGTGCGCGGCGCGCCGAAGCTGACCGAGGCGACGGCCGGCTCCGGCCCCAGCTCGCGCTCGTCGTCGGCATGGAAACCCATGCTGTCACGCTCGTCACGATAATAGTTCAGCAGCACGCTGTTGAAGCGCCGTCCGGTGGCACGCTCGACCGCCTCCTTGATGTGCAGTTGCAGCGGCGTGAACGGCAGCGGGTGGAAGGTCTTGCCGGAATACCGGTAGCTCGCCTGGCCATGCCAGGCCGTCAGGCGCGGCTGCATGTGCAGCTTGCCCCAGACCTGCACCTGTTCGTGGCGCCAATCGGTCTCGTCCAGCAGGCGCTGCATGACCTCCTGCGGCGGCCAGTCCAGCGCCAGGCGTTGCTGGTACCACAGCTCGCCATCCTCGATCGGCATCGGTGTCAGGGCGGTGTCGTCGGCGAATAAGTCCATGCGCGTTATGATACCGGCACTACGCCATCGAGGAGAATACCGCATGAAAAAACGCCAATTTCTGGGCAATGCCTTGGGCAGCGCCGTGGCCGGCGGCTTGGCCGCCGCACTGCCTGCCTACGCGGCCGCCCCCACAGGCAGCGGCCCGGCCTTGCTGACCGTCACCGGCGCCATCGGCAAGCCCAACCGGAGCAAGTTCGACCCGGTGCGCGACCAGATGATGTTCAAGCAAAAGCTGAGTTTCGAACAGGCGCATGCGTTCACCTTCGCGGCGCTGGCGGCGCTGCCCGCCATCACCATCAAGCCGACACTCGAGTACGACGCCAGGCCGCACGCGCTGAGCGGTCCGCTGCTGCTGGACGTGGTCAAGGCGGCCGGGGCGGCGCTGGGCGACAACGTCAAACTGGTGTTGCGGGCGGTCGATGGCTATGCGGCCACCGTCACGGTGGCGCAGGCGCGCGCGCAGCGCTACATCGTCGCCACCCATATGGACGGGGCGGCGATGGCGCTGGGCGGACTGGGGCCGCTATGGGCGATTTTCGATGCCGACAAAGTGCCCGAGATGGCGGGCAAACCGCTACCGGAGCGGTTTGGCTCCTGCCCGTGGGCCTTGTATCACATCGAGGTGGCGGCGTGAGGCCGCGCGGAGGACGTTAAGCGTAGGCTTCGGCCAGGGTCATCACGCGCGGCGCGATGGTGATGCCGATGCCGCTGAACAGCGCGGTGATGGCGGCCATGTTGGCTTCCATTTCCTCGGCCTTCCAACCCTGGAACAGGTCGGTGCCGTCCTTCTGGAAGTGCAGGTCCAGCACCTTGCCGCGATCCTTGTGGGTGTAGCCGCCGCTATACGTATTCTTGAAGCCCATCGCGGCCAGCGCGGCCAGCACTTCGGTCGGGGGCTGGTCCGGGTCGGTGGCCATGAAAACGCCAAAGGTCTTGCCTGGCGGCTTGGCGGCGATATCGACGTCGTAAATGCCTGGCGCCTTCGTGACGGTCGTACTTTTCAAAAATAACATTTTCTAACCCCTATCCATTTGGCGCCGGCTGCAGTCCTGCTGACGTATTGTATTGTGTACTGTTGATTCTCAAAGAAAACATTCTGAGAAACAAGCTTATTGTGAATTGCCGCGTTTGTCGACAGATGCCGCCACTTATTTGTGAATTCGTACCAATAAAACTGCAAAGGCCATGGCAACCATGCTTGAAATATAGTTGTTATGTAGTAATTCACCAGGAGATAAGTAACAAGCGGGCAATGTTGCCATGTCAAGGGCGCGGTGGAGTTTTTCTGCGCGCCAGCCCGGCCGTGGGCGCCACCAGCGCCTGGTACAGCTCACCGGTTTCGGCATCCCAGCCGGCCACGGCGCGCTGTTGGCGCTCGACGGTCGCCATGTCACCCCGCGCGATCGGCCCGCTCAGCGCGGCGGCGGCGCCCAGCCGGAACACATTGGCCATCGACTCGGATGCCAGCGGCTGTGCCATTTGGCGCGCCACCGGCTCCGGTATACCGGCGGCCTGATAGCACCGTAGCGCGGCGTCCAGCACCGTGACCAGGTAGTTGCTGGCGAAGACGGCCGCCGCGTGGTACACGGTTTTTGCCGATGCCTCGATCGGCACCGGCCGTGCGCCGATCGCCGTCAAGGCCGGCGTAAGCCGCGCCAGCGCGCCGGCGTCGCCTTCTATGCCGCAAAAAGTGCCTTCAAAGTGCGCAGCCACCACCGACGGATCGGCGAAGCTGCGTATCGGGTGCACGCTGGCGACCAGCGCGCCGGCGTCCCGCGCGGACTGCAAGCGGTCCGACGCCAGCGCGCCGCTGCAGTGGAATACCACGCTGCCGGCCAGCGGAACGGCCGACGCCAGCGCGGCGCAGGCGTCGGCGATCTGGTCGTCGCCAACGGCCAGCACGTGCACGGCGGCCGGTTGCAACTGATCGTAACGCTCGACCGCGTCGCCAGCGCCGATGAAGGCGACGCCGTCGCGGGCGGATGCCATGGAGCGTGTCAGCACCTGCTGAATATTAAAGCAGCCGTGGCGCGCGAACAGTCGCCCCAGCACGCGGCCCACATTGCCGGCCCCGATCAGGTTGAACCCGGGCGTCATCAGAATCCCGATCCCGGTTGTTCGAGATAGGCCAGTTCTTCGTCGGTCGACGGGCGATTCAGGATCGCGTTGCGGTGCGGGAAGCGGCCGAAGCGGCGTATCACCTCGCGGTGGCGCTGCGCGTAGTCGAGCATGCCGGCGATGCCCTTGACGGTGGCCGCCGACGCCACATCGCGCTCGTCGTTTTCCAGGCGCGTGAACAGCGCCACGGCCTGCTCCTGCATCGCCATATCCTCCGCGTGCTCGAAAGGCAGGTAGATAAAGGCGCGCTCCAATGACGGCAGCGCCAGGTCCTGGCTTGCATCGACCATGGACTGCGCCGCTTGCAACGCAAGCGCGTCGCCGGCGAACGCCAGCGGCGTGCCGCGATGGACGTTGCGGGTGAACTGGTCGAGCAGCAGTATGCGCGCCAGTTGCGACCGCGGACCTTCCGTATCCCATTCCAGCAAGCCGCCGGCCAGCGCCTGATCGATCAAGGCGCCGAAACGACGGTTGATTTCACGGTCGAAGGCTTCGTCCTTCTGGAACCACTCGCGGCGCGGCGCATCGGCAGCCTGGCCCGGTCCCGGCTGAAACCAGAAATCGAATACGGCTTGGGCTTGTTCATTCATGTTCTTAGTTCCTTGCGTGCGACAGCTGGAAGCTGTGGATACCGTCGAAGGCGGCCAGTTCGGCCGACAGCACCGACATCGGCGCGCCACTGCGCTTGCTCAACGCGATGGCGACGAAGCGCCACTCCTGCTGGCCACCGTCGCTACCGATCATCAGCGAGCCGCCGGCGATCTCATACCCGCGCTGCAGCGCCATCGCCCTGAGCGCCGGCTCCTGCGGCATGTAGCCGGCCTTGAAACGCATCGTGATCGCGATCGCATGCCGCGACGGCAGCCAGGCCTCCACCCGGGTCAGGAACACCATCGACCCGGCGCACAATATCGCCAGGCCGATCGCGCCCAGATAGAACCCGACGCCGACCATCACGCCAATCACCGACGAGGCCCAGATCGACGCCGCCGTCGTCAGGCCGCTGATGTTGAAGCCTTCGCGCATGATCACGCCGGCGCCGAGGAAGCCGATGCCGGTGACGATACCCTGCACGATGCGGGTCGGATCGGAGTTGATCAGGTATTGCGACACGTGACCACCGAACCAATGCCCCGGGTAGCCGCCGATAACGGTGAGCGCGGCCGACGCCATGCACACCAGGCCATAGGTGCGCATGCCCGCCGCGCGCCCGTGGTACGAGCGCTCGTAGCCGACCATCAGCCCCAGTGCCAGCGCACCCAGAAGATTCAGCAGGATGACGGCGTTGGTCGCCAGTTCGGACTGCGACCAGTAGGCGCTGAGAAAATCGATGGCGGGCATGTCGAGCCTTATTCTTTGGGTGCTTTTTTTACAAGCTGCTTTTCAAACGCCACATCAAGCTTGCTGACCCGCCGTGGCGGGCCCGGCGAGATGCCGTTGACAAAGGCGACAAATTCGTCGAGCTCCAACGGCGCGCATAGCGGCGGCTGGCCGGGGCCTTCGGTCAGGAAGAAGTGGCCGCTGCCGGTGCGCGACATCGAATACTTGGCATTGCCGCTGCGGACTTTGAGACGGTCGACGGCCGACGTGGCCCGGGTTGCGCGGCCGCTCATAGCGCCACCGTGCGGTTATCCAGCCAGGCCAGCGCGTCGCCGGACAACAGCGGCTGCAAACGGCTGCGCACCGTGGCGTGGTAGTCGTTGAGCCAGCGCTTTTCGTCGTCGCGCAGCAGCGACGGTTCGATGCAGCGCGTGTCGATCGGGCACAGGGTCAGCGTCTCGAACTGCAGGAAGTCGCCGAACTCCGTCTGGCCGGCGGGTCGGTTGAGCACCAGGTTTTCAATCCGGATGCCCCATTTGCCTGGGCGGTAAAGGCCCGGTTCTATCGATGTAATCATGCCTGGTTCCATAGCGGTGTGCGGCTCCGGCATCGCCGATTGCGAAATCGACTGCGGGCCTTCGTGCACGTTGAGGAAATAGCCGACGCCGTGGCCGGTGCCGTGGCCGAAGTCGAGCCCTTCGGCCCACAGCGGCGCGCGGGCGATGGCGTCGAGCATCGGGGATTTGGTCCCGCGCGGGAAGCGCGCGGACGACAGCGCGATGACGCCTTTGAGCACCAAGGTGAAGTCGCGTCGATGTTCGGCGGTGATGGCGCCGACCACCACGACGCGTGTGATGTCGGTGGTGCCGCCCAAATACTGGCCGCCGGAGTCGATCAGCAGCAAGCCGTCGCCTTCGATCACGGCGTGGTGCGCCTCGCTGGCGCGGTAGTGCATGATCGCGCCGTTGGCGCGGAAGCCGGCGATGGTGGCGAAACTCGGACTGATAAAGCCCGGCCGGCGCGCGCGCGCCGCCGTGATGTGGCGGTCGATCGCCACTTCGGTCAGCGGTTCGCGCCGCGGATCGGCCAGCGTCTGCTCCAGCCACGCGAAGAACTCGCACAGGGCTGCGCCGTCCTGCTCCATCGTCGCGCGGATGTGGCTTGCATCCTGCTCGCCCTTTCGGGATTTGGCGAAGGTGGTCGGGTTGACCGCCTCGATCACGCGAATTTCCGCCGGCACGCATTGGCGAGTGCCGTAAGTCACGCGCCGTGGATCGATCAACAAGGTGGCATCGCGCGCCAAGTCGGCCAGCGCGCCGGCGACCGCGTTATACGGCGCTAAATAGATATCCTGCTCCGCCAGTTGACTGGCCAGTTCTGCGGGGATCTTGCCGTCGGCGACGAACAAGGTCGCACGGGTCGGCGTGACCAGTGCGTGCGCCAGAAAGACTGGATTGAAATTGACGTCGGCGCCGCGCAGATTGAACAGGTAAGCGATATCGTCCAGGGTCGAAATGAGGTGCCAGCCGGCGCCCTGCCCTCGCATTGCATCGCGCAACTCGGCCAGCTTGCAGGTGCGGCTTTGCGACGCGTATGGCGGCTGGTGTTCATAAACCGGCGCGGCCGGCAGCGCGGGACGATCGGGCCAAATTTCGTCGAGCGGATCCAGATCGGTGCGCAGGGTGACGTTTTTCGCTTCCAGCGCTTGCCGTAGCAGGCGCGCGATCGACAAGCCCAGAACTGTGCCGTCCACGGCCAGGGTCTGGCCGGCTTGCATATTGGCGGCCAGCCAGTCGACATACTGCACGCTGGCGCCGGAGGTGATTTTCATCAGCTGGATCGAGGTGCCGGCCAGCTCTTGCTCGCCCTGGGTCCAGTAACGGGCATCGGTCCAGACGCCGGCGACATCGGTGGTGATGATAAACGTGCCGACCGAGCCGGTGAAACCGGATAGCCACTCGCGGCCCTTCCAGCGGGCAGGCAGATATTCGGACAGGTGCGGATCGGCCGACGGCACCATCAACGCGTCGATCCGGTGGCGGCGCATCGCGGCCCGCAACAGCGCAAGGCGCTCGGTGACGTGGGTGGTATCTGGAGTATTCATGGGTAACTTGAATCCGGTGCGCCGCCAATGCGGCATAGCTTGTCGCCATGATACCGCGATTGCCTGAGCGCTGGTTTCTAACAGGTGCGCAGAATATTCACGGACCGATCCGTTATCGACCCGTAGGGCTGATTAGCGAAGCGTAATCGGCCATGCGTGCGCCGCAGACAACGCATATATGGCGGATTACGGCGTTCCGCCTAATCCGCCCTACGCGCAAACTAAGTGACGCAATTAATATTGATCTCGTAGATCAATAATGCGCGGAATCCGAAAGCTGAAAGCGCGCCTTTTGCCGTTTCGTGCCAATTATTGGCGTGTAACCGCCAATTTCCGGCATAAGAGCTCACGCTTCGTAGCGTCGCAGCCCCTCCAGGTCCAGTATCCGGATGCCGCCGTAGTCGACCCGCAACAGTCCCTGCTTCTCCAACAGATGCAAAGCCTGATGCGCGCGCTGACGCGATGCACCGGACAGCAGGCCTAATTCTTCCTGGGATATTTGAATAAGCTTTTCCAGGCCCGGATAAAGGTGGGAATTAAACATCGACGCCAGACACCGTGCGACACGGGTATCTGGATTAAGCAGCCGGTCGTTTTCGACCATACCGATAAACTGCCCAAGCCGTTCGTTCAATTGCATCAGTAAGAATCGGGTAAACGGCAAACTTGAATCCAGCAGCCACATAAATGTCGATGCCGGCATACGGGCAATGCGGGCATCGCGCAACGCCGTCGCGTCATATTTAAGAATTTCGTTTTTTAATATCGAGCCTTCTCCAAACCATCCTCCGGCCGGTACACCGGTGAAAGTAACGCTCTTACCTGTGCGCGAGAAGTTGTTCATCTTGACCATGCCGTCGATAATCCCGAGCCAATTCTCGACCATATCGCCCTTGCGGCAAACGTAGCCACCCTTGGGAACAAAGGTTTCAAAGGTGTCGGCCTCGACGCGGGCCATCTGTTGTGGCGTCAGGTTTTGCGCCCAAATTGCGGACCGCAAGGCTTCTTTCAGCGAGAGAGGATGTTCAGACATTATTGCGTCGCACCATAGAAAAGTCGGTCAATTGTCGTCGAAACGACAACACAGGTCTTTGCGGCAGGCTAATATCATCACACAAGAAGCTGTACACAAGTACAAGAAAAGCAACCGGAGACAACTGGTGCAAAACGATCAACAGACTTTCCCCCGCCGTCTGCTCACGCACGGCCGGGTCAGGCCGGGCAAACCTGCGTTCCGCGAAAAACACCTGGGCATCTGGCAAAGCTGGAACTGGGCGCAGGTGAACGACGAAGTGCGCGCGCTGGCCTGCGGACTGAAGGCGCTGGGGTTCGAACGCGGCATGAACCTGGCCATCATCGGCGACAACCGCCCGCGCCTGTACTGGGCGATGCTGGCGGCGCAATGTCTCGGCGGCGTACCGGTGCCGCTATACCAGGATGCGCCGGCGGCCGACATGGCCTACGTGCTGGAAAACGCGGAAATCCACTACGCCATCGTCGAAGACCAGGAGCAGGTCGACAAGTTGATGGAACTGCAAACGATGTACCCGCACGTCCGCCACATCGCCTACGACGATGAACGCGGCATGCGCCACTACCGCCAGCCAGGATTGCTGTCCTTCGCCCGCCTGCAGGAGCTGGGCCGCGATTGGGACAAAGCCCATCCCGGCATGTTCGACGCCGCCGTCGATGCCGGCAAAGGTGGCGACAACGCCATCATCCTCTACACCTCCGGCACCACCGGCAAGCCGAAAGGCGTGTGCCAGACCCACGCCGCGCTGATCGCCGCCGGGACCGGGGGCGCCGGTTTCGAGAACCTCACCGACGCCGAAGACATCCTGTCCTATCTGCCGATGGCCTGGGTGGGCGACTGCCTGTTCTCCTTCGCGCAGGCGATGACAGCCGGTTTCACCGTCAACTGCCCGGAATCCGGCGACACCGTCATGACCGACATGCGCGAAATCGGTCCGACTTATTACTTCGCCCCGCCGCGCGTGTTCGAGAACATGCTCACCACGGTGATGATACGGATGGAGGATGCCGGCACCATCAAGCGCGCCATGTTCCACTACTTTATGGCGGTGGCGCGCCGCAGCGGCGCGGCGATTTTAGACGGCAAACCGGTGCCGCTGGTCGATCGCCTGGCGTATGCGCTAGGGCGGGTGCTGGTCTACGGACCGCTGAAGAACGTGCTCGGATTGTCGCGTGTGCGCGTCGCCTACACCGCTGGCGCCGCGATCGGACCGGATCTGTTCCGCTTCTATCGCTCCATCGGCGTCAATCTGAAGCAGTTTTACGGCTCGACCGAAACCTGCGCCTATATTTGTTTGCAACCGGACGGCCAGATTAAATTCGACAGCGTCGGCCTGCCCGCGCCCGGCGTGGAGGTCAAACTGGCCGACAACGGCGAGGTGTTGGTGAAATCGCCAACACTGATGGATTGCTATTACAAACGCCCCGACGCCACCCACGAGGCGATCGACGCGCAAGGCTATTTCCACACCGGCGACGCCGGCTTGTTCGACGCCGAGGGCCATCTGAAAATCATCGACCGCGCCGCGGACGTCGGCCGGATGAACGGCGGCGCCATTTTCGCGCCGAACTACATCGAGAACAAACTCAAGTTCTTCCCGTTCATCAAAGAGGCGGTGGCGTTCGGCCATGAGCGCGACGATGTTTGCGCCTTCATCAATATTGACATCGAGGCAGTGGGTAATTGGGCGGAACGGCGCGGCATAGGCTATTCCGGCTACACGGATCTGGCGGCGCATCCGCAAGTCTATGGACTTATCCGGGACTGCATCGAGCAGGTCAACGCCGATCTGGCCGCCGAGCCGATGATGGGCGACACGCAAATTCACCGCTATCTGGTTCTGCACAAGGAGCTCGATCCCGATGACGACGAGTTGACGCGCACGCGCAAGGTGCGGCGCAAATTCATCGCCGAAAAGTATGCGGTGCTGATCGATGCCCTATACAGCGGCAAAACGTCTCAATACATCGAGACCCAGGTGAAGTTCGAGGATGGCCGAACCGGCCTGGTGGCGGCGGATCTGAAGATAGAACGCTGCAAGACCTTCCCCGCGGTCCAGGCAGCGGCATGACGGAGAGCGCGACCATGCAAATGAATGAACCTGACGCCCATTTCGGCGCGGACATCGGGCGCCGCGTCATTGGCGACGTGATCCTCGACCTGAAAAACATCTCGTTGTCGTTCGGTGGCGTAAAGGCGCTGACCGATATCTCCTTCGACGTGAGGAAGCATGAGATCCGCGCCATCATCGGACCCAATGGCGCCGGCAAAAGTTCGATGCTGAATGTGATCAACGGCGTCTATCGCCCGCAGCAGGGGGAGATCGTCTTTCACGGCCAGCACCGCAGGAACATGGACTGCCACAGCGCCGCCAAGGCAGGCATCGCCCGCACCTTCCAGAATATCGCTCTGTTCAAGGGGATGACGGTCCTCGACAACATCATGACCGGCCGTAACCTGGAAATGAAATCGAACTTCCTGATGCAGGCGCTGTATTGGGGACCGGCGCGGCGCGAGGAGATCGCGCATCGGGTCAAGGCGGAGGAGATCATCGACTTCCTGGAGATCCAGGCGATCCGCAAAACGCCCGTGGGGCGGCTTCCGTACGGCCTGCAAAAGCGCGTGGAGCTGGGCCGCGCGCTGGCCGCCGAGCCGGAGATCCTGCTGCTGGACGAGCCGATGGCCGGCATGAACGTCGAAGAAAAGCAGGACATGTGCCGCTTCATCCTCGACGTCAACGACCAATTCGGCACCACCATCGTGCTGATCGAGCACGATATGGGTGTGGTGATGGATATCTCGGACCGCGTGGTGGTTCTCGATTACGGTCGCAAGATCGGCGACGGCACGCCGGACGAAGTGCGCGGCAATCAAGACGTGATCAATGCCTACCTCGGAGTCGCCCACGCATGAATATCAACTTCTTCTTCGAGGTGCTGATCGGCGGCCTGCTGTCCGGCGTCATGTACGCGCTGGTGGCGATCGGCTTTGTGCTGATCTATAAGGCGTCCGGCGTATTCAACTTCGCGCAGGGGGCGATGGTGTTCTTCGCCGCGCTGACATGCGTCGGCATCATGGACAAATTCGGCGTGTCGCTGTGGGTGGCGATACCGTTGACGATCGTCGTGATGATATTGCTTGGGATAGCGATCGAAAAGGTGGTGCTGCGGCCCCTGGTCAACCAGCCCGAGATCACGCTGTTCATGGCCACCATCGGCCTGGCCTTCTTCATCGAGGGGCTGGCGCAGCTGATGTGGGGTAACCAGGTGCACAGGCTGGAACTGCCGATCGAAGACGTGCCGTCGGAATACCTGATGGAGAACTTCAACCTGCTGGTGTCGCAGTTCGACATCATGGCGGCGGCGGTATGCGGCATCCTGGTTACCTCGCTGGCGCTGCTATTCTCCAAGACCAAAGTGGGCCGCGCGCTGCGCGCCGTCGCCGACGATCACCAGGCGGCGCTGGCGGTGGGCATTCCGCTGCAGCGCATCTGGGCGGTGTTGTGGGCGGTGGCCGGCGTGGTCGCGCTGGTGGCCGGCCTGCTGTGGGGAGCGCGCAACGGCGTGCAGTTCGCGCTGACCTTCGTCGCGCTCAAGGCGCTGCCGGTGCTGATACTGGGTGGCTTCACATCGATGCCGGGCGCGATCGTCGGCGGCCTGATTATCGGCGCGTCGGAGAAACTGGCAGAGGTGTATATCGGCCCGATGGTTGGCGGCGGCATCGAGGGCTGGTTCCCCTACGTGCTGGCGCTGATGTTCCTGCTGGTACGGCCGGAAGGCCTGTTCGGCGAAAAAATCATCCGCAGAATCTGAATAGCGAACCATACGAGGCGCACATGCTCTACCGCGAAGCAGGACAATTCAAGACCAGCTATCAGGCCGACAGCCAGATCTTCCCGATTCTGCAGGACCGCGTGGCGATGCTCGCGCTGCTGGTCGTTGCGATCGTGGTGGTGCCGCTGGTGGCATCGCCCTACGCGCTGTCGGCGATCTTGATTCCGTTTCTGATCTTCTCGCTGGCCGCGCTGGGGCTCAACATCCTGACCGGCTACGCGGGCCAGCTCTCGCTTGGCACCGCCGCCTTCATGGCGGTGGGCGCTTTCGCCTCGTATAACTTCGTCGCCCGCATTCCGGGCATTCCGGTGCTGGTGGCTTTTGTGCTCGGCGGATTGAGCGCGGCGGCGGTAGGCATCGCCTTCGGCCTGCCGTCGCTGCGGATACGCGGCTTTTACCTGGCCGCGTCGACGCTGGCCACGCAGTTCTTCGTGATCTGGTGCCTGACCAAGATCCCGTACCTGACCAACTACAGCGCATCGGGCGTCATCACCGCGCAGAAAATCGTCATCCTCGGCTACCAGTTCGATACGCCGGACCGTAAATACCTGCTGGTGCTAGGCGTGGTGGCGGTGATGGCGCTACTGGCCAAGAACATGGTGCGCTCCAATGTGGGCCGCTCCTGGATGGCGGTGCGCGACATGGACGTGGCGGCGGAGGTGATCGGTTTCCGGCTGATGCGCACCAAGCTGCTGGCGTTCGCCGTCAGTTCGTTCTACTGCGGCGTGGCCGGCGCGCTGTACGCCTTCGCCTATCTGGGCACCGTGGAGCCGGAGGCCTACAACCTCGATCTGTCGTTCCGCATCCTGTTCATGATCATCATCGGCGGCGTCGGCTCCATCCTCGGCTCATTCCTTGGCGCGGCCTTCATCGTGCTGCTGCCGGTGCTGCTCAATATCCTGGCACACAGCCTGTCGCTGCCCAACAGCGTCGCCTCCAACCTGGAGCTGATGGTGTTTGGCGCCTTGATCATATTTTTCCTGATCGTCGAGCCACACGGCCTGGCGCGTTTGTGGCAAATCGGTAAAGAGAAACTGCGCCTGTGGCCCTTCCCGCACTGAGCGCATCAATTCGAAGCAGTCTACCAGCGCAGTACCCAAGAGGAGACAATAATGAAAATCATGGCATCGTTCGCACTTGGCGTCGCACTTGTCACAACCATCGCGCCGGCACTGGCGCAGCAGGCCGCCGGACAGTATGTCGCCCTGCCCTCGTACCGGGTCGGCCCTTATGCGGCCGGCGGCTCCGGCTTTTATGGCGGCATCATCGACTACTTCAACCTGGTCAATTTGTCGGGCGGCGTCAACGGCGTCAAGATCGGCTGGGAGGAATGCGAGACCGAATACAACCCGTCGCGTGGCGTCGAATGCTACGAGCGGCTGAAAACCAAGAACGGTGGCGCCACCCTGGTCGAACCGTTGTCCACCGGCGTCGCCTACGGTGTGCTCGACCGCCTGCCGACCGATAAAATTCCGATGACGATGATCGGCTACGGCCGCTCGGACGCCGCCAACGGCAAGGTCTTCCCTTACGTCTTCCCCCTGATCACCAGCTACTGGAACCAGGCGGCAGGCATGATCAAGTACCTGGGCGACAAAAACGGCGGTATGGATAAACTGAAAGGCAAGAAGATCGTCCACCTGTACCACGACTCGGCTTTTGGCAAGGAACCCTTGCCGGTGCTGGAGGCGCTGTCCAAACAATACGGCTTTGAACTGATCAAGATCCCCGTCACGCCACCGGGCAGCGAGCAGCAATCGCAATGGCTGCAGATCCGCCAGGCCAAGCCGGATCACGTGATCCTGTGGGGTTGGGGCTCGATGAACGCGGTGGCGATCAAGACCGCGCAGCGCAACGGCTTCCCTCGCGAGAAAATGCTCGGCGTCTGGTGGGCCGGGTCGGAGGAAGACACCGTGCCGGCCGGCGACGCGGCCAAGGGCTACAGCGCGATGACCTTCAACACTCCCGGTAACTACCCGGTGATGGACGACATCAGGAAAAAACTCTACGATGCCGGCAAGGGCAATCTGTCCGACCGCAACCGTATCGGCTCCGTGTACCACATGCGCGGAGTCAGCGCGGCCATCCTGTGGGTCGAGGCGATGCGCACCGCGCAGGAG
>Ga0308163_10002149_pt1 | contig 18758 bp, 18 predicted proteins | sample PhyTR1_FD_201037 | JGI IMG/M metagenome (GOLD analysis project Ga0308163, IMG submission 201037) | Phyllosphere microbial communities from UC Gill Tract Community Farm, Albany, California, United States - DLSLT.R1 | ecosystem: Host-associated > Plants > Phyllosphere > Unclassified | place: USA...
TGCGTCTGAGCCTGCTATTTCTTCTGGGTACTAGCCTTCCACGAACGGTCGCCTGTGGCGAAGGCCGCAGGCGACAGCTGAAAACCAAAGCTCAGGCGCCATAGTGCATACCCAGGAGTTCGGATGAGAAAAATTACTGTTGGACTCGTGGTGTTTCCAGGTTTCCAGCTGCTGGATATCGCGGGCCCTAAAGATGCTTTCGCTCAGGTCAAGATCCTGAGTGACGGTGAATGTGAATACGACATGCTGACCATTGGCACGACTCGTAGCCCCCTGCTGTCTTCTAGTGGCCTCACCGTTATTCCTGATCGCACAATCTTTGATCCTTGCCCCAACCTGGACACGATCATTGTGCCTGGAGGCTTGGGCATCTTTGATGTGTACGCTGACTCCGCGCTATGTGACTGGCTCAAGCTTCAGAGCAAGTCTTGCCGCCGACTGGCATCTATCTGTAACGGGGTTTTTGCGTTTGGTGCTGCCGGATTGATCGACCGGAAATCAGTGACGACTCACTGGATGGATGCGGTTCACTTAAGCGAACTGTTTCCTGCTGCAAAGGTGGATCCCGACCACATCCACGTGAAAGACGGAATCATTTACACGACAGCTGGGGTCACCGCGGGCATCGATCTGTCACTGCTCATGGTTGAGGAGGACTTCGGCAAACGGATGGCGATCGACGTTGCCAAATACCTCGTCGTATACCTTCGCCGTGCGGGTGGGCAATCGCAATTCAGCCCGCTCCTTGAAATGCAGGGCGATGTGGGCACGCAAGTGCAAGCCATTCAGGAGTTTGTCCTTGCAAATCTGCATCTGGATCACACGCTAGGAACCTTAGCGGAGCGAGCACACATGAGCGCTCGAAACCTTTCCAGGCTTTTCACAAAAGAAACAGGACTGCCGCCCATGGCTTTTCTTGCGGACGCAAGGATCGATGCTGCACGACGTCATTTGGAGGCCACTGAGCAATCGATCAAGGAGATCGCGCATAGATGTGGTTTTGAGAGCCCGGACAGCCTTCGTCGCGTTTTCCTAAAGCGGCTGTCCATCAGTCCAGGAGAGTATCGGCAGCGGTTTCGTTCTGGAGGGTCGACCGCTGACGCAGCAAAAACAGGAACAACTGCCTAAGTTCAACTGCGGAGTCGTTCGTGCAGACGTCTAGATCAGTGCAGGCTCATTGCACAGCAGCCGCTTTCATCTTGACTAAGCTTTTTCCCAGTCAGCAAATAGCGCGCGCTCTTGAGGCCCAGCACGTGATCTTTGCCATGAAAGGATGTGTCACGAGGTTGGGGGGCTTCTGCCGACTCATTGCGGGGTGGTTGCCAAGCAAACTCGATTGCGTCCCGCAGTCTTGGCAAGGTAAAGGGCCATGTCGGCCTCATGCAGCCATTCATCCGCATCGGTTTGATGCTCGCCATTTGCGGCGATACCGATACTGAGGCTGAGCTGAAGATTCGGTAAATGGGAATGCTGATGCTCGCTGAACGTTCTGCGCAGACGCTCCAGAATCTCTCCCGCCTGTGTGAGAGTCGTGCTTGGAAGTATTACGCAAAACTCATCCCCTCCGTAGCGGCCTGATACATCGGTGACGCGCAGCGTTGATGTCAGCGCGTTGCTGAGCTGCTTGAGCACTACATCACCGACGAGATGGCCAAAACTGTCGTTGATGCTCTTGAAGTGATCCACATCTATCAGCGCCACGCTGTATTGCTCATTCAAGACTCGACTTTGGCGAAACTCCTGTTCCAATCGGTGCTTCCAGGCGCCGTGATTCATCAGCCCGGTGAGGCTGTCAGTCGTGCTTAGTTTTTGAAGCTCCTTTTTATGTTGCGATAACTTGACGGCAACCCGGTAACAGACCAAGCCAATCGCCAGTGGATAGACCACCAGCATCGGTACGCAAGCTAAAACTTGTACTTCGGTAGTGCTGGGGAACAAGGCAGGTAAAAAAAGAAAATAGCCAAGCAATGCTCCAGCGAGCTGGGCCAGCCCCCCTGTGAAAAACAACCTGGGCCCACCTGAGGCAACATTATTCATGGCCATCATCGACAGAACGGTAACCGAGGGAAGCACATTTAAACCCATGGATCCGGCCCAGAAACCACTGAACGCTGAGTCATAAATCAAATTGCGACGTTCGGCTCGGTATGGATTTTTTGACCTGCTAGCCAGTTGGAAGGCTACATGTGGCCAGACATAGCTGTAGAAGATGACAACAGCCCACACCCAGCCCGGAATGGTGATTGGGTATAACGCGGCAGCGACGCAGAAGAAGCAGATACCAAGACCCACTATGCGCGGCACGTACATGCGTCTAGCGAATGAGAGTCCTCTGCCAAATTTATTATTCATAGATCTCCAACGGGCAATTAGGCCGTAACGCGTCCAATAATTCAGCCCTGCGTCAGAGTCTCGGCCAAGCACCAGCCATTGGGAAGGGCCTTTTGCCACTATTTGCCGGTTTGGTATGCCCGCCTGTCGAAGAAGTCGCTTCTATAAGTTTCGACTCTTGCTTCCAGGGCATGCTTGCGGCTGCTAGCCAAGGTATACGTCACGACAGATGACAGATAATTCCATATCGAACGTTACGCATTTAGATGGTAGACGAAAATCACGCGAAGCTGACCATTCCGTGAAATGGCCATGCATAAGCGGCTTAGGAGGGATGACTCGAAAGTCAGAAGTGAAGGAGCTACTTGGCGTCTGGCCATGCGAGTAGCGATTGACTGGCAATCGATGAGAGCATCCGGCGTTTTGCACCACCGCAGGCCTGTATGGACATTCCCTGAAAAACGGTTGAATAAAAATAAGACAGACTTGCCGCATCGACGTCGCCCGGTACATCGCCCTGCAAAATACCTCGCTTGATACGGCCTTCAAGCAATTTGCGAATATGGTTTCTTCGTTGAGCCAAGTGTAGCTGAACGCTGAGTGAGGCAGTGGAGCCCACGGGGGCAGCAGTGACGAGCAAACAACCTTTGGGACAGTTTTTCTTTACCAGCCCCGTCACTGCAATTTGCAGGAATCGATCTATCGCGTCCTTAGCTGTGGGTGCGCCGTCGAGCGCACCGACAATGGCTTGCTCATGGGTGTCCACATATAGCTGAACCACTTCCATAAAAAGCCGCTCTTTGTCACCAAAGGCTGTGTAGAGACTGGGCGCCGAAATATTCATCGCGCCTAACAAGTCGCTGACTGACGTCGTTTCGTAGCCATGCCTCCAGAAGGTGTGCATAGCAGATTTCAGAGCCGCATCTCTGTCAAAGGACAGCTTGCGGCCCCGTTTTTTGATTGGGGAGATACTTGGCTCGTTCATGCGCGCAATATTAGGCTCGGACGGCACCGCAAGCAAATATGCACTGATCGTTACGAATTGGATCCAGCGCACAAATTGACTGCCTCCGCGGCCGTGCTACGCACGTGGTCACCCAATATTCACCAAAATCATCAGAAAGCCGCTCGCGGGGTAGGTAAAATCGCCGCTGCACGAAAAGCGACTCAAGCCCCCTTCCCTGCTACCAGGATCAGGTCATCTGAATTGTGGTCTGCATGATTGTGCTTTCCGTCGAGATGGTCTTGGCATTTGCTTGGTAATTACTTTGAGCTTTGATGAGCTCGACCAATTCCGCCGTCAGATCGACGTTGGATTCCTCAAGCGCGGAACCCGTGATATTTCCCAAAGTCCCTGATTCGGGTGTCCCGGTGACGGGAATACCGGACGCATAGGTCTCCCTCCAGCGGGTTCCACCCGCAGGGGCGAGCCCTTGAACGTTTCCGAAGGTTGTCAGAGCGAGCTGGCCAATAACTTTCGACTCGCCGTTGGTGTAGGTTGCGAACAATGTGCCGGAAGCATCGACATTCATGGCGCTGATCTGACCGGTAGCATTACCATCCTGAGTTTTAGAGATCGCCCCCCCGCTCGCGTTTGTCTGGCTGGTAGCCAACATGTCGAGCTTGATGCCATTACTTGCGGCGGATGCTCCGTTGGCGGCCCAGGTTTTCGTGGAGCCCACAGTTTTAGCCTGCGCTGGAACCCAGTTCGCAATTGTAAAGGTGCCATCGCTGTTTACTTTGATATTTGAGCCTGGGGTCTCTATCGGAGTAACCAGATTGCCCGCCGAATCAAATTTCAGCTCGACTTCATCAGCCACCACCGGGGAAGTCGCAGGGCTAGCAATATTGCGACCATCGACCAGTGTGTACATAGTCCATGTGTTCGTCCCCGTTTTCCTGAAGTACTGATCCAGACTGTGTTGGTTACCTTGGCTGTCGTAGATTGGCGTGCTGAACGTGGATGTGTAGGTTCCGACAACAGTCGGGTCAAAAGCAGCACCCGTCGCGACTTCCTTCGTTGAGTCCAGATTGGATTTGATCGACATTGTGCCTGTAGGTGTAGGGGGCATATTCGACGAGTCGATTTTCAGGTCAGTCAGGACGCCGGTTGCAACGTTTCCATCTTTGTCTACGCCATAGCCCTGCAATCTGTTGCCGCTTGTATCAACGATATTTCCGGCCGGATCTGTCCGAAAATTACCGGCGCGGGTGTAGAGCTTCTCGCCATTATTACTGACCATGAAGAAGCCATTCCCATTGATGGCAAGGTCGAGATCTCTCCCTGTCCCGGTAGTCAGCGCACCCTGCGTAAACTGCTGAGTGACCCCCGAGGTGTAAACACCGCTACCAACGTTGCTCCCTCCGGATGTGCCGCGGATGGATTGCGAATACTGATCGGCGAATTCCGCCCGCGAGGATTTGAAGCCAACCGTGGCGACGTTTGCGATGTTGTTAGCTGTCACGTCCAAGCTCGTGTTTGCCGCGCGCAACCCGCTAAGACCAACGTTGAATGACATGCCACTCTCCTAAGTAATTAATGTGCGTGAAGCGATTTCGTTAATTTCCGAAGCTGTGTGAAATACCCCGCCCTCTTCGCGATGAGCATCGAGCAGGCAATGCATTCACCCCTTTAAGGGCTTTCAAGAGATCCGCCCCGTCACCGATGCGGCACCAATGGTGGTTTATATTGCATGCATCATACCAACATTCATACGCCTCGTGATTAGCGGGGCTTCAACGTCAGCGAAGAGGCAAGGCGGCAATTTCTTTCCGCTTGTGGCGGCGCTTTAGGAGCAAGGATTGCCGCCTGCGGCAAGGCGTGAAATCCAGCAGTTGGACTGCGGGGAACGGAATTTTGAGCATTTATGCCACCGTCGAACCGCTGACGATGCAAACATCACGCACGCCAGATAAGCGGGTACGGAGTCTCGGCTTTTTCACATAGGAACCGACGCCACAGCAAAAAACCGACACCAGATTGACTAGGATGATATACATCATCTAATAATGTTTGCGCTCACCCAACCGGGCCTTCCTGCCAGCAAGCAGTAGAGAAAATAATGAACAATCCAACAATCCTTGTGACTGGAGCCACAGGTCATACAGGACGAAAAACCGTCGAGATTTTGCTTGAGAAAAATCTGCCGGTGCGCGCGCTAGTGCGCGCAGACGATGACCGCGCGACACAGCTTCGCAAATCTGGTGCGGAGGTTGTAATTGGTGACTTTTTTTCGCTGAACGTCATACGCGCCGCACTTTCCGGGATCCGAACCGCGTACTTCGTCTATCCGATCGCTCCGGGGCTCATCGATGCAACGGTGCGCTTTGCCTTTGCTGCAAGGGAAGCGGGAGTAAAATCCATTGTGAACATGTCCCAAATCACTGCGCGCAGGGAATCCACAAGCTACGCGGCGCTGGATCATTACATCGCTGAACGTGTACTTGAGTGGGCAGGACTTGGCGTGACGCACTTACGGCCCACCCACTTTGCCCAATGGCTGCTATTTCCACCCTCACTAGACCATATCGTTCGACACGGAGAGATCAGACTTCCTTTCGGCGAAGGCCGTCATGCACCGGTTGCTGTGGAGGATGTTGCTCGCACGGTCGCAGCTATCCTCGAAGACCCTCGGCCGCACTGGGGTAAGACCTACAACTTAAGTGGGCCTACCCAACTGGATCAGCAGGGGATCGCGGACGCGGTGAGTAAGGTGTTGGGCAGAAGCGTTAAATACAAGCCCATTAGTCTGGAGCGATATCACCAGGATCTAGATGAGAACGGGCTCCACCCCTACTTAATCCAGCATTTGATCGAAGTAGCCAAAGAGTACCAACAACGCACTTTCGAAGGGGAGGATGACGTGATCAGCGAACTCACCGGCAGGAACCCCATGACCGTCCAAGAGTTTGTAGGTATGCACCGCCATTTATTTGAGCGCTGGGGTGGCGCGCCGTCGCCCGGATCCGCCCATGTTGATAGAGGCGTGATCGCTCCTTCGAAGCGGGCGACCTCCGTCGTTTACATGAGTGATTATAAAGCCAGGTCAAACCTGACCAAACCTCAACAATGAATCAGTGGTTCTGATTGTGGGCAGCCTACGACTACAAGCGCCCTATCCACTGACATTCCAAAACGACTTAGACCGCAGGGCCGTCGGCCCCAATAAGAAGCACCCTGCGTGTTGAAGCCACGGTTCAGCTGAGAGCTTCGACTGCCTGCAAACTTATTGCACCATTAAATTTCAGTCGATATTTGACGGCGCGCATGGCACCTCGTGAAGCAAGGGGCGAGGTAATCCACCTCGAACGGACAGTGCTGTACAGGGAACGTAACAATGAATGTTTTAACAGTATGTATTTCGAGTCCCAGCCCAATATGTCGCTCTCCTCCGTCCGGGCCGTAACAGGCGTACCGCCAGTTTATGGAGACGGATAGAGTTTTTCCCATATCGAGGCATTAATCGACGTCCATCGCACCGCGCCTAGCAATGCGCGCGGGCCATTTGAAGAGACCTAGCCAAATGACCAAAATCACACCTCAACTACCACCTCTCACTGCGCAAATTTCGACAACCGCATCACCGCGTTCGACGACCTCTGTGCAAAAGGAACTGGATCCAGGAACGACTCGAACAGCTAATGGCATTCAAGTTAGCCTCTCCCCAGAAGCCCGGAAAAAGGCCGAGGAGGCTAAACAACGAAATGCTGACATTGATGCATCCCACCTCCCGGACGGCATTAAGGACTCGCTGAAAGCGATTCGGGAAATCGAGCAAAAATTAGCAGATAAGGTGCAAGAACTGGCGCAATTGGCCACTGACAAAAGCCTGAGCACAGACAAGAAAGATTCGAAGGCCAAGCAGCTTCAAATCGAGATAAGCGCGCTGCGCACAGGATTATCAAGTGCTCAATCGGCTCTGAACAACGCGATGAGCGCCCAGAGTCTCTCTGCTGATGATCAAAAGCTAGCCCACGCCTTGGTAGGCAGAGCGTAGGCTCCTAAGCGAGAGATATGCCCCATCAGCTAAGCCCTCAATCACTGAAGCGGAGTGCATGGACGCACAACCGCTTCAGATGGTCAGTTGAGGCATTTAGCCTGGCATAGGAGGATTGAAATAGATTGCGTCCGGATTGGAGAGTGTCGACTTGATAAATCGAGTTCCCTCATCCGCAAGCACCTCCTCTTTGCCAGACTCGAGCCCAGCGTAAACCAGCTTTACCACAGCTTCGGGACTGGATTTCGGTACGTCAAAATCTTTGGTCAAGTCGGTGTCCAGAAACCCTACGTGAAGGGCGAGCACCTGAACATGATTCTGACGCAACTGGATCCGCAGAGCGTTAGTGAAGCTCCAGGCTGCTGACTTTGAGGCCGCGTAGGCAGCCAACATAGGTATGCTGAGCCATGTCACATCAGACAAAACGTTAATGACCGCCCCGCCACCATTAGACGACAATAGAGGCGTGAAAGCCTGACTGGTTCGAACCAATCCGTAGAGGTTGGTCTCCATCAAGTGCTTCGAGAGCTCAACCATATTATTATCAAGCACTCCTTCCATCAACGCTGCGATGCCTGCATTGTTTATCAGTAACGTGGTATCTGAACACTTCCTTGCGGCGGCCCTGACTGATTCATCGTCAGTGACGTCAATACGAACAGGAATAAGACCTGGTACGTCAAATCCCTCTGGATTACGCATGCCGGCGTAAACTTTTTGTGCTCCTTGGGCCAACGCGGCTTTCGCAAACGCTAAACCCAGTCCCCGGTTGGCACCGGTAACAAATACGACCGAACCACTTACATTCACTAGATAGTCTCCATTAAGCGACGAATAACCGAACCCCTCTGGGGACGCGGAAAAGCAGCATCAGTCTTCTTTGAGTTTGGGCATGTAAGGGGCAAGCTCGACCGGATTGGTGGTCTTCGGGTTCAGTCGGGTGTTGATCGTTGATCCACCGATGAATCGCTCGAAGACTTTCCATCCATCTTCCGTCCAACGCAGCCGATCCATCATTGGGGAGTAAAGCCAGATAGCGGGCAAATCGTCTGGGCTCTTGATAGCTTGCCCGTCGCCAAGGGTTGCGGCCGACTCGGGTGTCGCGTAGCGCACAAGCAAATTCTGATAGCGCACAACAACACCCTCTTCGTCGGCATCAACGATGTGATTGGTCGCGTGCCGGCTCACGCCCGGGATGAGGTACGGATAATCCTTCTCGAAAAAACTACGGATTTCGGCGTGCCCACTGATGGTGCCATGGAAGTGATATGCGACGGCGTCAGGAAGAAAGGCATTCACCATTGCCTCGACGTCCCACGTTTCAAACCACCAGTTGAGCCGGTTGACAAAGTCGATAGCACTGATCCGGTCGGCGGGATCTACAGCACCCATGGATTGAATATTCGGAAATGGTTTCATGGAGTTCTCCGTGTGTTGGGATTTTTCATATGTGTAATTACACACCTAAAGCTAAAAAAACTCAGGTGTGCCTGGCTTGCTCCAAAAGAGCGTCGCGAATCGCAGAGGCTTTCTCTGCCCCTACTTGGCGCTCACGCTCCAACTGCGCCGCCTTCCAGAACACCTCCGCCTCTCTGATCTTTGCCTTTCCTTGCTCAGACAACGATAGTCGGATGGTTGAACGTGGCCCCTGCGCCTCACTCAAAAGAAAACCATCGTTTTGAAGTGGCTTGATAGCACGCATTAACGTAGTCCTCTCCATCGCCATCGATTCCGCTAACTCCGCGATTAGGATCATCGGGTGCTCCTCCACGACAGCCAAGATGGAAAACTGAGAGATTGTGAGGTTAGCGGCAGCCAAATGATGATCATAAAAACGTGTCAGCAGACGGGCGTGGCGTCTGGCTGCAAGGCAATGGCAAAGGTAGGAGCCGTGTGGTGTTTTCATGTCGACCATCATATGTGCATTTACACTTCAGTCAAGCGCAAATTCACTCATTGCAGACATACTCGAAAAGCTTCTCAAGTTTCAGGTCTAACGCTCGGGCAGCCCCGAGCAACTCAGGTGCCCCGTCAAGAGCGATGAGAGAAGACGGCTGTATGTACGTGATGCTTGAGCGTCCATGGCTCTCCGCCAGCACCAAACACTCGACAGGCACAAACAACCCTGCCGTGAGGTCATGCTTCAGTATCGTGATGGCAACGAGAGGATTGCCAAACACTACTCGCAGCGCGTTTGACGACAAACCTGTCTTGCTGACCCAAGCCCCATGATCTATCAAGCCGAAAAGCATGAACCCACCCGGCCCTTGTAGCTTCACAACGGCGTCCAGATAGAATTCCCAGCTTGAGTTCTGCTCAGCAATTTTGTCGAGTTTCACCGGCTCTTGCCCTATCTGTTCAAGCAGCCGTTCGACCAGATGGTCGTAGGCGAGCTGACTCTCGATTCGGATCCGCACCGCGTGGAATGGTGTGATTAGCGATTTTGACATGCAGCAATCTCCAAGGTGGGAAATTTGAATCAAGGCGGCCTATAACCAAGTCTGATGAAAACGGACGAAGTCCTGAAAACTCGTGGGTTCATGTCCAGTCAGCTTTCTAAAATCATCTGTCATGCGCGCATACCTTCCCACACGATGGAGCCTGACCATGGTCGTCAGGTGATTGAGCGTGTGAGCATCGATCCCCTTGGACGCCATTGATTGCCTCCAGGTATCGAGATCCATATCCCGGTACGTGATTTTCCGACCGAGCACTTTGCTGTACTCATCGGCGTAGAAAGCAAGATCACCCAAATGGGGGCCAGTGAGCTGATATATGCGCTCAACATGCGCTTGGGGATCCCGGAGTATCGCGGCTGCAGCTAACGCCACGTCACGCGCGGCTATTGGTGAAGTCATTCCATTTGCGAAAGGTAGCCGCAGTTCGTCATGGCACTTTATGTCTTCAGCCGAAAACTTGAAAAAAAAGCCGTCCATAAACACGGTGGGTCGGAGGTGGATGACGGGCAGACCTGACCAGTTAAGAACCTGCTCAGACAGCCAATGCAATTTCTGTTGGGGGCTATCAGTTGTCGTGGTAGAACTCATCTGAGCGACTGTCATTTGAGAAACGTTTATCAATGCATCCACGCCCAAATGCTTCGCCACCGCAGCAACGTTGGTGGTCGCATTTAGATAAGACGGTGACACCGACATGCTGAAAAGATTGCTCCGCAGCCTTTGATTATGCGATTCATATCATCGAGACTTGTGAGATCCCCACACACAACCTCAGCACCGAGGTCACGAAGAGATTGCGCACGCGCGTCCTCGCGATGAAACATTGCCCTGACTGTCTGGCCCTGCTGTAACAACACCTTAGTAAGTGTCTGCCCTACCGATCCCAGATTTCCGGCAGCCCCTGTCACGAGTATCGGCCTGCTGAAAAAACTGGCTTTCTCACTCATATACACCTCTCTCACTTGTCGCTGAAGATTTGCACACATAGACATCTTAGGATGCCAACCATAATAATAAGTTGCGAGAAGATCGGTGATTTGTCCAGAATATGAGCACTCGTATCGGTCTTTTGGTGTCCGCCCTTAGTTCCTGCCTAGGGACTCAACGACAGAACGCTTGAGCTGAATCTGGCGGTACAGCCATCCGCTGACCAAGGCCACCACTAGCATGAGAGTGAAGTAAACCCGCGCGGTATCGAGCAGCCCAAATATACCTACCTGAAAACCAGCAACGATTGGAGGCACGCTTAACGACAAATAACACGCAATGAAAATAGCGGCGAATAACTCAGCCCGCTCATGCTCATCTGCGAGTGGGGCGAGGATTTGCATCACTGCGGAGAACCCTGCACCAGAACCGATGCCTGCGATGAGTGTTCCCGCAAAAAACATGACCACCCCTCCCCCCGATACTGCTGCGACCAATGTTGCCAATCCAATCGCGATGGCCAGTGACCCAAACTTTGCGTTTGAGAGACTCGGCCGAGTGCGTAGCAAGCCGGCAGCTAGCGCGGCTGGGCCGCACAGCGCAGCTACAGTAAGACCGTTTAACCCAGGGCTGTAGATCTGAAAAACTGTCACCAAGATAGACGGAGCCAGCGACATGTAGAGACCGCATAACGCCCAGATCGCCAGCAGCAATGGCACGCTTCGAAAATAAGCCGATCGTGCCTTTGCTCCCACAGCAAAGCGGGGCGCGAGAGAGGCTAATGCGCCAGCACGTCGACCAGCGGTCTCTGGAACACATCCAACACCCAGCAGCGCGAGCGGAAATACAACCGCCAAGAGCTCGAATACGACAACTTCAGCCTCCGAAATCCAATGGACACTTAAGCCGGTGACCAGCGAACCGGTAGCGAGTCCAGCCAGTGGAGCAACGCTGGTAAAGAGAGCACCGGATTTCTTGTGATTTGGCGGGGCCGCCTCTACGACCGCGGCAGATAGAGCACCGCTGGCCACTCCAGTGGCCAGCCCCTGGATGCATCGAGCAATGATCAGTTGATTGATGTCGCCTGCACACGCAAACAAGTACATCGCCAATGTCTGCAGGATCAGCGCCCCAATGATGACCGGTCTGCGCCCAACATGGTCGGATAGCGCTCCAGCCACCAACAGCGCCACCAAGAGCGCAATGGCATATGCGGAGAAAGCGACCGTGAGCATTCCGGGCGAGAATCCCCAAGCGCGCTGAAAGATCACGAACAGTGGCGAGGGTGTGCTTGCCGCAAAGAAAAACGCAAAAAGCACAGTCGCCAAAACAGGGAACGCATACGCAGTAGCACGCCGCTCAACAGAGCGAAGGTCAGTGGAGTTGGACATGCCTATCTTCCTAGAACACAAAATAAAATGCCTGAGCAAAAATATTGGGCGCTACCGCCAAGCAGGCCTCATCACCGTTTTAGAGGTGCGGAGACCTGAAGCTCTACGGCATTTTTCCCAAGATTTCCGGTGCCTGCTCCTAAATTCATGAGGTGCGCGGTTATCGCTTCTGGATTGCCGCTTACAGTGGCGTGAACATGAGGAACGACTTGGCCTGACGCGGCCCATTCAGCGGCGTGTCGCATGCCATTGCGCAGCAAGGCCTTGGCCGTATCGTCAAGCGTGTGAGGCTCAGTGAAATAGCGCAGCAGATTTACGTTGATCATCCGCGCACCACGAGCTGCAAGAATGCCTTCAACAGGGCTGATCGTTTCGGCGGTGCGAGTGGTTTTTCCAGGCCCAACGCCCAGTACGACCCACGATCCCCCTTCCCGGACGACCTGGGCGGACTGAATAAAACCCGATTCGCTGTAAGTCGCGTCATAAACAAGATCCACGCCCCGACCGCCTGTTAAACCCATAATCTGATCAGGAATAGCGTCCACTTTGTGATCGAATACGTGGCGAGCCCCAGATGCGTAAGCGAGGTATCGGGATGCAGGGCTACCTCCACTGCTATAGACGATTGAGGCGCCCAGCGCCCTGCTCGCCATCTGCACAGCAAGGTGCCCGACACCTCCGCCACCGCCCGGGATATAAATTGTATCCCCAGGATTCAGATGGGGCTTAAGTCCCGCATAGGCTGAAAGAAAACACATAGGTAACGCGGCCGCTTCACGCTGACTTAACGCAGGCGGCCGGTGCGCGGTCAAAAAGTTTCTAGCGAGCGCGTAACCGCCCTTCCCGCCACTGGCCCAGCCGCCATCAAGATTTGAGTCCCCCATTGCCATGACTTCGTCACCAATCTGAAAATCATGAACATTGTCGCCCACCTGGACGACAGTGCCCGCCATATCAAAACCGAGAATCACCGGGTTTTGCCTTCCCAAAAAATTCAAAAGCGCAAGCTTGTACTCAAGCGGATTCAGCGATGACCACTGGACATGAATGAGGAGCTGATCTGGGCCTGGTTGGGGCACATGGGCCGTTATCGTCTCCAACGGCAAGCTACTGCCATTCCTGGTGTATCCAATGCCTTCGAATGTATCTGGCAAGGGGAAACGGCGATGCGCGCCGACTTGGAGACTGGACTGGTCTGGCATGCTGCAATCCTAATGAGTTACGAAATGAAAATGAGGCAGAGCGGCAGACCGCAATGAAAGGCCGCGCAGCGAACAGAAGCGAAATTGCACCGTTGCACGTTGAGGTCTAACAAGGCCGCATTGGATTATGGTCGACATACAAAAGGCAAGCAGAAAATCCTTCAACCTGACCATCCCCTCCACCACAGGCGACAATAACCGCTGACCAAACAATACTACCTATCGATAGGTAGTCAACTATTAAATTCTGCCCGTAGCCGATGAGCTCAAGACAGACCTCACTGGAGCTATCGCGCGTCGGCGAACCATCTACATCCTGCAATCGGCCCGCACCAGGAAAAATACCGGCATATACCACTTTTTACAAATGGATTTGCTACGTGTGCGTCCCTCGGCGTCCGACCCGCACATAGAGGGGCCATGCGACGGGCACGTGAATATGTGACCGGAAATGTCAAAAAGCCACTCTTTACACCACCCAATTAATATACTAACCGCGCGCGGCGATAACGATATCAGCGATAAAAGTGAATAATTGAAGTGATAGAATATTCTAATTAGTCTTATTAATACAAAAAAATAGATCACTAAATAGCACGAGATCATCATTCGCGAGCTTCTAAAAATAACCTAGAGAGTCTGCAAATGTTTAACAAATCCTCCATGTGGCAGCTGTCATTAACGGCAATGCTCACTGCTGCAAGCGTAAATTCCGTGTACGCAGAACAAATGACGCGAGATAGCGGCAGCCCGGTCGGCGACAATGAGAACTCTCAAACAGCCGGAGATACTGGCCCGGTTCTGCTACAAGATTCTCATTTAATTGAAAAACTGCAACGTTTTGATCGTGAAAGGATACCGGAGCGAGTGGTACATGCGCGAGGAACAGGCGCCTTTGGAGTATTCGAACCCAGCAGCGATATTCACGACCTCACGATTGCTGAGGTGTTCAAACCTGGTACACAAACACAAGTATTTGTCCGTTTCTCAACCGTGATGGGTTATCGCGGCTCGCCAGAGCAGGCGCGCGATCCGCGTGGTTTTGCGGTAAAGTTTTATACTAGCCAGGGTAACTGGGATATGGTCGGTATTAATTGGCCGATATTTTTTATCCGTGATGCCATCAAATTTCCTGACTTCGTACACGCCAATAAACCGAGCGCAGTCACGGGCGTACAAGATCCAAACCTTGCATTCGACTTCTTTGCTCACACGCCCGAGTCCACCAACATGCTGACGCACCTCTATACGGTGGAAGGAATGCCAGACTCATACCGACATATGAATGGCTCTGCAGTGCACGCTTTCAAGTTCATCAACGCAAATGGAACAGTTCATTATGTCAAGTTCAGTTGGAAAAGCCGCCAGGGTGTACACGGATTCGAGCCTAAGCAGATAGCCGGCTCGTTAGCCAATGATTGGAATCTTATGACGAACGACCTCTATGGCGCCATAAAAAAAGGGGATTTGCCAAAATGGGATCTTTACGTGCAGGTGCTGACCCCAGGAGAGCTGGGAAAATTTGACTTTGATGCTCTAGATGATACTAAAGTCTGGACGGGCGTAGCCGAACGCAAAGTCGGAACAATGACCCTGAACCGCGTCCCAGACAATTACTTTGAGTCAACTGAGGAGTCGGCTTTCGCTCCGTCACGATTAGTTCCTGGCATAGAAGCGTCCGAAGACCGAATGTTACAAGGTCGGTTGTTTGCCTATGCGGACACACAAATGTATCGCTTGGGTGCCAACTATCAACAGCTACCCATTAACGCGCCGCAAGTTAAGCTCAACAATAATAGCCAAGACGGCGCAATGAATGCCAGCGGTCGAAAAGATGAAATCAACTACGAACCATCAGGAATAAAAGAGCTTGATCAGGATGCAAAATATAAATACACACAGACACCTGTAACCGGAACCACCCAACAACGCATGACCGGGAAACCACGAAACTTTTTCCAAGCTGGAGAATATTATCGAGATCTCTCTGAGAGTGATAAGTCCCACCTCATTGAAGCGCTCAGCGGCGACCTAGATCATGTGAATAATCTCAGCAATAAATACACTATGCTCTCGTACTTCTACAAAGCAGACGTAGATTACGGGACACGCTTAGCCAAGGCAGTTCATGCTGACGCCAACCGGGTTAAAGACCTAGCTCAAAAACTACAAGATTAATCTACAACAATTAGAGCCGTTCGGTTGCGATTTGGCAACGAGCGGTTCTCCAATAGGGATTGCCATGCTCAAACTTAGTCGCCGAATGCGCTGGGCCATCGTCTGCGTACTTACAGTGCTCATAATCCAAGGCCTTTTGAGTCTCAGCCATCTACTGCTACCAAATCTCTGGCTTCCAGCGTCGGCCGGGAGTATTCAGTTCCGAGGTCAAGTTGAATGGGTTGATCCCCACCTATACGACCAAGAGTGGTTTGATGCTGCCAGAGCAGGTAGACAGGACATCACCATAGCCTTGGTTGGTGCCGGCTATCCGGTAGATACGGTCAACAAATCGGGCTATACGGCGTTGGTACTTGCGACCTATCACGGCCACTTAGCGGAGGTGGTCGCTCTCCTAGCCAGCCATGCTGATCCCTGTATACCTGACACTAACGGCAATACCGCTTTGATGGGGGCATTATTCAAAGGCGAAATGGCTGTGGCCATGAAGTTGTTGGATATGTGTCCGATTGACCAAAGTAACAACAGCGGGCAAACCGCATTATCTTTTGCAGCATTATTTGGGAGGCTGGACTTTCTGCCTGAGCTCATTCAGCGAGGTGCCAACCCTAGCCATACCGATGCCCAAGGTAAATCGGCTTTAAGCATTGTACTCGAACAAGGTAACGAGCAGGCGGCAGCCGCGTTACGTCACATGGGCGCCAAACGCGGTTGATGATTTCCGGCGGCCCAATACCCTTCCGCGTCAAATGTTTAGCTATGCGCCTCGGCCGGAGCCTGCGATCGAGTGTTCGGGGTAAGGCTTGGAAGGGGATTGCCTGGTCAACCGAAACGGCTACACAGCAGCGGCTCTGCGCTGATGAGTAAATCGCATAGCTTCGTTGACTGCTGTTCCGACACCCTAATCGCCAAGCCTTCCTTCATCGCTGCGTTGGATGCGCGAAAAATTCCTTAATTTGTTCGCCAATATCCTGGTGTTCTTCCTCTAACGCGAAATGCCCGGTGTTGTAGTGATGCACCTGCGCAAGGGGGACGAATTCCTTCACTGCGTCTGCTCCCTGAGGGAGAAAGATCGGATCATTATCCCCCCAGACCACCAAGCTTTTTGGCTGCGCAGACTTAAGATAAACCTGCCAACCCGGATACAGCTTTAGATTAGAGATTATGTCCAGTTGCAGATCGGTCATGGCTCTGCGCTTAGCAGGGTCATTCAGAGCGTAAGCATCATTACTCCAGGCGTCGGGACTGAGCCTATCAGGATTGTGGGCGCCTTTTTGATAGAGATATACATCGGTCGCCATGACGACCCGGGCCTCAGCCGAGGCACGCTTTTCCGGTGTTTCCGGGCCGGCAGATGACTCAATTGCTTTCAATCTCTCCGGATTCCAGCCATCGAGGGAAACAGGCGAGTTCTGTATGACAAGTCCGTTCACCCACCCAGGGTGCCATGTCGCCAGACGCATCCCCACAGGCCCGCCAAAGTCCTGCATATAGATAATGGTACTATTGACATTAAGTCTCTCCATGAGCCCTTCCACCGAATGAGCAACCGCATCAAACGTGAGCGAGGAAGAACCGCTGGGTGCGTCAGAGTTACCCATTCCCAGATAGTCTGGAGCAATCACGTGAAAATTTTGCTCAAGTTCAGGAATCAGATCGCGGAACATGTGGGAGGAGCTAGGAAAGCCATGTAGTAGCAGAATGGATGGATTTTGCGGATCACCCGCTTCCCTGTAAAACAACCTGTTCCCATCAACGGTGACGAACCTGTATTGCGTCGCCGCCATCACGGTTTGTCCTATGAGCAATACGGACAGCGCGAGGAGTACGCGACAGGCGGCTTTGGAAATCAGCCTCATGAAATGCCCCTTTATAGTTGTCATTCGCATGGCGAAATTGCGCACCTGCGGATCTGTCCGTGATAAGTCGATTACCGCTTAAAACTCAAAACGTCCAATCTGCCCGCAGGTATGCAACCATCAGCCTATAAGGTATGTTCAGACGATCACCAAGGAGAAACCGGTTTGTCGTCGGACGTATCGCATCACTTACCTGATGCGGCTTGCTCAATAGCGTGAACAACACCGCCCACATCGGTCAGAAATGGGGTGTGCCCGGTATCGAGCTTTACTTGGCTACGCACAGGCGTTGCTGCGATCATCGTGTCTTGCAGCCAAGGGCTTACGACCTGATCGCGGGCTGTATGGATATAAAATTTAGGCACTTTCCCAAAAGCGGCTGCGCTGAGTTTCACGGGCGTTGCGAGAGGCCCGAGAGGCTCGTCCAATATAAGACCTGGAATGACTTGACGTAGCTTTTCCGACCCATCATTCGCGAACAAATCTGCGCGAGCAGTCTGCTCGACGGAAGCGATCCCGTGTTCCTTGTCGATTTTTAGATGAGGGCCGATTTTGGCATCCTTGTCACCCGTCGCGAGAGAAAGCAAAGAATCCCCATCTTTTGGCAAGTATGCCGCGAGATACACGAGAGAGCGTACTTTTGCAGGTTTTGCCTCAGCAACGTCCGAAATGACGATCCCGCCAAAGCTGTGACCCACAAGAACGACTGGGGATTTGTCACCACTTATTGCTTTCAGAACCGTCTCACGGTACAGATCAAGGCTTACCTTGTCAGGGCTCGCCTCGTTCCCAACTCGCCCTGGAAGTGTTGGCACAATGACGTTGTATCCATCTGCTTTAAGTCCGGCCTCAACGCCCTGCCAAATGCCAGCGTTTTCGAACGCACCATGAACCAAAGCGATGGTAGGCTTGGCGTCCGCCTGGGCAGTACCTATTGCAGCGATGCTGGTCAGTGCAAGTGCAAAAAACTTTTTCATAAGAACCTCGGTGGGGAAAATGCCCACTCAAGATAGAAGTCGACCCGATGCAAGAGAATGATCTGAACTCTGCAACTCTTGCCTTAAACGCCGAACGCATCGCGCCATCAAAAAAAGCGGATGTGCTCTCACAGGTGCTCGCGCTTGTTCGCTTGAAAGGTGAAACCGTTTTTACTGGAGTGCTCAACAGGAATGGTTTGTTAGTTGAGAGCGGCGCATCACGCTTCTATTTCGTCCAAACGGGCCGACTATGGATAAAAATGGCCGGTACCTCTGAAGCGCCTCTCGCTATCGAGCAAGGAGACTTGGTACTAATTCCTCATGGTACTGCCCATGAGCTAGGTATCTCGCCACTTCCAAATCGCGGAGATCTCAGCGAGCAGCAAGACGGTGCGCTCAACAGCATGCCGTCTAGTGGACAATGCGATGCCTACTAC
>Ga0308163_10002152_pt1 | contig 18753 bp, 16 predicted proteins | sample PhyTR1_FD_201037 | JGI IMG/M metagenome (GOLD analysis project Ga0308163, IMG submission 201037) | Phyllosphere microbial communities from UC Gill Tract Community Farm, Albany, California, United States - DLSLT.R1 | ecosystem: Host-associated > Plants > Phyllosphere > Unclassified | place: USA...
TCTCGATCCTCCCCGCCGGCCAGATCCCGCCGAACCCCTCCGAGCTCCTCGGCTCGCAGGGCATGGCCCGCCTGCTGCAGGACCTCGAGGCGCGCTACGACGTGGTGCTCATCGACGCCCCGCCGCTCCTGCCCGTCACGGACGCCGCGATCCTGTCGAAGAACGCCGGCGGCGCCATCGTCGTCGTCGCCGCCGGCCGCACGCACCGCACCCAGCTGAAGAGCGCCATCGCCAACCTCACGAACGTGGGCGCGGACGTGCTCGGCCTCGTCATCACCATGCTCCCCACCAAGGGCCCGGACGCGTACGGCTACGGCCACTACGGCTACGGGTACGGGTACACGGAGGACGAGGACGGCACGAAGACCACGGCGCCCATCGAGAAGATCAAGGCGTAGCTCCCCTCCATGTCGGAACTCCCCCCCACGAGCCGCAGGGCCGCACGCGCGGCCCTCGGCGACGCATCCTCCGAGGGCGTCGACGACGGCTCGTTCCGCGTCCTGTTCGTCTGCTCGGGCAACATCTGCCGATCCGCCCTCGCCGAGCAGGTGCTCCGGGCGCGCGTCCGGGCCATCTTCGGCGGGCACGCCGCCGAGGCCGACTCGGTCGTCCGCTTCTCCAGCGCCGGCACCATCGCGGCCGAGGGGCAGCGGATGCCCGAGCAGGCGGCCGAGCTCTCCGTGCGGTACGGCGGCGACCCGAGCGAGCACCAGGCGCGGTTCCTCACGCCCGGCATCATCCAGGGCGTCGACCTCGTACTGACGATGGCGCGCGAGCACCGGAGCGCCGTCGTGCGCGCGGTGCCCCGCGCCAACCGCTTCACGTTCACGATCCGCGAGTTCGCGGCACTGTTCGAGCACCTGGTGGAGGTCTCGGGCGACGAGAAGCACATCGCGTGCGACGGGGACGTGCCGGCGCAGCTGCGGGACCTCGTCCCGCTCGTCGCGGCGCAGCGGGGCGTGACCCTGCCGCCCGCGCACGAGGACGACTACGACGTGGTCGACCCGTACCGCCGGTCCCAGGCCACCTACGACGCCTCGGGCGAGCAGGCCGGCGGGGCCATCGAGTCGATCCTCGAGTCGGTGCGCGCCGTCACCCGCACCGCCGCGCCGCGCCTCCGGGGCTGACCCGACCGCCCATCGCCCACGGGAGCGCCCGCCGCTCCCTCCAGCCGCCATCGGCCCCCTGTCGGGAGCCGCCTCACCCGGGGGAACTGTGGACACGCACCAGACACGACGCACGGACGAGGCCCAGGAGGGCTCGCGCTGGCGCGTCGTCTACGCCCGGCGCCTCGCGCTGAGCGACGCGATCGTCATCGTCCTGACGACCTTCGGCGTGCAGTTCCTGTGGTTCGGCACGACGGCGGGCACGGTCGACCTCGGCGCCAACGCGCAGGGCGTCGCCGTGACCTACACGATGGTGTCCGTCGTGCTGATCGCCGCCTGGCTCTTCGTGCTCACCGTCTACAGCACGCGCGACTACCGCATCGTCGGCACGGGCACGCAGGAGTACAAGCAGGTCGCGGACGCGACGCTGCGGCTCTTCGGGATCATCGCCATCGTCGCCTTCCTCGTGAAGATCGACCTGGCGCGCGGCTACATCGTCACCGGCCTGCCGCTCGGCCTCGTGCTCCTGCTGCTGTCCCGCGCGCTCTGGCGCGTGTGGCTGTCGGCGCAGCGCCGCCGCGGCGAGTTCTCCTCGCTGATCCTCCTGGTCGGCTCGCTCGAGAGCGCCACGCACACCGCGACCACGCTCGCCCGCGCGCCCTCCGCCGGGTACCGCGTGGTGGGCGCCTGCCTCACGGGCGACGCGCGGCCGTCGCGGCTCCCGGGACTCGACGTGCCCGTGCTCGGCGACGCCGACGACGCGCTCGCGACCCTCGACCGGCTCGGCGCCGACACGCTCGTGCTCACCTCCAGCGACGAGCTGCCGCCCGAGCGGATCCGCGAGCTCAGCTGGTCGCTCGAGCCCGGCCGCCACCACCTCGTCATGGCGCCCGGCCTCACCGACATCGGCGGCCCGCGCATCCACACCCGCCCGGTGGCCGGCCTCCCGCTCATCCACGTGGAGACGCCGCGCTTCGAGGGACGGAAGCTGCTGTCGAAGCGGCTGTTCGACATCGTCGTCTCCGGCATCACGCTCATCGTGCTCAGCCCGGTGTTCCTCATCCTCGCGATCCTCATCAAGGCCACGAGCGCGGGCGACGTGTTCTACAAGCAGGAGCGCATCGGCCTGAACGGCGAGCCGTTCCACATGCTCAAGTTCCGCTCCATGCGGATGAACGCCGACGCCGAGCTGTTCGCGCTGCTCGAGCAGCAGGGCACGGCGGACACCCCGCTGTTCAAGGTGACGGACGACCCGCGCATCACGAAGGTGGGCGGCGTGCTCCGCCGCTACTCGCTCGACGAGCTGCCGCAGTTCCTCAACGTGCTGCTGGGATCCATGAGCCTCATCGGCCCGCGCCCGCAGCGCGAGGGCGAGGTCGCGCTATACGACAGCGCCGCGCGCCGCCGCCTGCTCATCAAGCCCGGCATGTCGGGCCTCTGGCAGGTCTCCGGCCGCTCCTCGCTCTCGTGGGAGGACGCCATCCGGCTCGACCTCTACTACGTGGAGAACTGGTCGCTCACGGGCGACATCATCATCCTCGCGCGCACGTTCAAGGCCGTCTTCGGCGCGGACGGGGCCGTCTGATGGCGGGGCTGCTGGTCCAGGAGTGGATCGAGAGGTCGGGCGGATCCGAGAAGGTGTTCGACGCGTTCGCGCACGCCTTCCCCGACGCCGACCTCTTCACGCTCTGGAACGACGACCCGGGCCGCTTCGGCGACCGCCCGGTGCGGGAGAGCTGGATCGCGCGCACGCCGCTGCGGAAGCGCAAGCCCCTCGCGCTGCCGTTCATGCCGCTCACCTGGAGCTCGGTCGACCTCGACGCGTACGAGTGGACGCTCGCGAGCTCGCACCTGTTCGCGCACCACCTCGGGCACGGCGCCGGATCCGCGCGGAAGCACGTCTACGTGCACAGCCCCGCGCGCTACCTCTGGACGCCCGACCTCGACCAGCGCGGCGCGAACCCGCTCGTGAAGGCCGCCGCTCCCCCGCTCCGCGCCCTCGACCGCCGGCGCGCGCGCTCGTCGCACGCCGAGTTCGCCGCGAACAGCGCGTTCGTGCAGGCGCGCGTGCGGACGGCGTGGGACGTGGACGCGCAGGTGATCCACCCGCCCGTCGACGCGACCGCGATCCGCGCGACCGCCTCGTGGGAGGCGACGCTCACCGGATCCGACGCCGCGACCGCCGCGTCGCTGCCCGACGGGTTCCTCCTCGGCGCGAGCCGCTTCGTGCCGTACAAGCAGCTCGACCTGGTGATCCGCGCGGGGGAGGCCGCCGGCGTGCCCGTCGTGCTCGCCGGATCCGGGCCGCTGGCCGAGGAGCTGCGCGCGCGGGCCGCCGCGGCCACCGTGCCGGTCACGATCGTCCCGCGCCCGAGCGACGCGCTCCTCTACACGCTCTACCAGCGCTGCCTCGCGTACGTGTTCCCCGCGGTCGAGGACTTCGGGATCATGCCGGTCGAGGCGATGGCCGCCGGCGCGCGCGTGCTCGTCAGCGACGTGGGCGGCGCGACCGAGAGCGTCGTCGACGGCGTCACCGGCGTGCACGTGCACGACTGGGCCGGATCCGGCCTCGCCGACGCCGTGGCCCGCGCCGCCGCGCTCGACCCGGCCGCGAGCGTCCGCCGCTCCGCCGACTTCGACGTGTCCGTCTTCGAGCGCCGCATCGCCTCCTGGGTCCGCCACGACGGCGCCCGGCTCGACGGGGCGGCCGCCTGATGCGCCGGCTCGTCGTCAACGAGGCCTACGCGGGGCAGCGGATCACCGGCCAGCAGCGCTACGCCGTCGAGATCGCGAAGGCCCTCGAGGGCAAGGAGGGCGTCACGCGCGCCACGCCCGCGGCGCGCATCGCGTCGTCCGGCGCCCGCAGCTGGCTCTGGGTGCAGACGACCCTGCCGTGGCTGACGCGCCAGGACGTGCTCCTGTCGCTCACGAGCCGCGCGCCCCTCGTGCACCGCCGCCACATCGTGGTCGTGCACGACCTCTTCGTGCTCACGAACCCCGAGTGGTACAGCCGCGAGTACGTCGTCACGCACGTGCCGCTGCTGAAGGCGAACCTGCGGGACGCGCGCGTCATCGTCTGCGTGAGCGAGCCCGTCGCCGAGCAGGTGCGCCAGCTCGGCCTCTCCAGCGCGCCCGTCGTGGTCGCGCCCAACGCGCCGAGCCCCGTGTTCGGCGAGCCGCGCGGCGCCGAGGAGCGCGCCCGCGTGCTCGCGAAGCACGGCGTGACCGACGGCGGGTACCTCCTCGCGGTCGGCAGCATGGATCCGCGCAAGAACCTCCAGCGCCTGTCCGAGGCCTACCTCGCGCTGCCCGCGGAGACCCGGGCCGCCGCCCCCCTCGTGCTCGTGGGCGCCAAGAGCGCCGTCTTCGGCGACGTCGACCTGGCCGAGTCCGACGACATCAAGCTGGCCGGCTACGTGACCGACGACGAGCTCGCCGTGCTCTACGCGGCCTCGCGCGGCGTCGTGTTCCCGAGCCTCGCGGAGGGCTTCGGCCTGCCGCTCGTGGAGGCGATGGTCGCGGGCGCGCGCCTGGCCGTCTCCGACATCCCCGTCTTCCACTGGATCTGCGGCGACGACGCCACCTACTTCTCCCCCGCCGACACGTCCGCCGTCACCGAGGCGCTCGCCCGCCTCGCCGCCGCGCCGCCGCTCGACGGGGAGGAGGCCGCGCGCATCCGGCGCGCCGTCATGTGCCGCTTCGACTGGCGCACCTCCGCGCAGACCGTCCACGACGCCTACCAGAGCATCGGGACCCGATGATCCGTCGTCTCGCGCTGCTGCTCCCCACGGGCGCGGCCGGGCTCACGCGCGTGCTGCAGCTGGTGCTGCTCGTGGTGCTCGCGAACCTGTCGGACGGGTCGGCGGAGAGCGCGCTCGTCACCGGGTTCGCGCTGCTCAGCTCGTTCGCGATCATCACCGACTCGGGCGCGGCCAACTTCCTGCTGTCGCTGCCGCGCGCGCGGCTCACCCGGGGCGTGCACGCGCGGGCGGTCGGCTTCCACGCGGCGCTCGGATCCCTCGGCGCCGCGATCGCGGTGGTCCTCACGGTCGCCGCCGCGTCGTCCATCCCCGGCGAGGCCGTGCTGCTGCTGGTGGCGCTCGGCGTCAGCCAGGTGCTCGACTCCCTCACCCGCACGATCCGCGCGCCGCTGCTCGTCGGCCGCCGCGACGCGTCCTACGCGTTCCCGGACCTCGCGCTCGTGGTGCTGAAGGCCGTGCCGCTCGCGATCGCGGTGCTCGTGCCCGAGGTGCTCGTGCTGCTGGCCTTCCCGCTCGTGTCGCTCGTCGTCACCGCGGGCACGTGGGTCGCCGTCCGGCGCGGCCTGCCGACCACCGGCGACGAGCCGGTGCGCGTCTTCCCGCAGATCCTGGAGTTCGGGCTGTCGGGATCGCTCAGCGCCCTCTACTCGCAGGCGCCGCTCGTGCTCGGCACGGCGATCCTCGGGGTCGACGCGGTCGTGCCGCTCGCCCTCGCCTACCGCGTGGTGCAGCCGCTCGAGGTGCTGCCGGCCACGCTCTCGCAGCAGCTGATCCCGCGCATCCGCGCCGCCGGCCGCCCCGCGCGCGCCTACTGGTGGCGGTTCGCGCTCGGCGGCCTCGTGCTCGCCGGGATCATCGCGCTGATCCGCGAGCCCGTCGAGCGGGTCTTCGGCGGCGCCGCGTTCGACCAGGTCGTGTTCCTCGTGATCCTGCTCTCGGTCGCCCCGAAGTTCGGCAACTACGCGCTCATGGCGTACGCGATGGGCTCCGGCCTCGTCCGCGTGCGGCTCGTCGCGACCGTCGTCACGGGCGTCGTCGCCGTGGCCCTCACGCTCGCGGCCGCGCTCACCGCCGGCCCCGCCCTCCTCGCCGGCGTCACGCTCGCCAGCGAGCTCGTCCTGAGCGCCGCCATCGCCGTGCTCCTCATCCGCACCCGCACCCGCACCCGCACCCGCAGGAAGGAGGACGCATGAGGATCCTCATCGTCTCCGCCGACCGCACGCTCGCGTCCGGCCACCCGCAGAACCTCGGCGACGCCTTCCTCACCGACGCCCTCTCCGAGCGCCTGCGCCGCGCCGGCCACGAGACCGTGGTCGCCGACTTCGGGCAGACCGCCCGGCGCGACTCCACGGAGGAGCGCGCCCGCGTGGGCGGCGTCCGCGGCCTCGCGGACCTCGTGCGCCAGGTCGACGCGGTCGTCGTCGGCGGCGGCACGCTCCTCGCCGACGACCAGCCGGACCGGCCGTTCGCCGGGCTGCCGCGTCTGATGGCCGTGACGGGCCTCATCGCCCGCACCAGCCGCACGCCGCTCGCGGTATTCGGCGTGGGAGCGGATCCCGTGACCCGCCGCCGCGCGCGCCTCGCCCTCCGCTCCGGACTCGACGCCGCCCGCGTCTGGACCCGCGACCCCGCGTCGGCCGGACGCGCCGCGGGCTACTCGAGGGCCCCGGTCGAGGTGGCCGCCGACGTCAGCCTCTTCGCCGCCCCCGAGCTCGCCCGGATGGCCGCCCCCGCCGCCGACCGCCGCGGCGCCGTCGTCGCGCTCAACGCGACGCACTCCCCGCAGGCCACGCTCGCGGACGTCGCCGCCCTCGAGGAGCGCTTCGGCGAGGTCGCCTTCGTCTCGATGGACCAGGGCGACGACTCCGACGCGGGCGCGCTGCACCCCGAGGTCCGCGCGCGGCTCGTGACCGAGCCCGGCGACCACGGCTGGCGCCGCGCGGCCGAGCTGATGGCCGGTCGCGAGGTCGTCATCGCCTCTCGCATGCACGCCATGTACCTCGGTACGATGCTGAGGACGCCCGTGGTGGCCGTCGGCGGAGCCACCAAGGTCGGGGCGTTCGTGACCGAGTTCCAGATCCCGTCGGAGGCGTCCTTCGACCAGGCGGTCCGCACCGCCGTCACCGGTCCGGCCGACGCCGGCACCGCATCCACCACGGCGACGGCCCTCGTCGCAGCCACCGCCCGCCTGGACGCGGCATTCGAGGAGATGACTTCATGGGTCCGACGTACCGCCTAGCGACCCCGGCGGTCTTCGCGGCCGCCGTGGTGCTCACCGTCCTCGCCGCGCTCGGCGGCGTGGCCCTGCTCGGCAACGAGCTCTCCTACCCGTTCATGATCGCGGTCCTCGCGATCCTGCTCGTGGGCGTGCTCGTGAAGGAGACCGTCTCCAACGGGGACCCGATCACCCCGGGCGGCATCGTCGCCTTCACGGGCCTGCTGCTGTTCGTGCTGCGCCCGCTCACGGTCGCGAACAGCATGGAGACGAGCCCCGGCGCCATCGCCGACACGCGCTTCTTCTCCCCCACGCTGCAGCTCGCCGCGAGCTCCGCCCTCATCGAGGCGCTGATCTTCTTCTCGGCGTTCTTCGTCGTCTACTACTACACGGTGGCCCGCGAGGCCCGCCGCATCGCCCGCGGCGGCGAGGACGCCAAGTCCCTGCAGGACAACGCCCTCGCGGGCGGCCCCGCCTTCGTCGACCCCGACACGCAGGTGCGCTGGCAGCGCGTGTTCAACACGTCGGTCTCGCAGGCCATCGTGGTGATCTCCTCGGTCGTGGCCCTCGGCCTCCTCGTGTACCTGGTGCTCTCCTCCGGCGGCATCCAGGCGTACACGACGGGCCTCGCCAACCGGAGCGACTTCCTCTCCGGCAAGTCGTTCATCGGCCTCTCCTACATCCCCGTGCAGATCGCGATCGTCTACAACGTGCTCGCACGCCGACAGAAGGGCCTCGAGGGCTGGAACTGGGTCAACCTGGTCGCCGTGCTGGTGCTCGTGGTCTGCGCCGGGTCCGCCGGCGGCCGCGGACCGCTCATCATCGGCGTGTTCCTGCCGTTCCTGATCCTCAAGCAGGTCGGTCCGAAGCCGTTCCGCTTCCGCACCATCGCCCTCATCGGCGGCGTGACGGCCGTGGTCGCGATGGTCTACTCGATCGTCATCCGCGAGTCCACGTTCGACAACGGCCGCTCGCTCGACCGCCTCACGCAGGACCCGATCGGCGTGCTCCTCGACCGCCTCACCAGCGGCATCGAGACCCGCCCGTTCGACGTGCTCATCCGCCTCAACGAGGTCGCGTCGCTGCCCGACTTCGTCTACCAGTGGGGCGCCACCTACGCGGCCGTGCCGGCCTGGTTCGTCCCGCGCGGGCTCTGGGAGGACAAGCCGTTCGGCGGCGGCAACACGTGGTTCACGTCCACCTACGTGCCCCGGTTCTACGGCGTCAACCGCGTCGAGACGAGCCTGTCGGCCATCGGCGAGGCGTTCTCGAACTTCGGCATCCCCGGGGTGGTCGCCGTCGGCGCGCTCCTCGGGCTCGTGGCCGGCCTCTTCATCCGCGCGCGCATGCGCCGCCGCGGCGTGCTGGGCGGCGCCATCGCGGTCGTCGTGACCCCGTACCTCTTCTCCCTCATCCGCGGCGACGCGTACCAGGGCATGTCGACGAGCATCGCGTCGCTCGTGATCCTCGTGCTCTTCTTCTGGTTCTCCACCACGCGGAAGCAGGTGACCGGACCCGTGAGCGCCCCCGAGCCGCTGCCGGACGAGACGGCGTCGGCCGCCGAGCGCGAGCGCGCCCTCGTCGGCGCGGGCGTCGCCGCGGGCGCCGGCGTGGCCGAGCCCCGGCCGGCGGTCGGCAACGGCCGCGCGTTCCCCGCCGGCCGCCCGGCCGTGACCTGGGACCGCGACCGATGACGGGCCCCGAGATCACCGGCGACCCCGCCGAGGGCGCCGACCGCCGGGACCGCACGGCCCGCGCCGGCCGCGCGGATCGCGGCGACCGCGCCGACCGGCCGCGCCGCCCGCTGTGGAAGCGCAAGCGCCTGTGGATCCCCGTGGGCGTCGTCGTCCTGGCGGTCGTCGGCGTCGGCGTCTCGGCCGCGCTGATCCTGCCCCGCGTCGACACCGTGCAGAGCGAGCTCCGCGCCGCCCTGCCGCTCTCCGACCAGGTGCAGGCGTCGCTCCTCGCGGGCGATGTCGACGCCGCGAAGGCCGGCGCCGCCGAGCTCCGCGAGCACACGGCCGCCGCGGCCGACGCGGCGGACGACGGCGTGCTCGCCGCATACGAGTGGGTCCCCGCCGTCGGCCCGAACCTGCACGCCGCGCGCGTGCTGGCGTCGGCGACCGACCGGCTCGCGACCGACGTCGTGACGCCCGCCACCGAGGTCTCCCTCTCCGCCTTCACGCCCGTGCTCGGGCGCATCGACCTCGACGGGATCCGCTCCCTCGGCGAGACCGTCGACACCGCCTCCCGGGGCCTCGCCGGCGCCCGCTCCGAGGTCGACGCCATCGACCGCGACGCCCTCTGGGCCCAGGTCCGGGACGACGTCGACCTGATGGACGAGACGCTGTCGAGCACGCAGGCCACGGCCGACACCTTCGCCGAGGTCACGGGCGCGCTGCCCGCCCTCCTCGGCGCCGACGGCGCCCGCAACTACCTGCTGATGTTCCAGAACAACGCCGAGGTCCGCTCCACCGGCGGCAACCCCGCCGCGCTCGTGCTGCTGACCGTCGAGGACGGCGCCGTGCGGATCGCGAAGCAGGCGTCGAGCAACGACTTCCCGCGCAACGTCCGCCAGGGCGACGTGCCGGACGAGACCGTGCGCCTCGTCGAGCCGCGCTCGGACCGGTTCGAGCAGAACATCACGATGTTCCCCGACTTCCCCACCTCGGGCGCGCTCGCGAAGGCGTACTGGGAGCGGTACCTCGGCGACCGGGTCGACGGCGTGCTGTCGTTCGACCCCATCGCGCTCAGCTACCTGCTGGAGGCGACCGGCCCCATCACGCTGGCCACGGGCGACGTGCTCGACGCGCAGAACGCCGTGCCGGTCCTCCTCGGCGCGGTCTACAGCCAGTACCCCGACTACCTCGCGCAGGACCGCTACTTCGCCAGCGCGGCCGGCACCATCTTCGCCAAGCTCGTCACCGACACCCCGCCCGTCGTCCCGCTGGTCACGGCGCTCGACCGGGCCATCGACGAGCGGCGGCTCCTCATGTGGAGCACGGTGCCCGAGGAGCAGGCGCTCATCGAGGGCGGGCCGCTGAGCGGCGCGCTGCCGGACGACAACGCCGAGCAGACGTCCATCGGGCTGTTCTTCAACGACATCGGCTCCGGATCCAAGATGAGCTACTACCTCCGCTCGGCGTCCCGGATCCAGGCGGAGACCTGCGCCGACACGACCACCTACACGGTCGACGTCGACATGACGAGCATCGCCCCGCTCGACGCCGCGACGAGCCTCCCCCGCTACGTCACGGGCCTCGACGGCGTCGCCAAGGGCCGCCAGTTCGACGACCTGCTCGTCTACGGCCCCGTCGGCTCCACCGTCACCGGGTGGTCGACCGAGGCCGACCTCACCACCGAGGAGGCGCGCGGCACCGACATGGGGCGCGGCATGATCCGCATCCGCACCGAGCTCGCGCCGCAGGACACGAAGACCGTCCGGGTCACGTTCACGATGCCGGCCGCGGACGACGCCGGGCCGCTCGAGGTCCGCCACACGCCCCTCGTGCGCCCGCTCGAGTCGGACATCACGCTGGTGCCCTGCTCGACGGGCGGCTGATCCGCCCCACCGCCCCGACGACGCCCGCGCTCCCTCCCCGGATGGGGGCGTCGTCATCCACCGGTCCGCCGCATAGGCTCGTCGAGCCGACGCGGGCACCCGAGCCCCGCACGCCCGCCCGCCGTCACCCGCGGATCCACCAGGCAGAGAGCGCACGTTGACACCCAGCACCACCCCCACCCCCGCCCGTCGGGGCGGCCGCGTCCGCCGATGGATCCTGCGCGCCCTGCTCGCCCTCTTCGTGCTCCTGCTCGCGTGGCTCCTCGCCGGCATCCCGCTCTTCGTGTTCCCGCCCGCGAGCCAGCCGGACAAGGCCGACGTGATCTACGTCATCGGCCCGCCGAACCCCACCCGCCGTGACCTCGCGGCGAAGCTCGTGGACGAGGGCTACTCCGACACCGTCGTCTTCTCCGTGCCGCCCACCGGCCCGCAGTCGGCCGGCGAGCTCGCGGCGTGCAACGGCGAGTTCCCCTACCCGGTCACGTGCGACACCCCGTCGCCGTTCACGACGCAGGGCGAGGCCCGCTACCTCCGCGACAAGTCGGAGGAGAACGGGTGGACGAGCGCCATCGTCATCACCTGGACGCCGCACGTCACCCGCACCGAGCTGCTCTTCGACCGCTGCTTCGACGGCGACCTGATGGTGGTCGAGGACCCGGTGGACTTCAGCCTCCGCCAGTGGATCTCGCAGTACACGTACCAGTCGGGCGCCTTCGTCAAGGCGCTCGTCACGCCCGGCTGCTGACGCGCGGACGGCCGCCCGCGCGGGGCACCGCATGTCCGCCTGGCGCCGCGCCGCGACGCGGCGATCGGGCGGGCGCGGTTGAATGGACGACATGACCCCCGCGATCGGCCCGACGACCGGCGACGACATCCACCTGATCTCGCTCAACGTGCGGATGCCGTGGCACGGCACCCGCCCCGGCGAGGCCGACCACTGGCCCGAGCGCCAGGAGCCGCTGACCCGCTTCCTGCAGCAGGAGCGGCCCACGGTGCTCGGCGTGCAGGAGGCGCTGTGGCCGCAGATCCAGGCGATCGAGAAGGCGCTGCCGCCGTCGTACCGCATGGTCGGGCAGGGCCGCGAGGGCGGCAGCCACGGCGAGCACGGGGCGATCTTCTACCAGGCGTCCCGCCTCACGCTCCTCGAGCACGACGTGATGTGGCTCTCGGACACCCCCGACGTGATCGGCAGCATGACGTGGGGCAACCCCATGCCGCGCATCCTCACCTGGGCCCGCTTCCAGGACGAGGCGACCGGCCTCCCGCTCGTGGTGCTCGACACGCACCTCGACCACGACGTCGCCGAGGCCCGCGACCGCGCGGCCGAGGCCATCGCCGAGCTGGTCCGCACGCGCTTCGCCGGCCTCCCGCTCGTGCTCATGGGCGACTTCAACGCGCCCGTCGACTCCACGCCCTACGACGCGCTCACGCGCCGCGGCGGCCTCCGCGACTCCTGGCTCGACACCGCGCGCCAGGCCACCCCGGCGTTCGGCACGTTCCCCGACTACCGGCCGCCGGTGGTGGGGGCGCCGCGCATCGACTGGATCCTCGTGAGCGAGCGCGTCGACGTCCGCGCCGCCGCCGTGAACGACTTCGCCTGGCAGGGCCGCATGATGAGCGACCACCTGCCCGTGCAGGCCCTCGTGCGGCTGCGCTGACGCCGGGCGGTCGCCGGGACGCCGCGCGTCACGCGTCCGGCGCGGCGCGCGCGGCCTCGTAGCCTGGGGGGATGACCACCGCACCGAAGGTATTCGCCATCCACGAGAACCCCGAGTGGTTCGGGCCGTTCGCCGAGGCGCTCGACGCGCGCGGCGTCCCCTACGAGGAGTGGCTGCTGACCGACGGCGTGCTCGAGATCGACGAGGCACCGCCCGAGGGGATCTTCTGGTCGAGGATCAGCGCCTCGGCCCACACGCGCGACCACGCGCTCTCCAAGGACTACACGCGCGGGCTCATGTCGTGGCTCGAGGCGCACGGCCGCCGGACGGTCAACGGGCGCCGCACGATCGAGCTCGAGGTGAGCAAGGTCGACCAGCTCACGGCCCTGCGCGCCGCCGGGATCGAGGTGCCGCGGACGCGCGCCGTGATCGGCAGCCACCGCATCGTCGAGGCGGCGCGCGACCTGCCGACGCCGTTCATCACCAAGCACAACCAGGGCGGCAAGGGCCTCGGCGTCCGCCGGTTCGACAGCGTCGAGGAGCTGGCCGCCTACGTGGAGGGGCCCGACTTCGAGGAGCCGCAGGACGGGATCACGCTGCTGCAGGAGTTCCTCGAGGCGGCGACGCCGCGGGTGACGCGGGTGGAGATCGTGGGCGGGCGCTTCGTCTACGCGATCCAGGCCGACACCGCGCGCGGCGGGTACCAGCTGTGCCCGGCCGACGCGTGCGCGATCGACCCGGCGACCGGCGCCCTCGTGATGCCGCCCGGCGCGACCATCGCGCAGCAGCCGGGCGACACGATCTTCTCGCTGCGGGAGGACATCACGGCCGAGAGCCCGATCGTGGAGCGCTACGTCGCGTTCCTCGCCGGTCTCGGGGTCGAGGTCGCGGGCATCGAGTTCATCGAGACGACCGACGGCCGCGTCGTGACCTACGACGTGAACACGAACACGAACTACAACGCGGGCGTCGAGGCGGCGGCTCCCGCGTCGGGCCCGGGCGCGGTGGCGGAGCTGCTGGAGCGCGTGCTGCGGGAGGCGTACCCGGAGGCCTGAGCCCCGGAGGCGTGAGCCCCCGAGGCCTGAGCCCCCGCGGCCGGACCTCCCGCGACCTGACGGGTCAGGCCGTCGGGCCGCCGTCCTCGGGCGCGACCGCGGAGGTCGACGCGCCCTGGTCCTCGGCGATCTGCGTGTGGTGGTGGATGACCTCCGCGACGATGAAGTTCAGGAACTTCTCCGCGAAGGCGGGGTCGAGGCGCGACTCCTCGGCGAGCGCGCGGAGGCGGAGGATCTGGCGGCGCTCGCGCTCGGGATCCGCCGCGGGCAGCCCGTGCGCGGCCTTCAACCGGCCGACCGACTGCGTGAACTTGAACCTCTCGGCCAGCAGGTGCACGAGGGCGGCGTCGATGTTGTCGATGCTGCCGCGGATCTCCCCCAGCTCCTCGAGGGCGGCACGGGCGTCGTCGTCGAGGGGAGCCCCTGCGGGGCCGGTGTTCTCAGGCATGGTCCGACCCTACCCATCCGCCCCTGGACGACGGAGGCGGGCGTCCCCATCGGGGGACGCCCGCCTCGCGGGTCGTGCGGTGCCGGTCAGTCGACGATGGTGACCTTCACGTCGATGTTGCCGCGCGTGGCGTTGGAGTACGGGCAGACCTGGTGGGCCGCGTCCGCGATCTCCTGGCGGCGCTCGGGCGCCACGTTGGGGAGGTAGACGTCGAGCTCGACGGCCAGGCCGAAGCCGCCCTGGCCGTTGTCGCCGATGGAGACGCTGGCGGAGACGCCCGCGTCCTTCGTGTCGACGCCGGCGTTCTTGCCGACGAGGTGGGTGGCGCCCAGGAAGCAGGCGCTGTACCCGGCGGCGAAGAGCTGCTCCGGGTTCGTGCCCTCGCCCGAGCCGCCCATCTCCTTGGGGGGACGGGTGTCGAAGTCGATGCGGTCGTCCTCGCTGCGGACGTGTCCGTCGCGTCCTCCGCCGGAGGCGTGCGCGATAGCGGTGTAGATGGGTTCCATGGATCCATCAGACCACGTCGCGGCTGGGAGCGCCGGACGCTCTCCATGGACGTTCGCGGCATGGACGGTGGATCCCGGGCGAACGCGGCGGGCGGACGCCGCGGCCCCGCGGGGCGTCCCGGGCGCGTCGCGGGGAGCGGCGGCCCGGGTCAGGGCAGGAGGCCCGAGCGGTAGCCCCAGACGACGGTCTGCAGCCGGTCGCGCGTGCCGAGCTTCGTCATGATCCGGGTGAGGTGCGACTTCACGGTGCTCGTCTCGATCACGAGCCGGCCGCCGATCTCGTCGTTGGAGAGGCCGTCGCCGAGGAGCCGCACGATGTCCTGCTCGCGCGGCGTGAGGACGTCGGCGCCCGGGTGCACGGCGGAGGCGGCGCGGCGGCGCGTGAACTCCGCCATCACACGGCGGGTGGTGACGCCGTCGAGCGCGGCCTGCCCCGCGGCGAGCGCGCGGACGGCCTGGATGAACTCCTCGGGCTCGGCGTCCTTGAGCACGAAGCCGCGGGCGCCGGCCTCGAGCGCGCCGAAGACGTACTCGTCGAGGTCGAAGGTGGTGGCGACGAGGACGGCGGGGGCGCGGTCGTCGCGGGGCGGGGATCCGGCGGGGGTCACGGTCACCGCGTCCGCGTCGGCGTCCGCTCCCGTGATGGCGCGGGTCGCCTCGATGCCGTCGCCGCCGGGCATCCGCACGTCCATCACGACGACGTCGGGCGCGAGCCGGCCGACCAGCGCGACGGCCTCGCGTCCGCCGGACGCCTCGCCGACCACCTCGATGCCGCCGGCCGTCTCCAGCACGACGCGGAAGCCCGCGCGCACGATGGACTGGTCGTCGACCAGGACCACGCGGATCACGCGCCGGCCGTCCGGTCGACGGCGGCGGGCTCGACCGGCAGCTCGAGGCAGACGCGCCACGTGCCGCGCACGGTCGGGCCCGCCTCGAGGCGGCCGCCGACGAGCGCGGCCCGCTCGCGCATCCCGACGAGCCCGTAGCCGGGCGCGGTCGCGGGGGCCGCGGCCGGCAGCGCGTTCTCGACCGTGAGGGCGATGCGGGTCGGCTCGGCCTCGACGGTCAGCGTCACCGCGGACCCCGGCGCGTGCCGGCGCGCGTTCGCGAGGGACTCCTGCACGGTGCGGTACGCGGTCACGTCGGCCAGCGGCGCGAGCGGCGGGGCGTCGCCGGTCGTGCGCTCCTCCACCTCGGTGCCGGCGGCGCGGGCGGCCGCCACGAGCTCGGGCAGGTCGCCGAGGCCGGGCACGGGAGCGGTGCCCGCGCCGTCGCCGCCCTCGGCGTCGGAGGTCTGCCGGAGGATCCCGACGATGGAGCGCAGCGCGTCGAGCGTCTCGCGGCCCTGCACGCGGATCCCGCGGAGGGAGTCCTTGGCGCGCTCCGGATCGAGGTCCACCAGCCGCTCGGCGGCGCCCGCCTGCACCACGAGCGCGGTGAGGTGGTGCGCGGCCACGTCGTGCAGCTCGCGCGCCATGCGGGTGCGCTCGGCGGCGATCGCGGCGCGGCCGAGCGCGGCCTGGTGCTCGAGGGTCTCGGCCGCCCGGGCGAGCACGTCGCCGTCGTGGCGGCGGCGGAGCGCCACCCAGGATCCGACGGCGGCGCTCGCGGCGGCGATGAGCAGGCCGCTGACGAGGATCGACGCGGCCGAGACGACCGTGTCGACGCCGAACCGCGCGTCCACCGCCGTGGGCACGAGCAGCGCCCGCACCTGTCCCGTGGCGGCCAGGGTCGCGCCCACCGCCTCGATGCCGACGGCGGCGACCACGATGCGGACGGCGGAGGCCGGCGGCAGCAGCGCCCCCACCGTGTAGGCCGCGACGACGGGCGCCGCGGCCCAGAACCCGAACTGCGGGGGGAGCACGGCGACGAGCGCGCCCTGGAGGAGCGAGACCGCGAGGAGGGTCGAGCGCGGGTGCCGCCGCCGGAACGCGAGGGGCGCGCACTGCACGACGGCGAGGATCGCGATGACCCCGCCCTGCGCCGGCGACATGCTGCGCGCGGTGCCGTCCGACCAGACGAGCGCGGCGAGCACGCCGAGCAGCGGGATCGTGAGGAGCGCCCAGGCGGCCGCGGCCGCGGCGTCGCGCCCGGCGTCGGTGCGGATGCCGACGCGGCCGAGCGCGGCGCGGATCCGGTCGGCGAGCGCGCCCCGCGGCCGGACGGCGGCGGCGGTCGCGGCGGCACGGGCCGCATCGGCGCGCGCCGCCGCGGTGGCGCGGTCCGCGGTGGCGCGGTCCGCGTCCTCGCGGTCGGGGGTCGGATCGGTCACCTCCCGAGCATGCCAGGCGGACGGCCCGCCCCCGCCGCGCATCAGTAGCTCACGCTCGGCGCGAGGAGCCGGAAGCCGACCGCGAAGGCCGCGATGCCGACCAGGGCGACGACCACGAGGATCCGGCCCGCGACGATCCACGCGCCCCGACGGGCGCGGATCGCCTGCCACGCGGCCAGCGCGGCGGGGATCACGGCGAGCGCGCCGAGCACCTGCAGCACCTGGAGGACGCGGAGCTGCCCGGCCGGGACGTCGACGAGGGAGAGCGCCTGCACGGCGGCGGCGGTCCAGCCGAGGAGCGCCACGAGCGTCACGGCCTGGCCGATGCGGGACAGCAGCAGCGTCCGGCTGCGGCGGGGGCGCGGCACGGCGACGGCCTCGTCCGATCCGTCGCGACGGGCCCGGCGACGGCGCCCGATGCCGGCGATGGCCGTCGTCGGCCACACGACCACCGACACGACGAGCACGGCGACCGCGGCGAGGAGCCCGGGGATCACGACGGATGCGGCCTGCCACGGCTCGGCCCGGAGCATCGTGAACGACGCGCCCCACGTGATCGCGTCGACCGGCCCGCCCTCGGCGGAGGCGCGGGTGGCGAGCAGGGTGTCGCCGCCGACCTCGCGCCACAGGTGGTCGCCCGCCTTCTCGTAGACGCCCGTGGTGATGCCGAGCGGCTTCGGCGTGACGGCGATGGTGCCGTCGGCGCGGGGCACGATCTCGGTCTGCCCGCTGAGGTTGAGGAGCGCGCCCGGGTTCGAGAACGGGGATCGGGAGGACAGCCAGGTCCCGGCGAGCTCGGCGGCGGCCTCGGGATCGCCCGCGGGAGCGGCCTCTGACGCGCCGGCCGTGGTGCCCGTGGCGCCGTCGTCCTCGCGCAGGTAGCGGTCCGCGAAGCCCTGGAGCACGGCGGTGCGGAGCTCGAGGGTGTCGACGGCATCGCGGCCGTTGCCGTTGAACGTCACGAAGATCCCGGCGTCGCTGTCCGGGAACATGCGCATGGCCGTGTGGAAGACGTTGGTGTCGCCGTCGTGGCCGAACGCTGGGACGCCGGGCGTGCTGTCGTCGAAGAAGCCGAGGTCCATGCGCTGGCCGGCGGCGAACGTGCCGAGCTGGTCGGCGTCGAGGGCGGGGCGGTGCATCTCGTCGAGGGTGGCGGGATCCAGCAGGGCCCGGTCCTCCGGCAGGTCGCCGAGGTGGCCGAGCATGAAGCGGGCCATGTCGTCGGCGGTCGCCGAGAGCGCGCCGGCGGGGGCCGCGTTGACGACCTCGGTCGGGTACGACGGCTGCGCGTCGTCGGGGTAGCCCTTCGCCAGGCGCGCATCGAGGTCGGCGGGCAGCGGCTGCGCGAAGGAGGACGAGGTCATCCCGGCGCGGTCGAGCACCTCCTGCTGCACGAGGTCGACGAACGGCATGCCGCCCACGCGCTCGGCGACGTAGCCGGCGAGGCTCGCGCCGTAGTTCGAGTAGGCGGGGGTGGTGCCGGGGACGAAGACCTGCTCGGGCGGATCCGTCCTCATCACGTCGCCGAGGGCGCGCTCCGAGCCGGGCGCGCCGATCAGGCCCGTGATGACCTCCTCGAACCCGGCGGTATGGGTGAGCAGGTGACGGAGCGTCACCGTGCCCTTCGGGGTGTCGAGGTCGAAGTCGAGGTACTGCTGCACGTCGGCGTCGAGGTCGAGGCGGCCCTCTGCCACGAGCTGCATCACGGCCGTGGCGGAGACCACCTTCGAGACGGAGCCGACGCGGAACAGCGTGTCGGCCGGATCCACCGGGCGGGCGGGCGAGCCCTCGGTGCCGGTGTCGGCGAGGCCGTAGCCGCGGGAGGTGAGCACCTGGCCGTCGGCGACCACCGACACGGCGGCGCCGGGGATGCCGGTCGTCGGCAGCGCGGAGCCGACCACGCCGTCGAGCCAGGCGTCGACGTCGTCCTTCTGGAGGTCGTGCCCGCCCGGCTGGTGCTGCGGCGGGGCGGGCGGCGGCGGATCCGTGGGGCCGGCGGTCGTGGCGGCGCCCAGCGCGAACGGCAGCGCCAGGGCGAGCGCGAGGGCGCCGACGACGGGGGCGAGCCGCCGGGATCGGCGAGTCGCGCGGTGCGGCGCCGCGGCGGGAGAGGAGGTGGAGCTTGGTGTCTGGTCCATGCATCCCACGCTCCCGGGTCGACGCCCGCGGC
>Ga0308163_10002154_pt1 | contig 18728 bp, 15 predicted proteins | sample PhyTR1_FD_201037 | JGI IMG/M metagenome (GOLD analysis project Ga0308163, IMG submission 201037) | Phyllosphere microbial communities from UC Gill Tract Community Farm, Albany, California, United States - DLSLT.R1 | ecosystem: Host-associated > Plants > Phyllosphere > Unclassified | place: USA...
TTATCTGGATATGTGCCGGAAAGAGTATGTGCCGCCTTATATTTGTGTGAAGGGGAGCATCTACACAATGAGCTATCCCTTCTGACGAAATAAACCACAAAAAAGGGCCGTATCAGTCTGCACTGGTACGGCATTTTTCTGGCTTCAATTCGGAGAAATTGTTAAGCCGTTTATGAACATCTTCAGCCGAGCTTGAAAGGGACACTCTTCATCCGCACCATCATTCAATCCCGGTGCCACCATACCGCGTATGACCTCTATCCCCCAAGATGCCAGATTTTCAGCAACAATCGCTGAGGTTCTTACGTCTTCAAAAGCGATTTCTGAATACTGATTAATATCATGGCTAAATGAAACAAGCTCCGGAACATAGCTGGAAATAATAAGGAGTAACGTGCGGTGCAACCTGCTCAAGGGTTTTACCGACAATTTTTATATATTTCATTAAGGATAGACTAAGCATTTAATGAAAAGGGATAGAGGGAAATAACAGCATTATGCACTCTTTTTGTTCAGGATTTATCCACTATGGTTACGGCCCGTTTTTGGCGGATCCCGATGAGGTAGAGTGTGCATCCCAACGCGGCAAACAGCATCAGGAAATAGAATATCGCCGAGGGCCTGGTAAGATGGCTTTCAAGTAAATAGCCAAACAGTATTGCGTTCGCACCTCCGCCTAACATCGAAATATTCTGTACGCCAAAGTAGGCCCCTTTCATATCGTCTCTGGCAATCGCATCGATAAAAAGAAATTCGGAGGGAACAATAATCACCTCACCCAGTGAAAAGAATACGGTGGCGATAACCCAGAATATAGTCAGCTCAGATACCTGATAAAACAATAGCCCGCATATCAACAAACCGCTGCCAATCATTACGCTGAACACCATATTCTTATGGGTTATTCTTTTACCTATAACGTATTGTAGCAAAATAACGGTCGCGGCATTAATGCTCACGATCAGCGTAACCAACCTTAGCGCCTCGGACTCACTGGCCACATACCCCAAATACTGCGACAAATAAGTGGCAAATCGCGCATATACCAGTGCACTAAACAGGCCTCCGAACATAAAAAGTTGCAGCCGATTATCAGTCACTAACACTTTTAAAGTCTGCTTCAGGCTGGCTTTCTGACCGCTTTGCGGACGAACTTCCCGCAGATGCACATGATAGCGTCGATAAAACATCAGCAGGATCAACAAAGAAATAAAACTCAATCCTCCCGAAAACCACATCGGGGCACGAACGGCATACTGGCTAATGGTGATGCCAAGAATCGGCCCACTGCAAAAGGCAATATTAATAAGCGTGTAACTAACCGAATACGCCGCGCCACGTTGTTCAGCGGGCAATAAACCGGTCAGAAGTGACTTGACCGAAAGGTGCATTGTCGTGAAGGCCACTTCAATAATGACCAGCAGAATAAACACCTGAGTAAACTGGCGAGAAGCGGGCAGCACGGCATAGACCAACACTGAAACAAAAATAGCCAATAGCAGCGCGCGCAAGGGGTTAAATTTGTCTACCAGGATACCGCAATAGACTCCCGCCAGCGTGGCGATCACCAAACTTCCACCCAGCGCGTAGCCTGTCAGTAGCGGATTAAAGCCCAGCGTATGAGAGAGATAAATCGGGAAAAAAGTGAAGGTCAACGCACGGCTAAAATGTAAAATAAAATCCAGAATAAACAGCGGCGTCAAAAAAGAATTTCTAATCATATTTCAACAACTCCCTGTGACCAAACTGTAACGATACTGCATCAATAGCTCCTACCAGATCAACGGCATGCCCCAATGCTTCAAGGGACTCACCCAGCGCATTGACCAAACGAAGTACGTTTGCAGGACGGCATTGTTCACCCATTTGACCAATGCGTAGTAACGGAGATCCGAAAGAGGCGGAAATCTCGACACGGTGCTGCTGCAACAGATGGTCGATTAACGCCGCCGAAGAGAGCCAAATCGGCAGATGAAATCCAACCACCGCATCCAACCGAGTTGGAACCGGTGCCGTCAACATCAGTCCAAACTTCTCAATTGCCTTTTGTACCCCGAGTGAACTCCGCCGATGGCGTTCAATACGCAGGGGAAGCGTCTCTTCGTTTAGAAGCCGCAGCGCCTCGTGCAGAGCAAAGATACCGTTCACCGGTGCCGTGTAGTGATATCGATGGTGATACCAGAACTCTTTCGCCAGCAATGCGTCATAGCACCATTGTGTCGGGGTAAATTTACGCTGGACCACGCTCTCCCACGCCTCGGGCGAGAAGGCTATCAGCGACACTCCGGGGATCGACGACAATCCCTTTTGCCCTCCGCAGAACACCACGTCCAACTGCCAGTTATCCATCAATACTTCGGTTGTTCCAAGTGTGCACACTGTATCAACCACCACCAGAGCGCCATGCTTTTTACATAGTGCAGCAATCGAAGAAAGCTTGGGATTAAGAGTTGTAGACGATGTCTCGCCGTGTACCAGCGTAACCACGTCAAAAACCTGCTGCTCCAGCAGTGCGTGAAGCCTGTCCAATGGGAATGCATCCTTGCCGTCGAACTCAAAGAGTAGCACCGTGGCCTGATGCCGCTGTGCCATCTCGAACATGCGCAAACCAAAATGCCCGGAACTGATTGCCAGCACGCGCGATCCACGATGAACCAGATTACCGATTGCCATTTCCGCCGCCGCCGAGCCGGGTCCGGAAAGGCCAAAAATCCAAGGGGTAATCGTTTGAAAAGCATAGCGCGCCATTGCCTTTAGTTGCTCAACCACCTCATCCATTCTTTCTCCGAGATGGCTGGCAATGTGCGTGTTCGCCTGCCTTACGGTTGGTGGTTGTGGAACGGGTCCCGCCCCCATCAGCAAGGTTTCATAAGGAAAAAAACTACTTTCCAACGCAGGGAAGTTGCTTGCAGAGATCATGCGATTTCCTCGGGACGAGAAAAACGCAGGTCCTCTACCAAACGAATTTTTCCGCTGACCGGATGACGCGCAAGTTTTTCGACTTGCACGACCCTGACTTGAAAATCCAGCAGCTCAATTGACACGCCATCACCCGGGCGCAGGGAGGGTAAGGCAGCCTGCAAATTTTGCTCAAGCGCCTGTGTATCCACAGGCTGGGGAGCCTCAATGCTTACCTGCAACATTTCCCGATGCTCTTTTTGACTGATGGTCAGTTGCAGCTGACCTATACCAGCTTCAGACAACACGTTAGCAACCTCTTGATAATAAAGTGACTGGCGACCATTAAGAACGATTAGGCCATCGCTGCGCCCCAAAAACTCGAGTACTCGACCGCCATCCCGCTGCGGTACAATGCGCCCAACGTCACCGATTTTGTAGCGAATTAGCGGGTATTCAAATTTTTGCCAATTGGTCAGTAAAATATGCCCACGCTCGCCCTCGGCCACGGGATTTCCGAGGTCATCGACTATTTCAACATAGTTATAATCATCAACCAGATAATGCTCGACGCCCTGCAATGGCGGAGACTGGTAGCCAATCTGCGCACCGTCATTAGCCGCCAGAATACTGTGAAACGTCTTAATACCCAGCGTCTCGATCAACCATTTTTTGCGGTGTTCAGGCCACAGCGCCCCACCATAAATTACTTTTTCAATGCGGAACTGTGGGTCGATTTGTTTTGCCTGTGACAGAAGCGTGTCAAGTAAGCTCGGGATGCCAACAATAGCATTGATATCAAACGTCTGATGTAAGTAAACCAACTCTTGTGGCGTAATATTCTGACCTACTGTATAGGCCTCCACCGGCATTAGCGCCAGCTCCTGAGAAGAAGTCAGCATGCCGCCATACATATGGCCACCGTAAAGCGTGTTAACCACTCGGTCACCCGCCACCAACCCGATGTCATAAAGGGTTTGTACCGCTTCATGGATCATGCTTTGCCAGTCATCGCGCGAGTAAGGAATATAGCGCGTCTTTCCGCCGCTAGACCCTGACACTAGCACCTCGCCGGAAGGTAGTGCCTGAGACGCCATTGCTCTGCCATACGGCGGCGAGCCCTGTTCCAGCGCCTGCTTGGTCAACACCGGCAATTGGTGCAGCTCTGCCACTGTTTGCGGCTGCGCAACCTGCTGGTAATGAGGTAGCCGTTGGGTCTTATAGAGTAGGAAACGCAGCCGACTGTCGAGCCGCTGGCGACGTTCGTCGGGACTTAATTGACGGCGAACTTCGCTTAGGGAAACGCCTGCATGATGCACTTTTACAATCAGCGGTGCGCTCCAGGCATCCAGTAAATCCATAGACAGTGCATAAGGCGCGCTGGCTCCCGGAGCAACCTGATAGCGGATCCCAGCTTTCCCCTGCACGCTGGCGTGGGTCTGTTCGGGAATAAAAATGACCGGCGCAGAGTCTTGCGGCGCATGGGTCAGCGCAAGATTGAACGGCGCAAACGTCTTCAGCCGAGAGGCTCTTTCAATTATTTGCCGCCAAAATGGCTCAAAGCCACTGGCCAGAGAGACCTGATTACCGGTGAGCCACGCGAGCAGCACTCCGCGCACCTCACCTTCCAGACTGGCGCTTTTCAAGGTTACAGGCCCGAGCGGCACCAATTCGGTTACCTCATTGGTGTAGGGATAATAGACCCACGGAAGTGCATGCAAATTTCCTAGCCTTATCTGCACCACCTGCTCTAACGCCGTTGCATCCAGCAGCGCCCTGATCTGCTCAGCCTGCCTGGGGGTGAGGGGATCCGCCCACTCGGCGTGTTGTTGTAAATCGTCGAACAGCGCCGCAAGTGTGATAATACGATCAGTCAAAAATTGCATGATGTCACCCTGCTAAAGTTATTGAATAAATTATGTTTTTCGGTGAACTCAGTGAGTCGAAATTTCCGTTAAACATCGCTGCAGGAAGAGTTGTAATTGGTGTGGCGTCTCTGCGCGAGCAATCAGTGACAGAGGCAGAAGGTCTTCGTTATAGGTAAGAATATCGGCTTGTGCGCCTGTACGTTGAAAACTGACCAGATGAGGGCTGCTCAATATTCCCTCAGGGATATTGAGCGTTTGCGAGTCGAGCAAGTGATGAGCTGGATAGAGCAAAAATCCAAAATAGTGCGTTGAAGCCGGCTGTTGACGAGGCAAAGGCAGTGCAAGGTAATCGCTTATTTCCACCGAAGGCAGATGAACGCCGGTTCTTGAGCGATGTGTCTCTACGATACGGGCACCGCCGAGGCGATTGGCAGCCTCAAGAAATATGCATGTTTCTCCATCGTAAAATGCCTCGATGTGAAAGCAACCGCGCACTATTCCAAGTGCAGCAATCACTTCATCGATGAACCGGCGAAACGTATCGTTTAGCACCACCTGGAAAGATCCCACTGGCACCCCGGAGAGATACTTCAACGGTGAATTGATATAGCGACTGGCCAGCAGGTGCTGAACCTCCCCCGCGATAACTACGCCGTCAAAATGATAAAGCGGTGCATCGATAAACTCTTCAAGCTCGTAGTTGTTCCATCCCGTTTTATCCTCAACATACTCTACTGCTGCCGAAAAGCTTTCATGCAGGGTGATCCCCTGACTCGAAGCCCCGTCACGCGGCTTGCTGATAGTTTTCCCCGTCCAGCCTCCCTGGATAACTTGCTCTGGGGCATCAATAAAACGCGGGTAACACAATGTGCCCCGAGCAGCGATCCGCTGCTTCATTTTTACCTTGTCTCGAACCACCTCGATTTGCTCATAGGACGGTCCGGCCAGCCCCAGTTCTTCGCGAATATGGCAAGCCTCAAGGATGCCATATTCCGACAGGGCAAGCAGTGAGGAGTAGTCATCACTCGGACTCACCCGAGCCAGCACTTCAGACACCAGATTCTGTTCCGACGCGGGCGGGAGCACTATTTTTTGATAACGCAACGCCTCAGGCAGGTCACTCAGATGCTTTGCTAATCCGATATAGGTGACCTGATGCTGCTGGTGATCGATGACATGGTCATAGCGCATCTTTTTGAAAGGGGCCTGGTGCAAAATCAGTATTTTCATCGAGTCACCTCAAACAGGGAAATTCCCCAGCTGAATCCCATCGCACTGGTAGCCATCGCCAGCATGTCGCCCTTTTGCAATCGTTCCGTTTTCAGCAGTTGGCGCAGCGCTATCCAGTTATCACCGCCGCCCAGATGACCGTTGGCATGATAGTTAAATACGCTGCGCTCATTGGGCAATGCCAGTCGCGTAAGCAAGGCGTTATGGACATTGATATCGCCCTGATTAATGAGCAAAAATTTAATATCGAGCAAATTCAGACCCGTTTTTGACAGGCTGCGGTCAAGTAATTGGCTGAGCATCTCCACATAAACCTGCAGCAGGCCTTTACGGGTATAGTTTTTACGCGCAAGCACCCGCCCCTGGCGATACTCCCCCTGATACATATCGCACCATGTCGGGTCAGTCTGCATATCGCAGGCCGACAGAGTAAGCAAAGGACATTCGATGCCAACCAGCAGCGCCGTCGCGCTATCGCCAAAATTAAACAAGGCACGAGATGCGGAGTCAGCATGGTCTATCAAACCACTTAACCGATCGCAGATAATCACCAGCGCCGTTTTCTCGGGATTGGCATTAACCCAGCCGGTAGCAATGGCAATACCCGTTGCCCCCGCATTACAGAAGTTAACGACTTCAAAACAGTGCGCCTGAGTCGCACCTAACTGTTCTGCGACTTTGGCGGCGGGAGACCAAAAAGGCTTATCCCACACGCCGGAGCCGCAGTAGATAATCCAGTCCAGCTGCGATGCAGCCATATTCCCCTGCTCCAGCACCCTCTGCGCAGCCTCGGTCGCATACTCCCAATCGCTTTTGTCGGTGTCGAATATAGAGAGAAAGGGAGCAGGAAGAATTTCCTCCAGCTCTTTAGCGTCTACACCCGACAGCCGTGCAATATCCTGCCGGGACACATTGCCCGGCGGGATGACGGTTTCAAACGCGGTAATGCCTGCGCGCGTCATTATTTCACCGCCACTCGGTGAACCGTTCTTGACTGATTATCTTCGACGTCGGTCACTGCATGGTAGGCCGTCTCGGTTTTCCACAGCAGCAGGTCGCCCTTAGTCCACTTATGTCGATAGCCGTGACCAGGATCGGTGACTAACTCTTCGACCAAATTGAGAAACTCCTGATTTTCGTTGGCATCAAAACCAATAACGTAGTCGAGATAGTCTTTAGCACCGTATAAATATGGTAGTTTGGTATAAGGATCGATTTTCACCAGTGGATGAGTGACGGGAGGATGGAGTTCGTCGGCCTTTTTCATTAATTCGGTAATAGAATATCCGGCATGCTCCGGGCGGATTTTGAAACGTTTCCTGACCGTATGAACCGCATCACGTCCGGAAATTTTGTCTTTCCAATGCTGTGAGAGCCTGTCATAAACATTCCCCGCACTGGAAAAAAGCGTGTCCCCGCTCCATTGCGGAATATTAATACCGTGCAACAGCGTGTAGGTCGTCGGATTATCGGTATAAGACGAATCCTGATGCCAGAAATTACCCACTCTCGGCACACCGTAAGCCTTACCGTTAACCACCTCATTGGAGGAGATCATTATCTCCGGATGTTCAGGATGACGATATTGACTCATCACAAAGGGTACCGGCTCCCCAATTACACGTGCCAGCTCAACCTGTTCCCCCGGGGAAATATCGAGCCCTTTAAAAATAAGCAGTTCATTTTCGTGTAATGCATGCAGTACGCGGTCGCGAACTTCAGGCACACGAATATCGCGAATAGAAACATCATGAATTTCCGCACCGATATAATTGCTAACTTTTTCAATTCTCATTTTTAATTCCTCAAGAAAGATCGAGTGCACTTTTTAAGGCGAAGGCAAAACGCTCTATCTGCTCAAGTGTATGATCTGGCGTCACGGTCACGCGAAAACGCTCTTGTCCGCGCGGCACGGAAGGATAATTAATGGGTTGAACATAAATTTTAAACTGTTTGAGAAGCTTATCGGAGACGGCTTTTATTCTGGCCAATCCAGGAATAATAATGGGCAAGATATGGCTTTCTGCATCAATAAAATCTATCTGGTGCTTAGCCAGTGCTGCTTTCAAATGGCGCACGTTTAGAAATAATTTATTTCGCTTGTTGGATGCGGCCACTACCTTATTGATGCTGGTCAGCGTGGCCTCCAGTAATGCCGGTGGTAGTGATGTGGTGAAAATAAAACCCGGCGCAAGGCTGCGGATGCAGTCGACTGCATCTCTGTCGCCGACAATAAACCCGCCCGTGGTGCCTATAGCCTTGCCAAACCCACCCTGAATAAAGTCAATATCTCTAACCTGCAGCGCTTCAATTAATCCTAATCCGCGCTCACCTAATACACCGAAAGAATGTGTTTCATCGATAAAGGTTAAGGCATTATATTTCTTAGCCAAGCGTGCAATATCTTCGACGGGTGCGAAATCACCGTCCATGGAATAAATAGACTCAAACACAATAATCTTAGGTCGTTCAAAAGGCTCAAGAGAAAGCCCAATCTCTAGATGTTTTAAATCATTATGTTTGAATATATACTTCTCGGCCTTACTCTTTTTAAGCCCCTCAATAATAGAGCGGTGATTCAGTTCATCGGAGTAAACCTTAATGTTATCAAATAGCGCTACCAGAACACCTAAACTTTCCGTATTGGCTAAATATCCATTATTAAAAACCAGAGCACTCTCTCGCTGATAAAGATCGGCCAATCTCTTTTCCAGAGCTACGTGCGCCAAGGTGTTCCCCGAGATATTACGTGACCCCCCAGAACCCGCACCGTACCTGCTCAGTGATGCCTTGAAGTCATTAATAACTTGCTGATCCTGCCCCATTCCCAGATAGTCGTTACTGCACCAGACTTCAATCTTTTCATTCTGATAATCGGCCAGAGGGAAATGGCCGGCACTGCGAGAGAACTCGAGGAAGTGACGATATGCTTCCGTAGATTTCAAATGCTGCAATGTATGGAAAAAGATATCACTATAAATATCTTTATTCTCAACCTCAATCATCGACATGGCTCACCTCTGTTATAAAGTACACCCGCTAATAAAGCACACCCCTTTACAGTTCGACGATACCCCTTAAGTTAAATTTATTTAAATAATTTTAATAGATAAGCATTATTATTTACCACAAAAGATAATAACATCAAGAATTAATGACTAATTGCAGACAAGTGCAAATAGCGCAATGTAAATTGCGCTATTTACTTACCTATTTATATCATTACTCTATACTGACGATCGCCTTACCAATATTTCCACCTTTAAGCATGGAAAGAAAAGCGTCTACAATATTATTAAAACCGTGGGTAACAGTGTCTTCTGGCACCACCCTTCCACTTTGAATGTGAGGAATAATGAATTCCTCCAGCTCGTCCTGAAAATCTTTATAGTCGCGCACCAGGAAGCCTTGCAGAGTTAGGCTCTTACCCACAATATCAAACAGGTTATAAGGGGCAGTGGGCGGCGTTAACGCGCTGTATTGCGCGACCGCGCCGATAAGTGCCGCGCGCCCAAAATCTTTAAATGCAGCAATAGCAGCCTCGAGCTGTTCACCGCCCACATTGTCCAGATAAACATCGATGCCTTCAGGAATGACATCACGTAACTGCGCGCTTATCTTGCCAGATTGATAGACAAACGCATCGGTATAACCGAGTCTCTCAGTCAGAATTTTAGACTTTTCAGCATTGCGTGTGCTACCAACTATGCGTTTTGCACCAAGCAGTGCCGCAAACTGGGCTGCTGCCGAGCCAACTCCGCCTGCCGCCGAGGAGATATAAAGTGACTCACCGGGCTGCAAACGAGCAATTTTGGTCAGTGCCACCCAAGCGGTAAGTCCAGTACCTCCTAGCAGACTCAGCCATGCCCGTAACGGCACGCCCGCAACGGGGGCAATGACGCGGCCTTCCTCCGGCGTCACCTGTGCATAGGTCCGCCAACCTTTGCGATGAAATACCCAGTCACCTGAATGCAGGGCTGGCGTATTCGAGCGTATCACTCGCCCAATCGTTCTGCCTTCTAATGGTTCGTTTAATTCCCAGTCACCATCCATACACTCCCGCATATAAGGATCGACCGAGAAGTGGACGTTCTCGACCCATGCAGCCCCTTCTCCCAAGGGTTCCAGCGGCTGCTCAACGAAGCGGAAGTTATCTGCCAGAGGTTCGCCGTGGGGCCTGGAAATTTGATGAACGAAAATATTATGCTGACTTATAAATTTATCACTACTCACATTAACTACCTTGTTAACATTTAACCAGAAAGGTAACTGTAGTATCGGTTGGGCAAGGAGTTAAATGCGGATTAAGCAATAATTATTAAGTAGTTTGCATAAACCTGCTTTATCAGGGTCTTTACGCTTTTACTGCCCACCACTTTTTTTTGGATTAAGGAGTGAAGGAATGCAGGCAGTAACAATGAGGCAGCGGACAGAATTATTTTCGCGGGTTAAGGCGCGAAAATAGTTCAGGCACCGCGCCTCATCGGCAAACAGCCGCGCCCACGCAGATTTTGCCGGCCGGGGGGAGCCGAATAAATTTTGCCGCCCCAGCGAGCGAAAAGCTGTCGCCCACGACAGCGGTTTATTTTGGGGGGGCATAGCCCCGCACACCGTCGCGGCTATGTTACAGGCCAAAAGTCGGTAGCGTGACGCCCCCCCTCTTTAAAGGTCAGCTTCCCTTTTATCGTCGCTGCGAGGAACGAGCAAAGGGAAGCAAAAGGCGAAAGCGACCGTCATAAAGGTGGGGCGTAACTGGCGACGATGTGATAGTGAGATCTGAACGACTGTGTAGAAGCGGGTCAAGTATTCAATCTGTTGACAGATCTTTATAATTCATGATTTTACGGTTAAGGATTTATGGCTCTGGTTGACGTGAAGTGTCCTTTTTGTGAAAGTTTATATGCTGTTAAAAAACAGGGCAGCGGTAAGGTGTTAGTACCTATGTAAAAATGGGTCTTCCACGACTCGGGTGGATCTGTTAATGCAAGAGGACTCATCACTCGCCGTCTCAGCAACTCGAACCCGGCACGACCAAACATTTGACGTTTCAACATATTCAGTCGGTTTACATGCCCCTCAACAACTCTGTTACTTCATCTGCAACTGATCGCTTTTACTATTGCGGCTGCGTCAGATTCCATTCCTGCTGCAACTCATTGCAGATCAATCAAGTCCGCTTTCGCTTACTTTGATGAACCACAGTTTTAACATTGTTTTATTTTCGTTTTCAGCATCCTGTAGAAGTCGAGGGCCAGTTGCTGCGCCATTTTCAGTTGGGGCTCTTTTTCGCACACTATAACCCGATGAACCGTGATGGGTAGTTTTCTTCCCCTTTGATTATTCTCCATAGCATCAACCAGCGACTCAACCTTAAGGCTGAGGGAAGACGGACCAAAACCGTAACCGGATCTGGTAAACCTTTACGCCATCTGGCAATGGCATCTCTGACCGTTGTTTCACTGCCGGTGAAGCTCATAGCTACCATTTCACGCCATATCTGGCTGGCGTTATGGTTGACATTTTCCCGTTGTTGTTCCAGCCAGCCACACATGGGTCAAGAAGACCGGGCTTTGGTGGACTAGGTGATATCTCAGGGAACGTAACCGACTGTATTAATTGATTTTGCGACAACGCCCTTGCGGATCTGCAGGAACTGGTCAATCCAATCCTGCAGTTCAGAGCCAAATAGCACTTTTGTTGAAAGCATCTTAATTCCATCAGAAGTATCGACTTCGAGTAGTACAGCCTCAGTTGCTTTATAACGGATCCTGACGGCTTTAATAGCCCGAGGCGATTCACATCTCTCTTTGGAAACAATCTCGCATAGAACATACTTTTTGATGCTCGTTCAAGCGCCCCTTCCTTTGCAGAGAACGTCGTAGAACGATCAACCCATGAAGCGAAGTATTTAAACCGGCTTTTAGTAACCAGTAACTGTTGGTGGTCATTCTGGTGGTCTTGACAGGAAAGCGATTCTGATTTAGCTTACTTATTAGCCAGTTACTGGCAAAGGCGATCCCAGTCAGAGGAGCCAGAATTAGAAAAGCCCGCTCAGGGAAACCTGAGCGGGCTTTTTGCTTTTTACTTCTTTTTATCCCCCTGGCAAATTATCCTTTCGCAAAGTTCGCCTGAATGCGCTGTTGCAGATAGTCTTCGGCGGTGATGGCCGGATATTTCGCCTGCGGCCCCAGTATCTCCACGTCTTTATTAGCCTGACAGAAAAAGGCCAGGCTATAGCGCGCACCCTGGTACTCGCCGGGCAGCGGGCTCCTGACGCGATGGAAGTTTGATGGGAGCTGGTCGTCGCTCCAGCGCATCAGCATGTCGCCGATATTGCAGGTGATCACCTCTTCGCGCGGTTCGATGCTGGTCCACTGCTGGCTTTCGCTGTCTTTGCCAGGACAAACCTGCAATCCGCCCTGACCGGGACGCTGGAAAAGCAGTGTCAGGCAGTCGAAATCCGTATGCGCACCGGCGCGCCACATCCCCTGCTCCGATTGTTCAGTCGCATAGTAGTGCAACATGCGCAGTGTACTCTGATAGGTTTGCTGATCGGGATTGTGTGCCTGCTCGAAAAAGTGCTCAGGGAAGCCCAGTTTGAGCGCAAAACAGGAAAGCAACTTCATGCCCAGTTGCCAGCACTGCGATTCAAAACTCAGCATGGTCTCTTTAAAGGCCGGCAGCTCCTGTTCGCTCGGCCATAGCGGTGCCATCAGCGGACGGGTGATCTGATAAGACTCTTTCTGATCCGGTGTTCGGGTTGATGGGCGCACCTGAGACTTATTCTCCCAGCCGGCGTTACGCGCCAGCGGATATTGCGCTTTTACGTCGTCGGGCAGCGAGAAGAATGATTCCGTCATGCTGAACGCCTGACGGATATCGCCGAGCGCGATACCGTGATTGCTGACCTGGAAGAAGCCAATTTCCACGGCTGCGCGCCAGAGTTCGTCGGCGATCTCACTTTTACGGTTTTCGAAATCTGATAAGTCGATACAACGGACTTCACGGGTAAAGGTTTCTTCACCCATCGCGCCCATTCCTGCTTCTTTTTCCAGTTCCTGTAATGCATAGGCCGTTTGAATTGATTGCGTCATTGTTCTTATCCTTCTTAATCAATAGGGTTAGCGCGCAGCGCGCTGTTGCAGGGTACGGACGGCAGACATCGCCTGATGGCGCATGTCGTCCAGATCCAGCCCGGGGATGACATCGTTTTCGACGATTACGCGGCCATTGATCATCAGTGCCTTCAGCGATGCGCGACCGCCACAAGCCACCGGGCCGATTGCCATGTCGTGCAGGCCGAAGTAACGCGGGTCGTCCAGCCGGTAAATGGCGATATCCGCCAGCATGCCCTCCTGCACAGTGCCGCTTTGCTGCAGACCGAGGATTTGTGCCCCGCCTGCACTGCCCCAGCGCACCACGTCTTCAATAGATGCCGCGTCGCCGCCGCCCTCAAAAGTGCCGCCGTCATAACGCGGTTTCGCCAGCATGCCCTTACGGGCGCGCTGCAAAAGCCAGGCCGCATGGGCTTCACTTTGCATGTCGGCGGCTTCGTTCGATGCCGCACCGTCCACGCCCAGTGAAACCGGAACGCCTGCCTGTTCCAGCGCCAGCAAATCAGCGATACCGCTGCCCAGACGTCCGTTGCTTTGCGGACAATGCGCGATACCGGTGCGGGTTTGCCCGAGCATCGTTATTTCCTGCGGCAACAGTTTCACCAGATGCGCGAACCAGACGTCATCGCCCAGCCAGTCATGCTCCGCGCAAAATTGCACTGGCGTCATGTCGAATCTGGCACGCGCCGCATCGAGATAATCAACTGTTTCCGATAGATGACTGTGCAGCCGGATCCCCAGACTGCGCGCCAGTTTCGCCATTTCGCGCAACTGCGCGCCCGGCGCAGAATGCAGCAAAGTCGTAGGTGCCATTACCACGCGGCGCAGCGACGTCGGTTTGGGATCGTGATAACGCCCTACCAGCCGTTCCATATCCGCCATGTAATCTCCGAAGTTTTCCGGACGCAGCGCCTGCGGTAAATCTTTCTCAATCGCCCGCCCCTGCGTTGCGCCGCCCCGGCACAGCACAATGCGCATACCCAGCGCTTCCCCTTCGCTGAACAGAATTTCCGAGGTATCGAACGGCATATCCGGCCAATACAGGTAATTGTGATCCGCCACCGTCGCACAGCCGGAACGCAGCAGTTCGGTCAGACCGATGCGCACCGCGAGGCGAAACGTGGATTCATCAAACGTGGCGCGAAAACGATAAGGCGTGTCGCTTAACCACCCGGTCAGACTTTGGTTCAGCCCCTGAGGCTCGCCCTTCAGTAATGACTGAAACAGGTGATGGTGCGTATTCACCCAGGCGGGATAGACCACGCAGTCGCGCGCGTCGATCAACTGCTCATCAGGTAGTGGCGTAAGGGAACCCACCGCCGCGATCACGCCATTACACACACGAATATCCGGCCCGGCGTGGCGCGCTGCATCTCCCGGCAAGCCGGTGAGGATTGCGTGCGCATTTCTAATCAGTAAAGAGTCAGATGACATCGCAACGCTCCTCAGGGTTTAACCTGCATGTGATCAACAAATTCGGTTGTATACGCCTGCTTCCAGTCGGTATTCGCGTTCAGCAGTCTGGCGTTCACCATGAAATCACGGGTTTTCTGCCAGCGAGCTTCGGTCATGGTGCCCCAGCCCCTGCTCGCCGCATCACCGCCGTCGATCAGGTGATGCTCTTTGATTTGCTGAACGCCCCAGGCCAGCAAATCGTCCGTCATCTTCGGATTATCCTTTTTGATCAGCGCGTTGCCCGCCGCCGGATTTTGCAGATAACTTACCCAGCCTTCCATCGACGCCTGGACAAATTTCGCCATCGCCTCTTTCCGGCTGCTGATAAGCTCGGGACGGGTGATCAAAATGCCGCCGTAAGGGGGATAACCGTGTTCCGAGAAGAGGAAGAAATTAGATTTCACACCTGCTTTCTGCGCCTGAAAAACTTCGGAGCTGACGTAGGCCTGCTGCGCCACGTTCTCATCGGCAACAAAGGGCTGGATGTTGAAGGTATAAGGCCGGACCTGCGAATCACTGAGCTGATAGCGTGCCTTAAGCCACGGCCACCAGGTCGATTGCCCGGAGCTGGAAACCAGAATGGTTTTGTCTTTCAGACCGTCCAGGGACGTGACGGAAGCGTGGGTCAGTAAGCCTTGCGGGTCGTACTGGAAAGGGGCTGAGATGGCTTTGGCCTGAAAACCGCGCTGCACGGATTCAAGCAACTGGAGATCATAACCGATGATCACGTCGGCGCGCTTTGCCAGCAGCAACTGCATACCGTTAACCTGCGGGCCGCCAGACTGAATGCTGACCTCCAGCCCGTAACGCTTGTAAATGCCCGTCGCCAGCGCCTGATAATAGCCGCCCTGCTCCGCCTGCGCGTACCAGGAGGTCAGCAGTGCAATTTTTTCATCGGCATGTGCTGCCAGTGAAAATACGGCCGGGATCAGCGCGCTCAGCATGCAGCAAGACAGGGGAATGCGGGAAAATGAATTCATTGCTCCTCTCCTAATCATCGCCGGAGAGAAGATGAGCGAATGCGGCTCAGCTTCCCTGACCGGCTCAAAATGAACCGCGAAATGGTTGCTGAGCAATGTCCCGCGCAGTTGCCCGCACTGACCGCTTCTACTCACATTAAGCTATACAAGAAAGATGCCAACTTCGTGAAAGCGCTTTCTCTGCGCTTTGTCGGGGGCGTTATCGTTTCAGGCTTTGCAACTTTTGATTCATTACAGAGCATTAAGCACCGCAACGGTGCAAATCAGGACGGATGATGTCCCGGCCTCTGGATTTGGCTGAACAGCATCTCCAGCTGTTTGAGCATCATTGAAGCGGCAAGAGAAAGTTGCCGTGAAGGAGCGACACATAACGAAAGTGTGAACGTTTTTAATTGCGGATCGGTCAGCGGTATAAACTGTAGTTCATCGCTTTCTACTTCATCAATGATATCGAGCCAGCACAGAATACCGATACCCATTTTCTCTTTGATCAGCGAGCGGATCATGTGGATGTTATTGGATACCGCAACTTCGTTAATCATATCGCCGTTGATGTTCATCAGCGCCTGCACCGGTTCGGCCAGCATCAGCGGCGCGGCGGGCAGGATAAACGGATATTCCATGCACTGATTGAAACGCACGCCACTTCTGACACCAAGCGGATGCCCTTTCGGCACCACAATCCCCAGATCGATTTCAGCAAATGCACGCACCTGTAACTCCCGCGAACTTTGCGGATTAAGCATCAGCCCGAAGTCGGCATCCCCGGACATCAGCGCCTGCTGGATATCCACGTTGTTCATGGTGGTCAGCGTGAAAGAGATATTCGGGTAATTAGCATGCACCTTCCTGAGCATCGCCGAGAAAAACTGCCGGTTGATGGCATCGATAGTGGCAATACGTACATGACCACGTCTTAACCCGCGCAGGTCATCAAGCTGCTCCAGGACACGGGAAAAATCCTTTTTCCAGTTGTTGGCCGAGTGCAATAACAGCTCACCCGCGGAGGTCAGTCGCAGTCCGGTGGGGTGACGTTCAAACAGTGGCATCGCCAGTTCCTTTTCCACCCGCAGTATCTGCCGGTCAATTGACGAAGCAGCGACATGCAGGGTTTCGGACGCCTTGCGAAACGATCCCTGACGGGCAACTTCAGTGAAGTACAGCAGAAAACGGGAGAATGCGAACATAGTGGAGTGCTCTCTTTTATGCAACGGGATGTGCGAATCAAAGCGCTGGACGCAACGGTTTTATAACAATAACGTAGTTTTCATTGCAACGGGAACGATCGTTTCATCGCGCTAAATGCCCGTCCTGCGCTGTTTCAGACTGGATGACAGTGGGTTATGCGGTGATTCCCCTTTTATGAATGACTCATCAAAATGAATACGGTAAACGACGATGAAAGATGCCGGATTAATTCCTGTCACGATCAGGGCGATCGGTGAAAATGGTAAAGGGAATATTTCACTGCAACTTGTTGCGCAGCATGGCGGGCTATTACCATCTTATTTACCCGGCGCGCACATTGACGTTTTTATTCCTGACCTGGGCGCGCGTCAGTATTCTCTGTGTACTGAAAACCACAGCGGGGAGTATTATGAAATCTGCGTAAAACTGGCAGAAAATTCCACCGGCGGATCACACTTTATTCATCATCACTTCAGCGCGGGTGACAAACTGACTGTCTCGGCACCGCGTAATCATTTTCCTTTACCATCCGCCGGTCGCTATCTGTTGTTTGCCGGAGGGATTGGCATCACGCCTCTGCTGACCATGGCGGAACAACTGGCACAGCAACAGATTGAATTTGAATTGCATTACTACATTGCTGATCAGACCAAAGCCGCCTTTATACCGCGCCTGAAGGCACCCGCATTGGCGAAGAATCTCTTTTTACATGACAGTGGCGCAAACGATTCCCTGCGAAATACTACGCCGCTGAGTTTGTGCCAGCCTGATGAAAATACGCGGGTGATGGCCTGTGGACCTGACGGATTTATTCAGCGGCTTGAAGAGATTATGCAGGCCCACCACTGGCAAAAGAACCAATTATATTTTGAGCGGTTCAGCAACGCGAAAATAAATAATGATACTGACGAAAAAGAATTTCATATCCAGCTGGCGTCTACCGGCGAGCGTTATTTAGTCGGTCCAAACCAGAGTATTGCTGAAGTCTTATTAAGCGCCAGAGTCGATATTATGCTGTCGTGCGAACAGGGTATTTGCGGCTCATGTATTACGGATGTCATCGACGGTATTCCCGACCACCGGGATTGTGTGCTGACAGATGAAGAAAAAGCGGAGAACACGCAGATTACGCTGTGCTGTTCACGCGCCAAAAGTCCCGTTCTGGTCCTTGACCTGTAATGCCAATGCGGAGCCACAAGATGAACTTTCCAGTCCCTGACTCACCGCTTTCCGGTATTGCCAACGTTCGTCTCCCCGCGTGGCTGCTTCCCGCCGGGTGGCCTTTCCAGGCAGGCGAACCGGTCACGGCGGATCTACGTTTTGAATCAGGCCAGATTGCGTCCGTGACGCCTTATCAGCCAGAACAGGATGATTTGTGGAATGCACAAGGCGTGCTTGCGCTGCCTGGATTGACCGAACCTCATGCGCATCTCGATAAAACCTTCACCATTGGTCGCAGCCGTCCTTCACAACCTGGTCTGCTGGCCGCGATTGAAACCCTGCATCAGGATCGCCAGCACTGGAACGCCGAAGATTTGCAGCAGCGAGCCCGACAGGCAGTGGCCTGGGCTGCCGCCAATGGCGTGACCCGCATGCGTACCCATATTGACTGGTTCGATGCCACGCCACCGCTGGCCTGGACAGAACTGGGCGAACAGATGCAACCGGGGATAACGCTCGAGCGGGTGGCACTGGTGCCGCTGGGCCTGTTTGCAGACAGCGAGACGGCTGACCGCATCGCGCATGCGGTGGCGCAAAGCGGCAATCACTGTCTGCTGGGTGGATTTATCCATTCGTCTAACTGGGATCCGGCAGCGATGAGCAATCTGATGCAAAGCGCCGCACGCTGGAAACTGAATCTGGATTTGCACATCGACGAGGAGCTTTCACCCGTGGCGCACGGCCTGAGCTGGCTGGCTGATTACCTGTCAAAGAACATGTTCAGCGGCCATATCTGTTGCAGCCACGGCTGCGCACTGGCCTCAGGCAGTGAA
>Ga0308163_10002156_pt1 | contig 18698 bp, 20 predicted proteins | sample PhyTR1_FD_201037 | JGI IMG/M metagenome (GOLD analysis project Ga0308163, IMG submission 201037) | Phyllosphere microbial communities from UC Gill Tract Community Farm, Albany, California, United States - DLSLT.R1 | ecosystem: Host-associated > Plants > Phyllosphere > Unclassified | place: USA...
CGTCCTCGCCGTCGAGATCGGCGATCATCGCCGGGTTCACCTCGACGCGGGTCGGCAGGAAGTCGAACCGCGCCATCGGCTCCCACGCGGTCTTCAGCGGCGCGGCGATCATCTGGCCGATCCGCGCGACCATCGCCTCGGCGGCGGGCGAGAACTCGGTCGGCAGCGTGTGCGGCGCAGCACCGGTACCGCCGAAGAACATGTCGAGCATCTCGAGCACGAACTTGCCGTCCATGATGCACAGCGCCTGCGCCATGCCCGGCGTCATGATCAGCGGCAGCCACGCGGTCAGCGCATCGCTGCGTTCCGCCCGGTAATCGGTGAATCGCTGGACCACCAGCGGCTCGGCCCAGCAGCGCACTTCCTGGCGCAGCAACGGCTCGAACACGCCGCGCAGACCGCGCGCGAACCGGGCCGACAGATGCTGCAACGAATGCAGGTCGCCGAACGGATTGAGCTTGGCCCCGCCGAGCACGCCCTGATGCAGCACGCCGTCCTTGGGCGCGCTGGAGCGATCCCGGTCGCGTCGCTCGCGTGTCTTTGCTGAGGCCTCGTTAACCATGCCTCACTGAACAACGAAACTGGTAAAGTAAACGTTACCGATGCCGCCGAAGCCTTCCTTCTGCTTCAGCGTATCGTTGATCGCTTTCGCCAATCGGACCTGCAGCTGGCGCTTGCCGTCGCTGCTCATCACCTGCTCCTCGGTGGTGTCCCCGAGCGCCATCAGGATCGCAGACCGGACCGCGATATCGTTGGTTTTCAAGTTGGTGATGACGGTGTCGTCGTACGGCGTGGAGACCGCTACGCCGACCTGGACGAAGTGCACCGAGTCCTGGAGATTGGAGGTGAAATCCTTCTCCAGCGGGTAATAGGTGGAGGCAAATTTGTCGCCGCCCTGCCCTGCGGGGGGCTCCATCCCGTGGTTTTCGGGCGCAGCCTCCTCGCCGCCATGACCGCCGCCTCCGCCGCCTTCGGTCGCGTGCTTCTGCTCGCTCTTGGGGACCAGCTTGGGCTTGCCGTCCTCGGCTTCGGCGGCGTGACTGCCGCCGCCGATCAACCCGGCACTGGATGCATAGACACCCGCGCCGACGCCACCGCCGACCAGCACCAGCAGCGCGACGCCGCCGATCAGGATCGTCTTCATCTTGCCCTTTTTCTTCGGGGCGGCGTCGGGCGTTTCTTTTGTGTCGCTCATGATTTCAGGGTCCTTCGGTTCAAGCGATTCGGATGTCGTCGGGCGTGTCCGCGGTCACGGTCGAGACCGTCGCGGGGCGATTCGAGGTTTGCGGAGTCGCGGGCGCGCGCTGCTGTTGGGCACTGCTGTCGCCGAGCGATCCTTGCGAAAGCTTCAACCCGCGCGCCTCGGCGAGTTCGGCGAGCCGCGGCTGCGCGTCCGCCAGCAACGTCCGCGTCGCGGCCTGCTCTGCATTGAAGTGCACCCGAACCGTATCGCCATCGGTCTTCACCGATACGTCGATCGCGCCGAGCGCATCGGGGACGAGGCGGATCCGCGTGTCGGCCGCGTCGGCGGCGTCGCGCAACATCTCGATCCGCTCGATCATCGCGTGCGGCCAGCGATCCTGACGCATGTCGAGCGGGGCCTGCTCCGCATCGGCGACCTTGATCTCATGCGTTGCGGTCGCGCCGACCGGAGTCAGTGGCGTATCGGATGGGGCGGCGGGGGTATCGGACTCGTCGCGCTTCTTGGTTGCCGCTTGGATCGCCGCGCCGAACACCATCGCCGCCGACGCGACCGTGCCGGGTTGCGGCTGGACGACATCGGGTTGCGCGACGGCGAGGGTGACGGGCGCTGTATCGGGCGTGGCCCAACGCGGCGCGTCGGTCGCCGGCGTGTCCATCGGCGTCTGCACGGCCGTCTTTACCGGTGGTATCGCAGCCATGATCACGGCGGCGAGCTGCGTTGCGGGTGTGCCGCTAGCTTGGAGCGGCGCGGAGGGCAGGGGCGGTTGAGGCTCTGTCGGAATGGGCGTCGCGGCCTGCGGCTGCGATTGCGAGAAGGTCGGCCGCTGCACGCTAGCTGGTTGCATGGTGGATGCATTGATGCTGCGTGCAGCGGGCAGGGAAACGGGTGAGGCAGGGGCGGGCGTCGCGACGATCGGCTGCCACACGAACGCGGCATCGGGCACGACATCCGGCAGCGGCAAGGCGTTGCCGGTCGCGGCGTCGTCCTGCCGGGGCTCGTCTTCTGGCGCTGCGGCGGAAGGTTCGGGTTTCGCCTCGTCGCTGACCTGCTCGAAGGCGCCCGCGAAACCACGCGACTCGCCGCCACTCTTCGCAGCACAGGCGCGAGGATGGAGGGGGACGGTACGGGAAAGGGTCGCGGTCTGGATCATTCGGGCACTCGCGTTCGGGCTCATGCCCCTCGCTCAGCAAGGATCGTGCCGAACTTTCCGGAAGGCGGGTGCCTCTTCCATCGCGCGGATCGCTTTGAGCACCGCATCGGCGTCGGCACGCGCGAGCAGCTTCTCGACCGCGCTCTGGTCACGTTTGGCCGCGCGTGTGGCCTCGGCGGCGCGTTCGACATGATATTCGGCAACTTGGACACGCTCGACGGCGGCGTTGGCGGATTGTTGCAGGCGGTCGCGGTAATGCGCGGCGGCGCCGAGCGAGACGGCGACCTGCGTCTCGTGCACCGGCGCGACGGCTTCGGCGAGCAACGCAATGCGGCCCGACAACGCCTGTTCGCTGGCGAACTTGTCATGAGCACGCGCTTCGTCGGCCCGGGTCAGGCCGAGCTGGAGCGTGCGGACGCGGTGGATGCGCGCGAGGGTCTTGCCGTGGGCATCCGCCATGTCAGCCGCCGAACACGCCGGTCAGTTCGGCAACCGCGTCGTTGAGCGAGACGGTCTCGTCGGCGTCCTGCCGGATATATTCCATGACCGCGGGGTGGCACGCGATCGCCGCGTCGATCGCGGGATCGGCGCCGTGGCGGTAGGCGCCCATCAGCACCAGATCGCGGTTTTCCTCGTAGGTGGCGAGGTGACGGCGCAGCGTCCGCGCGGCCTTGGCGTGGTGCGCGGGCACGATGTCGGTCATCACGCGGCTGACCGAGGGGCCGATGTCGATCGCGGGATAGACGCCGCGCTCGGCGAGGTGGCGGTTGAGGACGATGTGGCCGTCGAGGATCGAACGCGCCGAGTCGACCACCGGGTCGTTGCCGTCGTCGCCATCCGCCAGCACCGTGTATATCGCGGTGATCGAGCCACCGGTATGGACGTCGACGCCTGCGCGCTCGATCAGGTTGGGCAGCATCGCGATCGCCGAGGGCGGGTAGCCGCGCGCGGACGCGGGTTCGCCGAGCGCGAGGCCGATCTCGCGACCGGCGTGTGCGACGCGGGTGAGCGAATCCATGATGAGGAGCACTTTCTTGCCCTCGTCGCGGAAGGATTCGGCGATCGCGTGGGCCCGGAGCGCGCCGCGGATGCGGAGGACGGGGGAGTGGTTGGCGGGGACGGCGACCACGACCGAACGTTTGCGCGCGGCGCCCGCGACCTTGGTTTCGAGGAAGTCGGCGACTTCGCGGCTACGCTCCCCGATCAGGCCGATGACGATGACGTCGGCCTGGGCGGCGCGGACGATCATGCCGAGCAGCACCGACTTGCCGACGCCCGAGCCCGCCATGATGCCGACGCGCTGGCCCTGGCCGATCGTCAGCAGGCCGTTGATCGCGCGCACGCCGACGTCGAGCGGTTCGAGGACGCGGCCACGGTCGAGCGGCGACTGAAGCTTCCCCGCGAGCGGCCAGCGCCCGGCGCCGCGGATCGGGCCGAGACCGTCGATCGGCTTGCCGGCGCCGTCGACGACGCGACCGAGCATGGCAGCCCCGACTTCGGCCTCCCCCGGCGCGCCGATCGGCTTGACCGGTGCGCGCGGAAGAAGGGCCGCGGCGCCGCCGAGGTTCATCATCAACGTGCGGCCGTTGCGAAAGCCGATGACTTCCGCCTCGACGCTCGCCGCGCCTTCGCCGACCTGGCAGACGGTGCCGACGGGCAGCGTGAGGCCGACCGCTTCCATGAGCAGCCCGTCGAACGAGGCGAGACGGCCCGAGACCTTCGGCTTTGCGACGAAATCGGCGTTGGAGAGGGTTTCGAGATAGTCGGCGGTAAAGCGGTTCAGCATTTGGGCACCGGCACCCGGTCGATCGCCTGCGCCAGTTGATCGAGCCAGAGCTCGGGGCCGTCCTCGACTATGGTCGAGGCGCTTTCGAGCACGAAGCTGCCGCGTGCGACGTTGGGGTCGCCGGCGGCGAAGATCGACTTGGGCAACCGGCCTTCGAGCAGCGCGACGTCGTCCGGATGAACGCGGAGCAGCGCGGATTCGGCAGAGTCGGACAGAAGTTCGGCGGCGGTCTCGATCCGGCCGGCGAGCACGTCGGGCGCGATGCCGACTTCCCCGACCAGTTTCGAGACGAGGAACAACACCGTCTGGCGGAGCTGGGCGGCCACCCGATCACGGTCGATCCGGTCGTTGCCGAGCGCGGTAGAGAGATCGCCGAGCAACGCGCCGTCGCGTGCAGCCGTTTCCTGTGCGGCCGCGGCCGCAGCGGCGAGACCCTCCGCATAACCGGCAGCATGCGCGTCGGCGAGCGGATCGATGAACGACGATTCACTCACCGGATCGAGTGGATCCCAACCGGCGGTCGGGTTCACGTCCTTGTCCGCCGGGCTGAAGTGGCGCGGCGCAGTCGGCTCCGAAGAGAAGTTCGGAGACGCGAAGTTGGTCGGACGCACCGTCGCACGCTCGCGGATATCCGCAGCCGCGAACCCGGAGGGCGGAGCAAATGCGCTCGCCAGGACGTGCGCGGTCGTCGTGTGGCGCGACGCAAAGCCCGCGGTGAAGCCGTTAGACATAATCGTCTTCCCCCCCACCCATCTGGATCGTGCCGTCCTTGGCCAGCCCGCGCGCGATCGCGATCATCGCCTTCTGCGCCTCGAGCACTTCGGCGAGCTTCATGGGTCCACGTGCTTCCATCTCGTCGCGGATGCCGTCCGCCGCGCGTGCAGACATGCAGCCGAGGAAACGGTTGCGGATCGTTTCATCGACGCCCTTCAACGACTTGGTCAGGATCTCGCTGTCGACGTTACGGATCAGCGTGCCCAGATTCTTGTCGTCGAGCGCGAGCAGATTGTCGAAGACGAACATCGCCTCCTCGATCGCCTTCGCCACTTCGCGGTCGATCTTGAACAGCTTAGGCATGACGCGCTGTTCGGTGGCCTTGCGCGCGCCGGACAGGATCTTCGCCGCCTCGCGCGTGCCGCCGAGCGTGACGCCGACCGACCCGGGCGCCGCCGTGGTGCGGTTGGCGAGCACGATCTTCAGCGTCTCGACCGCCTCAGGCGTGATCGGTCCCAGTCGTGCGATGCGGTGGAGGATGTCGGGCTGGACCGCGTCGGGCAGCAGTTCGAGAACCTGGCCGCCGATCGATGCGTCGAGATTGGCGATTAGCACGGCGGCGATCTGCGGATGCTCCTTCTCGATCATCGCGGCGATCTCGGGCGCGTCGAGCCAGTCGAGCAGTTCAAGTTCGCAGGCGGCTTCGGGCGGGGTGATCCGTGCGAGGACGCTTTCCGCTTTCTCGGGGCCGAGCGCGCGGTTCATCACCGCCTCGATCTGCGGGCGCGGGTCGAAGCCGATCGCGGTACGCTCGCGGGCACGGCCGACGAAATCGTCGAGCACGTCCTCGACTTCCTGCTCCGACACGTCGGCGACCTTGAACATCGCTGCGCCGAGTTGGCGCACTTCCTCAGGCTCCAGCTTCTGGAGGATAGCGGCTGCCTCCTCCTCGCCGACGAGCATCATCAGCACCGCAGCGCGCTCGACGCCGGTGTAGGTGCGGAGGGCGACTTCGCTCACTTCGCGTCGGCCTTGATCATGTCGCGCACGGCAAGCGCTGCGCGCGTGGGATTGTCGCGGGTGAAGCCGCGGACCGCGCCGATCCGATCGTCATAGCCGCGCGTGTTCTCGAGCTGGTCGAGGCTCACCGGGGCTGCGACCGCCATGCCGTCGGCGTTGGCTGCGCCGATCGGCTGGCCGAGCGCAGGGCGGGTGGTGGCATCGTCGCGCTTCTTCATCAGTGCCTTGGCGATCGGGCGGACGCCGAGCAGCAGCACCAGCAGCGCGATCAGGATCGCGGTACCGTTGCGCGCGAGCACCGGTAGCCACGCGTTGTCGTACCACGCTGGACCACTCGTCGCGGCCGCATCGGCGCCAGCGAACTTGCGGCTGATGACCGTCACGTTGTCGTTGCGCGCCTGGTCGAAGCCGACCGCGCTTTTCACTAGATCGCTGATCTGGTTGATCTCCATCGCGGTGCGGCGGCCCTTGTCGGGATCGCGCAGCAGGACGGCGACCGAGAGACGCTTGACCCCGCCCGGCGTGGCGCGCGTCACCGACACTTCGCGGCCGAGATCATAGGCGCGCTGATACTGGTCGGACTGCTTCATCGCATCCGGCGGGGGACCACCGGCGACCGGCTGGGCGGCCCCCGGATTGCCCGTTGCGGGCTGCGGCGTGGACAGCGTGCTCGCGGCAGGCGGCGTGTTGCTCAGCGCGCCCGGAATACCGCCGGGTGCAGCAGGGCCGTCCTTCTGGTTGCCGGTCCAGTTGCCCGTTTCGGCGCGAAGGACGCCCTGCTTCTCGTAGCTTTCGCGAGTCGCCTGACTCTCGTCGAGATTGACGTCGGCCTGGACTTCGGCGGTGAAGTTGCCCGCACCGACCAGAGGCGTGAGCAGCGCGATCAGCTGGGTGCGATACTTGTCCTCGACGCGGCGCTGGATATCGATCCGCGCGTCGCTTGCAGCGCCCGCGCCGTCGTTGCCGCCGGCCTTGGTGAGCAGCGCGCCCATCTGGTCGACGATCGTCACGGCCTCGGGCTTCATGCCCGGCACCGACGAGGCTACGAGGTTGATGATCGAGCTGACCTGCGCATCGCTGAGCGAACGGCCGCCCTGGAGCTTCAGGATGACCGATGCCGATGGCGCGGCATTGTCGCGCACGAACACCGACGCTTCGGGCATCGCCAGATGCACGCGTGCCTCGGCGACCGCGTCGATCTCCTCGATCGACTTCGCCATCTCGGACTCGCGTGCCTGGCGGAGGCGTTCGCCTTCCACCGCGCGCGAGACGCCCATCGGCAGCTGGTCGAGGATCGCGTAACCGCCCGGCGCCGCTTTCGGCAGGCCTTGCCCGGCGAGCAGCATCTTCGCGCGGCTGTAATCGTCTTCGCCGACGGTCAGCGCACCGGTGCCTTCGTCGATATGGCTCTTGATGTTGGCGGTGGTCAGCGCGGACGTCACCGCAGCCTTGTCGGAATCGGGCAGACCGCTGAACAGCGTCTTCTGCGTCGGTGTCGACAGGCTCATCCACGCAAGCGCGGCGGCGGCGATCAGCCCAACCATCAGCGCCATCGGCAGCGAACGGCGGACCGCGGGCTGCGCGAACGCGCCCTTGATCTGCTGGAGGGGGTTGGCGAACCGTTCGGTGCCGCCGGGCGATGGGATGAGTGCGGTGCTCATATCAGACCGGCATGCTCATAATATCCTTGTAGGCGGACAACAGCTTGTTGCGGACCTGCAACGTCGCCTCGAACCCAACCGACGCCTGTTGGCGGGCGAGCATCACTTTCGCGATGTCGACCGTCTCGCCGCGCTCATAGCTTTCGCTGAGCTTGGCGGCCTGCGTCTGGCCGTCGTTGACGCTCTTCAGCGCGGTTTCCATCGAGTCCGCGAAGCTGGTCGGCTTGACCGTCTCGGTCGGTGCGACGTTGCCCGCAGCGCCAGCGCGCGACAGCGCCTGGTTGCGTTCGAGGATCTGCGAGCGCAGTGCCATGACGCGGTCGACGCTCATCGCGCCCCAACCGATGCCGGATACGCCGCTCATGCCGAAGCCGCCCAGTTATGCACGTTGCCGATATCGTCACCCTGCTCGCGCGCCTTGGCGAGACGATAGCGAAGCGTGCGCTCGGAGATGCCGAGGCGCTTGGCGGTTTCGATGCGGCTGCCGTTGCAGGCTTTGAGCGTCTCGCGGATCGCCGCGAACTCGCTCATCTGGACGATATTGCCGAGCGTCTCTGGCTCCGCAGGCGGTGCGACCGGTGCGATCGGCGTCACCACCGCGGTACGCTGGAACGTCATCGTCACCGGGCGGTCGAACACGATGTGGTTCGCCTCGATCGTATCGCCGCCGCAGAACAGCAGCGCGCGCTGGATCACGTTCTCCAGTTCGCGGACGTTGCCCGGCCAGTCGTGCAGCATCAGCTGCTCGATCGCGGCGTGGCTCGGCCAGGGGATGACGTTGCGGTTGCCGGCATGACGCAGGATCAGCGTCGCGGCGAGCGCGGGAATGTCCTGCGGGCGCTCGGCCAACGACTTGGTCGCCAGCGGGAACACCGCGAGGCGGTAATAGAGATCGGCGCGGAACCGGCCGGCAGCGACTTCGGCGTGGAGATCGCGGTTGGCGCAGGCGATCACGCGGACGTCGATCGGCTGCGGCACCGAGGCGCCGAGCGGCACGACCTCGCGCTCCTGCAGCACGCGGAGCAGCTTCGCCTGCAACTGGAGCGGCATCTCGGCGATTTCGTCCAGCAGGATCGTGCCGCCGTTCGCCGCGCGGAAGAACCCGTCGCCGCCCGACGATGCTCCGGTGAAGGCACCCTTCTGGTGACCGAACAGCAAAGCTTCGAGCATCGATTCGGGGAGCGCCGCGCAGTTGATCGCGATGAACGGCTTGTCCTTGCGCGCGGAGCCATTGTGGATGGCGCGGGCGAGCACTTCCTTGCCGGTGCCGGTCGGGCCATTGATCAGCACGGTGATGTCGGCGGCGGCAACGCGCTCAGCGAGGGCGAGCAGCGCGAGCGATTCGGGGTCGGCCGCGGTCGGCATGTCCGCGCCGCCGATCAAGGCGCGGGCGAAGCCGTTGCCGACCGCGGTGTCTTCGGCGGCAAAGCTGATCCGCGCCGGCGAACCATCACGCGACGGGGTCACTTCGCGCCCTTCGCAACCGATCACCACGGTGCGCGCGGGGGCGGTGACGCCCTCGCCATCCGCAACCAGGAACAGGTCGTTCGCGCCGGGCTGTGCGGTCTCGAACGAGCCCACGCCGAACCCTTGCGCACGCAATGACGAAACAAGCGCGTATTTCCGCGAAGTGACTGCAGCCGATGGAAAAATAGAACGCATGGAGTTCCCCCTGAACGATTCGGGGAATGCAGCATTGGTGGTAAACGCGCGGTTAAACCCTGCCGCCCCCGGCAGATTATTTCCGGGCGCGTCTCCGCGAGCACAGTGGCGCGCGTTTGCGCACACGAACGCGTGTGCGGGCCCACGTACGGGCGCGTGCGAGGCCCGGCCCCGGCTGCATTTTTTCGCTTAAGTCCGTCTCGAACCGGCCGTTACCCACATTGACGGATCGGCACTTCGCCATGGGGGCGGCGCGGATCGTCGAAGATCACGGAGATTTCGCAATGACTGTCATCGGTACCAACATCTCGGCGCTGCGCGCGACCAACGCTTCGACCAAGGCATCGGGCCTGCTCGCGACCTCGATGGAGCGCCTGTCGACGGGCAAGCGTATCAATTCGGCCAAGGACGACGCCGCCGGCCTCGCCATCTCGTCGTCGATGACGTCGCAGATCAAGGGCATGAACCAAGGCATCCGCAACGCCAACGATGGCATCTCGATGGCGCAGACCGCAGAGGGCGCGCTTGACGAGGTGACGAACAACCTGCAGCGGATGCGCGAGCTGGAAGTCCAGAAGACCAACGGCACCTATTCCTCGAGTGATATCGCCAACATCAAGACCGAGCAGGACGCGCTAGCCAAGCAGATCACCAACGTTCTGACGAACACCACCTTCAACGGCGTGAAGATGTTCGACGGCAAGGCAGGTGCAGCGAGTGCACCGGCCGGTGGCGCAGTGGTTAAGATCCAAGCCGGCGCGAACGGAACCGATTCGATCGATCTTAACCTCGGGACGAACCTGACCGCAGCCTATACGGCAGCCGTCGCGGCCGATCCGAACGCAAATCCGGCGGTCTTAGCCTCGCCGGCTGGCGGCGGCGTCGGCACCGTCGTCACGGCAAATGGCGCGGCGACCGGCAGCACCGATCCGCTGAAGGATTATGACAACGCGATCGCTACGGTTTCCAATCGTCGTGCTTCGCTAGGCGCTGCGCAGAACCAGCTGCAGTCGGCGGTGAATAACCTGACCTCGAACGCGACCAACCTGTCGGACGCCAAAAGCCGCATCGAAGACACCGACTTCTCGGCAGAGACGACCGCACTCGCCAAGGCACAGATCCTGAGCCAGGCATCGACTGCAATGCTCAGCCAGGCGAACCAGAGCCAGCAGAGCGTGCTGAAGCTGCTCGGCTAATCCAGCTTTCGGCGCCGGCACCGCCCCCCCTCTTGGGTGACGGCGCCGATAGACGTCGCCGCATGCATCATGCGCGTGAGAACCCCCGGCAGCATCCGCTGTCGGGGGTTTCGTCCGTTCGGCACGGTGATTAGTTCGGCAAGATACTGTAAACCAAAAGAAAAACCGGCAATATTTGGCCGGTCGCGCTTAAGTTTGATGCGCCCTTGCCGTTACTTCTTATGGCGGCACGGCCCTTCGCCACGGGGGCGGCGGGGATCGCCGAAGATCACTGGAGTTTCACAATGACTGTCATCGGCACGAACGTTTCCGCGCTGCGCGCAACCAATGCCTCGACCAAGGCTTCGAACCTGCTCGCGACTTCGATGGAGCGCCTGTCGACCGGCAAGCGCATCAATTCGGCCAAGGACGATGCAGCCGGCCTCGCCATCTCGTCGTCGATGACGTCGCAGATCAAGGGCATGAATCAGGGCGTCCGCAACGCGAACGACGGCATCTCGATGGCACAGACCGCTGAGGGCGCGCTCGACGAGGTCAGCAACAACCTGCAGCGCATGCGCGAGCTGGAAGTGCAGAAGAGCAACGGCACTTATTCGACCAGCGACATCGCCAACATCAAAACCGAGCAGGATGCGCTCGCCAAGCAGATCTCGAACGTGCTGACCAACACAACGTTCAACGGCGTTAAGTTGTTCGACGGAACTGCCCCAGTTGCGCCCGCGACGGCCAGCTCCGCCAAGACCGTAAAGATCCAGGCTGGCGCAAATGCGAGCGACTCGATCGACCTCAACCTTGGGACCAGCCTCAGTGAGGGCGCAACCGGCACGGGCGCTACGCTGACTGGCGGCGGCGTAGGCACGGTCGTCGTAACGACTGCCGCGGTTGCGCCCAGCACGACCCCGACCGTTGCCTCGGGCGGCACGCTGCAGAACTATGACGACGCGATCTCGCTCGTCTCGAACCGTCGCGCCTCGCTTGGTGCCGCACAGAACCAGCTTCAGTCGGCGGTCAACAACCTGACCTCGAACGCGACCAACCTGTCGGACGCCAAGAGCCGCATCGAAGACACCGACTTCTCGGCAGAGACCACCGCGCTCGCCAAGGCACAGATCCTGAGCCAGGCATCGACCGCGATGCTGAGCCAGGCGAACCAGAGCCAGCAGAGTGTGCTGAAGCTGCTGGGCTAATCCGGACCGGCACCGGCACCAGCCCCCCGCAGGGTGACGGTGCCGGTCGGACCCGCCTCGCTTCACGCGAGGTGGCATGAAACCCCGGTGGCCGATGGCCGCCGGGGTTTTTGCGTTTGCGTTCGCGTCATCGTGGTCGGGGCGGCGTCGCGGAAGGCGCTCGGTGACGCTATTGTCATTGGCGGACGGCGCGGCACGGGATTACGTTTGCACGTCGATCACACGGGCGAGGCGATGACCATGAGACACGCGATCGGTGCGATCACGCTCGCGATCCTCGGATCGACCGCCGCTTTTGGGCAAGCCCGGATCGGCGAGCGGTGCAACGGCACGGAAACCATCCGGGCAGGCGGCAATGCGCCAGGGGTCGTTCCCTACACGCTGACATTCAGCGCCGATCTGGTCGCGGGCTATTATTGCTACGCGGCGTGCAGGCCCGAACAGACCTATGCGATCAGCGACCGCGCGTCCGATCCGATTAAGCTCGCGGACGTACGGGAAAGCAGTCAGACTCGACTGGTGACGTTCGATCGCAGGACCGCGATCCTGGTCGACCATCAGGTCATTCGGCTACTCGGGAGCGTCACGCGGAGCGCTACAGCCAGGTGCCGTGCCGCGCCATTTCATGCGCCGGTGCCGCCCGGTTCGAGCGGCTGAGGAGCGTTAAAGTTGGCGGGCTAGCGCCTTCTTTAGTTTCGCGTGCGCCGACGCCTTGATCTGGCACACGCGTGCCGAGCCGACGCCGAAGACTTCGCCGATTTCCTCGAGGTTGAGCTCCTCGACATAGTATAGCTGGATCACCTGCGCCTCGCGTTCGGGGAGCGCGGTGATCGCCGCAATCAGCGCCTCGCGCATGTCGCTGTCGGCGAGTTGTTCGAATGCATCCGGCGTGTCGTCGGCGAACCAGGGGAGGTCGTCGGCATACATCTCGTCGATCGAGTCGAAGCGGATCGAGTCGGCGGTGACGTAGTCGGTGCGGAGTTTCTCGATCGTAACGCCGATATGCTGCGCTATCATATCTTCTCCCGGGGCTTTGCCGGTGCGGGCGGTTAGCGTCGAGATTGCTTCGGCATATTGGCGACGGCGACGCATCGCGCCTCGCGTCGACGTGGCCTGGCGGCGGAGTTCGTCGATCATCGCGCCACGAAGGCGGGTGATGAGGTAGGTCTTGAACGGCATCCCGCGCTCATCGAAATTCGCGGCGGCCTCGACCAGCGCGACCAGGCCGACCTGGATCAGATCCTCGACCTCGACGCTGCTGCTCATGCTGCCATGGACGTGCCACGCGATCCGGCGGACCAGCGGCAGATGCTGTTTGACGAGCTGGTTCGCATCGCCGCCGGGGCGCTGGTGCGGTCGGTACGTCAAGGGCTGGGCGTCTTCGAACGCACCACGCATCGGGAGCGCGCTCATGCTGCGAGCGCCTGTTGCCCAAAGTTTCCGGCTTGCGCCGGCTGGGACGCACCGATGACCGCGACGACCTCGACGGCCTTCTCTTCCGGCACCTCGAAGAACGACAGCACCGGTGTGTCGGGCAGGCACGTCCGAACCAGCTTGCGGATGGCGATGCGGATGGTCGGCTGGACGACCAGCGCGAACGGTTTGGCCTCGGCGATGAGCGGTTCGGCGGCGCGTTGCAGCGCTTCGACGATGCGGCGGCCGAGATCGGGTTCGATGACGTGGCGGCGCGATTGATCGGCGCGCATCGCCTGGCCGAGCAGACCTTCCAATTGACCCTCCAACGTCATGACGCGCAGCGGTTCGCGCACGCCGCACAGTTTCTGGATGATGAGCGCGCCGAGCTCGGGACGGATCGTCTCGATGATCTCCTCCGCGTCCTGCGTGCGCTGCGCCGCGACCGCGATCGCGCCGGCGATGCGCCGGAATTCCTTGAGCGGGACGTTTTCCGCGAGCAGGCCTTTCAGGACCTGCGTCAGCGTCGTGATCGGCAGCGGCGCGAGCGCGGCGACCAGCTGCGCGGCGCGCTCCTTGAGGCCGTCGAGCAGCGCCTGCACTTCGTCCTGGCCGAGCAGCTCGGACGCGTTCTGGCCGAGCAGGTGGTTGAGGTGCGTCGCCATCACCGTGCCGGGATCGACCACGAGATAGCCGGCACCGGTCGCGGCATCGGCGTCGCCCGCATCGACCCAGGTCGCGTCAAGCCCGAAGGTCGGGTCCTTGACCTTCTTGCCGAACAGGTCGCCGAACGCCTGGCCGGTGTCGAGCGCGAGCATCTCGTCGGGCGACACGGTGTCCTCGCCGACGACGACGCCGTTGACGAGGATGCGGTAGACGTACGGCGCGAGGTTGATGTCGTCGCGGACACGGACCTGCGGCACGACGAAGCCGAGTTCCTTCGACAGCTGGCGACGCACGCCGGTGATCCGGCCCATCAGCGGCGACCCGCGACGCTCGTCGGCGAGCGGGACCAGGCCGTAGCCGATGTCGAGATTGACTTGCATGCCGTCGGTGACTTCCTCCCAGCCGATCTTCGACTGGTCGATCGTCTCGACGGGGACGACGACGACGGGGGCAGGGCGACGCTCGATCTGGCGGAGCTTCCACGCGGCGAACCCGGCGATCGCCGCGGCGGGCAGGATCACCATGTGCGGCATGCCGGGCAGGATGCCGAGCAGCGCGAGGATGACCGCGACCGGCGTCCAGGTGCGTGGGCTACCGAACTGGCCGCCGATCTGGCCGGCAAGGTCCTTGTCGGAGGTGACGCGGGTGACGATCGAGGCGGCGGCGATCGACAGCATCAGGCTCGGCAGCTGCGCGACGAGCGCATCGCCGATCGCGAGCAGGATGTAGTTATGCGCCGCATCGGCGATCGTCATGCCGTGGCTGACGGGGCCGAGGATCAGGCCGCCGATGATGTTGGCGGCGAGGATCAGCATCGCCGCGACCGCATCGCCCTTCACGAACTTCGACGAACCATCCATCGAGCCGTAGAAATCGGCTTCGGTGGAGACTTCGACGCGGCGCGCCTTGGCTTCGTCCGGCGTGATCAGGCCCGCGTTGAGGTCGGCGTCGATCGCCATCTGCTTGCCGGGCAGCGCGTCGAGCGTGAAGCGCGCGCTGACTTCGGACACGCGGCCGGCGCCCTTGGTGACGACGATCATGTTGATGATCATCAGGATCGCGAAGACGAAGATGCCGACGACGTAATCGCCGCCGATCAGGAACGTGCCGAACGCCTCGATGACGTGACCCGCCGCGCTCTCGCCCTCGTGGCCGTGGACCAGCACGATGCGGGTCGAGGCGACGTTGAGGCCGAGACGGAACAGCGTGGCGAACAGCAGGACGGTCGGGAAGGCGGAGAAATCGAGCGGCTTCTGCGCGTTCAAGGCGACCATCAGCACGGCCAGGCTGATCGCGATGTTTGCCACGAAGAAGATGTCGAGCATGAACGCCGGGATCGGCACGACCATGACGAGCACGAGCAGCAGGATCGCGAGCGGCAGGACCGACGCCCTGGCGTTGGAGAGGATGCGGTTCATCGCTTAGCCGCCCAACCGTGCGAGCATCATGTACGCGAGCCGCGCGGTGTCGGGCGTCGGGCGCAGGATGCTCGCGGCCGCCTGTGTCGTCTTGCCGGTGAACCTGCCCATTGCCGTGGTCGCCCAGGCGAGCGCGTCGTCGGCGCTTTCGTTGTTGCCGGTGATGACCGTGCTGCCGTTCATGTCGCCCCCCAGCGCGAGCGCCTGCGCGGCGTAGTTGGCGGGCGTCGCGGTCGCGCTTGCCCCGGCGGCGGCACCGCCGAGCTTGTCGGCGAACCGGTCGTAGATCGCCGACAGCGTGCGCGGCTGGTTGTTCGAATCGTAGAAGACGTTGTGGTTCGCGCGTGCCGCGGCCGGAAATAGTGCGGCGCCGCTCGCCTGCGGGTTGGCCTGCATCGTCTTGAGGAATTTGGTCGCGCCACCGAGACCCATGAAGTGCGCCATATACAGGTCGGTGCCGGACGCCGGGCGGTTCAGCGTGCCTTCGAGCGACGCCTTGTTGTCCGAGGCGTATTCGGCGGCCATCAGCGAGGCGGCATTGGGATCGTTGCGCAGCGCGAGGATCGCCGCCTTGGTGCCGGCATCGCCGACCGAGAGGCGACCGCTCGACGATTGGCCGATGCTGTTCGCGGCCCAGGCCATGCCGTGCTCGGCGCCGTGCTTCTTGACGACGGAAAGCCAGCTCTGTTCGATGAACTGGTAGAGGCCGGATGCGGAGGACGTGCCGGCCTTGGCGTTGGCGTTGAGCCCGCTCTCGAGCTTCGCCTGGCCCAGCAGATAGTCAAAATCCACGCCCGTCTTGCTGCTCGCAAGCGCGATCGCGGACTGGATCCGGCCGGTAGTGATAGGATTGACGGTCATGCCCGTGTGCGGTGCCCCTGATTCAGGGGATACTCAGCAAGGGGCGTGCCAGTTTTTGGTCGCGCAGGCCGTAATCGCCGGGTCCACGACGATCACCCCTCCCTAAAAGGGAGGGGCAGGGGGTGGGTAGGCCGGCTTGTGTCTTAGCGGTTCGGAATTCGTGGAAGGCGACCCACCCCCAACCCCTCCCTTCCAGGGAGGGACGCCGAAGTCAGGCGTATGCGGCCCGCAACCCCGGCCGATACCCGGCAACGGCACCGTCGCCGGTCAGGGTTTGCAGGCGGCGGCGAACATTTGCCGCCATCAAGTTGGTGTAGATCCGGCACGTCTCGTTGAGCCGGTTCGCCTCGTCGGCGAGCTCGCGGATCTCGGTGCCCGCAGGCCCGGTGCCGAGCAGCGCGACCTGTTCGATCCCGGCGAGCTTGTCCGCGGTCGCGCGCTCGAGGCTGGCGACGTCGTTCGACTTCAGCGCGGCGATCTCGGCGTGCAGCGCGTCGATCACGCGGATCAGGGCATCACGCCGTTTCATTGGAATTCCAGTCCAGGCGAAGCGCCATCAGGCGATCGGCGATGGTCGCGGGGAGGATCGGGAAGGTGCCCGTCGCAATCGCCTTCTTGATCGCGGCGACGCGGCTCGCATCGATCGGCGGGGAGGCGGCCATCGACTTGGCGAGCGCGATCGATTCCGGCTCCACCGAAATCTGCCTCGGCAGGACCGGCGTTTGTACGACCGTCGCCGGCGCCGCCGCGGCGATGCGCGCGACGGAGCGATCTCCTGCTACTGACGGCTTTGCGCCGATTGAGTCCACCATGTCCGCATCCTCTGGTTTGCGCTGACATCAGGTGAAACGGCTGCACGCAGAAAACCTTTAGCAAAATTAATCTGTTCGTCCGAAATTAGTTCGACCAGGCTCAGTTCGACCAGCCGGGAAGCGTCGCGCGACCGGCGTCGACCGCGATCGCCTGGACCGGCGTACGCGTGTCGTCGACCTTGACCATGAAGCGGCCGCCGGGCGCGGCATCGCCCATCGCGACGCCTTCGCGGCTGATCGAGAAGCCCTCGGTGCCGGCCTCGATCACGATCGGATCGCCGCGCTTGATGACGGGTGCTGCCCTCGCGACTGGCACGAACGAAGCCGCCACCGCGGCCGGCGCATTGGCCGGGCGGATGACGGGCACGAAGATCCGCCACGCCGGCCCGGCGCACGACACGACGACCGCGTCATGCTGTTCGGAGCGCCACGACAGCGACACCGTCGGGCAGGTCGCGAGCCGCAGCCGCGCGTCGACCGGCGTGCGCGCGCCCCCCTCTGCACCAGTCGGGCGGCCGGTAAACGCGGCGACGGAAGCGTCGAGCGCGGCGGTATCCTGGAAGCTTGCGGCCATGAGCAGGAACGGAAGAATCATGGTTGGGTCCTCGGGACTTCGCCGACAAAGGCGACGGAGACGATGGCGGCACGGCGGCCGGGCTTGGTGGCGGTGACGATCGCGACACGAGACGGCGCGACGGTGGCGAGCGCGGCGGCGACGGTGCGTGCGCGGTCGGCCGCAAGGATGGCGGCGCTGCCGGTGACGCGGTCGATATCGGCGGGCGTGCCGTCGGTCGAGCCGGTGACGGTGAGCATGACGCGGGGATCACGCGCCGCTTCCCGCGCCCAGGCGACGAGCGCGCCCGGTGTGGTCGGCAGGATCGCCGAGCCAGGCGCGAAATCTAGGATGCCGGCGGCGGCGACCGGCATCGGCGTCGGCTCGGCATCGTTCGCGCCGAAGCCTTCGCGGATGCCCTTTGCGAGGTCCTTGCCAATGATATGCTGCGTGGCTTGCAGGAGCACGAGGAAGCCGACGAGCAACAGGGCGAGATCGGCGAGCGTGATCAGCCAGAGCGGCTTGCCGGTCGGCGCGTCGGGATATTCACTGGCGTTCATGCGACGGTTGCCAGCGTCGGCGGCGAACTGGGCGCGACATAGCCGCGCGGCGTCTCGCGTTCGGCAAGCGCCACGAGCGGTGCTTCAATGCGTGCCCGCTCGAACGCCTCGTTACGCCCTTGCGCACGGAGGCGGTTGGCGATCGGCATGAAGAGCAAATTGGCAAACAGCGCGCCGTACAGCGTGGCGAGCAGCGCGACCGCCATCGCGCCGCCGATCGCGCCGGGATCGCTCATCGTCGCGAACATCTGCGCCAGGCCGATCAGCGTGCCGACCATGCCCATCGCCGGCGCGACCTCGGCGGCACCGGCCCAGACGTCGGCGGCGGCGACGTGGCGTTCGATGCGGGCGCGGCGGCGATGCTGGACCAGCGTCGCGACGTCGGTTGCGGAGGCGCCGTCGACGATCGCCGCGATCCCTGCGGCGACATCGGCGTCGGTGATGACCGAGCGATCGAGCGCCATGACGCCGTGGCGCTTGGCGATGCGGGCGAGGGCGGTGATCTGGAGCAGTAGCGGCTCGGCATTGAACCGGCCTCGGCCGAGCGTGGTCACGGCGGTGAGTGCTCGGCCGAGGTCGCGGAGAGGGGTGCGGAGGGCGACGGCGAGCGCCGTGCCGCCACCGACGATGGCGAGCGCTGCGGGGTCGAGGAGCTGGGCGAGCGTGATCATGTGCGTGGGGTGATGCAAGGGGTGGGCCAATTGGGAGGGAGCGCCGCCCTTCGTGATGACTAAGGCTCACTCTTCTGTTCCCCTCCCTCGTGAAGGGAGGGGCTAGGGGTGGGTGGGCTCGTTGCGGGCTCTGAAGTTCGCCAAGCGGCCCACCCACCCCCGGC
>Ga0308163_10002158_pt1 | contig 18676 bp, 18 predicted proteins | sample PhyTR1_FD_201037 | JGI IMG/M metagenome (GOLD analysis project Ga0308163, IMG submission 201037) | Phyllosphere microbial communities from UC Gill Tract Community Farm, Albany, California, United States - DLSLT.R1 | ecosystem: Host-associated > Plants > Phyllosphere > Unclassified | place: USA...
GATCTTCTCGCGCTGGTTCCGGCGCCCCGATATCCTCGCCACCGAAACACCGAAAGGCCCTTGGGGCGGCTCGGGCGACGACGGTAACAGCGGCCCGCGCAATCCCTGGGCGCAACCTCCAAGTGGCCGCAAGCCTGCCGCCAAGCCGACCGCGCTCGACGAGTTCCTGCGTAAAGCGCGCGGCTCGGGCGGCGGCGGTGGCGGCACGGGCGGCTTCGGCGGCCTGCCCTCGGGCGCTAACGCCCGCGCACTCTGGGCGATCGGCGTCGCGATCATCGCGGTCGTCTGGATCCTGTTCACCTCGGTCCACCAGATCGGCCCGCAGCAGCGCGGAGTCGTCACCTATTTCGGCAAATACGCAGGCACGCTCGATCCGGGCGTTCGCCTGACGATGCCAGCACCAATCGCCGACGTGACGGTGGTCGACGTGCAGAAGATTCGCACCGACAACTTCCCCGTCGGTGACGGTGAGAACCTGACGCTGACCGGCGACCAGAACATTATCGACCTGGCGTATTCGGTCCGTTGGGACATCTCGGATCCGCGCGATTACGTGTTCCAACTCGCCGAGCCGAATGACACTGTTCGTGCCGCCGCCGAGAGCGCGATGCGCGCGGTGGTGGCGACGACGACGCTAGACCAAGCGATCGGTACGGGGCGCACGGTGATCGAGCAGCGCGTCGCCGAACTCACGCAGCAGATCCTCAACGACTACAAGTCCGGCGTCCGCATCCAGGGCGTCGCGATCAAGCAGGCCGCCGCGCCCGCACGGATCGTCGAGGACTTCAACGCGGTCACCGCCGCGCAGCAGGAGGCGATCGCCAACCTCAACCAGTCGCGCTCCTATGCGCAACAGGTCGTCGCGCGCGCGCAGGGCGAGGCCGCGTCGTTCGACAAGGTCTATGAGCAGTATAAGCTCGCCCCTGAAGTGACGCGTCGCCGCATGTATTACGAGACGATGGAGGCGGTGCTCGCCAAGAGCGACAAGACGATCGTCGAGACGCCGGGCGGGGTGGTGCCGTATCTGCCGCTGTCCAACGCCAAGCGTCTGCCGAACCCCGAGGCTGTCCAGTCGACGCCGGCACCTGCCGCGGCGGCGCCTGCCCCCCAGCCTGGAGCTGCCCAGTGAACGCCGTGAGTTTCCGCAATCCGATCGTCGCTGGTATCGTCGCGCTGGTGCTAGTGATCCTCGCGGCATCGACCTTCGCGATCGTCCCCGAAACCAAGCAGGCGGTGATCCTGCGCTTCGGCCAGCCGATCCGCACGGTCAACGCGTGGCAGCCGAACACCGCGTTCGGCCAGACCGGCGCGGGCCTGATCGCGCGCATTCCGTTCGTCGACCGGATCGTCTGGATCGACAAGCGCGTGCAGGATCTCGAGCTGGACAACACGCTGGTGCTGTCGACCGACCAGCTGCGGCTCGAAGTCGATGCCTATGCGCGCTACCGGATCGTCGATCCGCGCAAGATGCGTAACGCGGTCGGCAGCGAGGATCGGATTCCTGATCAGCTTCGCCCGATCCTCGGCTCGGCGCTGCGCAACGAACTCGGCAAGCGGCGCTTCGTCGAACTGCTCAGTCCCGAGCGCTCCGAACTGATGGACAACATCCAGAAGGGCCTCCAGCGCGTCGCCAGCCAGTACGGCGTCGAGATCGTCGATGTCCGCATCAAGCAGGCGAACCTGCCCGTCGGCCTGCCGCTCGAAAGCGCTCTCAAGCGCATGTCGAGCGCACGCCAGCAGGAGGCGATCACGATCCGTGCCGAGGGCCAGAAGCAGGCGCAGATCGTCCGTGCGCAGGCCGACGCGGATTCGGCCAAGATCTATGCCGAAAGCTTTGGCAAGGACGCCGATTTCTACGACTTCTACCGTGCGATGCAGTCGTATCGGCATACGTTCGGCGCGGATGGCGGACCGGCGCCGGAAGGATCGACCTCGATCATTCTTTCGCCGAACAACAGCTACTTGCGCGAGTTCGAAGGTCGCGGACGTTAAGCTCCCGGAACCTTTGCCCCTGCGTTCATATTCAAGCATCATTCAGGACGGCGTCCCTACGGGGTACCTGTTTCGATTGATGAAACGAGAGGACAACATCTAGTGCGTTACGCCTACGCCATTACCAGTGCTCTTCTCCTCGGCGGTGCGACCGCGACGCTCGCGCTTCAGCCGAGCGGCGCGCAGGTCGCGCAGAACGAACCCGGCGCGATCCAAGCCGTCTCGCCAAAACCCGGCGCGCCGATGAGTTTCGCCGACATGGTCGCTCGGCTCCAGCCTGCGGTCGTCAACATCTCGACCAAGCAGACGATCGTCCAGAAGCAGCAGGCCAATCCGTTCGCGGGCACGCCGTTCGGCGACCTGTTCGGCGGCATGGGCGGCGGCGGCCAGGGTGGCGCACCGGTGAAGCGCGAAGGTGCCTCGCTTGGGTCGGGCTTCCTGATCTCGCCCGACGGCTATGTCGTCACCAACAACCACGTGATCTCGCCCGGCGCGCAGGGCGCCACAGTCGATTCGATTACTGTGACGCTCAGCGACAAGAAGGAATATGTCGCCAAGGTCATCGGCAAGGATCAGGAATCCGATCTCGCGCTGCTGAAGATCGACGCGGCAAACCTGCCGTTCGTGAAGTTCGGCGATTCGAACGGCGCGCGCGTCGGCGACTGGGTCGTGGCGATCGGCGAGCCGTTCGGGCTCGGCGGTACCGTCACGGCGGGTATCGTCTCGGCGATCAACCGCGTCACCGGACAGGGCGGCGCGTACGACCGCTTTATCCAGACCGACGCCTCGATCAACCAGGGCAACTCGGGTGGCCCGATGTTCGATCTCAACGGCAACGTGATCGGCGTGAACTCGCAGATCTTCAGCCAGTCGGGCGGCAATATCGGTATCGGCTTCGCGATCCCAGCAGCCGTCGCCAAGCCGATCATCGCGACCTTCATGAAGGGCGGCACGATCGAGCGCGGCTATATCGGCGTGCAGCTGCAACCGGGCGGCACGATAAACGAAGATACCGCCGCGGCACTCGGCATCGCCAAGAACCAGGGTGAGCTGATCAACGACGTGACGGCCGGCGGCCCGGCGGCAAAGGCCGGCGTGCGCGCGGGCGACGTCGTGACCAAGGTGAACGGTCAGGCCGTGACGGTCGACCAGTCGTTGTCCTACCTCGTCTCGAACGTGAAGCCGGGTGCGACGGCTCGCCTCGACATCCTGCGCAACGGCAAGCCGGTGGTCGCCAATGTGGTCGTCGTGCCACGCCCGAGCGCGGACAAGCTGGCGGCGGTGGTCGGCGGTGATGCCCAGGGCTTCGGCAGCGACGACGGCGATGACGGCGACGATTCGGCTACTCCCGCTGCACCGACTGCGGGCGCGGCGCTCGGCATCGGCGTCCAGCCGCTGACCCCGGCGATCGCGCAGGCGGTCGGCGTCGAAGCCAGCACGCAGGGCGTCGTCATCGCCGTGGTCGCGCAGACCAGCGATGCGTATGGCAAGCTCAAGCGCGGCGACGTCATCATCTCGGTCAACGGCACCCCCGTGCGCACTGCGGTTGATGTCCAGAATGCGGTTAACGTTGCTAAGGCAGCCGGTCGCCCGCAGGTCCTGTTGCAGGTCAAGCGCGGCCGTAGCCCGGCCACGTTCCTGCCGGTCAAGATCAAGTAGTCCACGACCGACACGACTGATTGGAAGGACCGTCGCTCACCCGAGCGGCGGTCCTTTTTCTTTGCGGCGCGCGAGGTTAGGGTCGGCGCCGGATACAGAGGACGAGACCCATGACCGACGGCATCTTCATCGGCGCAAGCGTGGACGGCAAGCCGCAGACGCTGGAATTGAAGCGCGCCAACCGCCACGGCCTGATCGCGGGTGCGACCGGCACTGGCAAGACGGTGACGTTGCAGGGGATCATCGAGGGCTTCTCGGCGAACGGCGTGCCGTGCTTCGTCGCCGACGTGAAGGGCGACTTGTCCGGCCTCGCGATGGCGGGGTCACCGACCGCGAAGACGCATGTGAGCTTTGCCGAGCGCGCGAAGGCGATCGGCGACGATGGCTGGGCCTATGCCGATAATCCGGTGCAGTTCTGGGATCTGTTCGGCGAGCAGGGCCATCCGATCCGCACCACGATCAGCGAGATGGGACCGCTTCTGCTGTCGCGACTGATGGACCTCAACGATGTGCAGGAGGGCGTACTGACGATCGCCTTCCACGTCGCCGACAAGGAGGGGCTGCTGCTGATCGACCTCGACGACCTGCAGGCGATGCTGACCGAATGCGCGGGGCGGGCAGATGAGCTGACGGTGACGTACGGCAACGTCTCGAAGCAGTCGATCGGCGCGATTCAGCGCTCGCTGCTCCAGTTGCGCACGCAGGGTGCGGAGAATTTCTTCGGTGAACCGGCGCTGGAGATGAACGACTTTATCGGCGTTGACGACCGGGGCAGGGGGATCGTCAATATCCTCGCCGCAGACAAGCTGATGGCCTCGCCGAAGCTGTATGCGACGTTCCTGCTGTGGCTGATGAGCGAGCTGTTCGAGCACCTTCCCGAGGTCGGCGATCCCGACAAGCCCGTGCTGTGCTTCTTCTTCGACGAGGCGCATCTGCTGTTCGACGAGGCGCCCAAGGCGCTGCTGGAGAAGATCGAACAGGTCGTCCGGCTGATCCGCTCGAAGGGGGTAGGCGTGTATTTCATCACGCAGAACCCGATCGACATTCCCGATACCGTCGCCGGCCAGCTCGGCAACCGCGTCCAGCATGCGTTGCGTGCGTTCACCCCGCGGGATCAGGCGGCGGTGCGGTCTGCGGCGGAGACGTTCCGCGCGAACCCGGGCGTCGATGTCTCGACGATCATCACCGAATTGAAGGTCGGCGAGGTGCTGGTGTCGCTGCTTCAGGCGGACGGCGCACCGACGCCGGTCGAGCGCACGCTGATCAAGCCGCCTGCCTCGCGCGTCGGGCCGATCACGCCGGCCGAGCGGAAGGTGATGATCGAGACCGATGCGGTCGGGGCGAAGTATGACACGCTGGTCGATCGCGAGTCTGCGGAGGAATTGCTGGCGGCGAAGACGCAGGAGGCGAGCGCTGCGGCGGCTGAGGCTAAGGCGACGACCGAGGCGGATAAGGCCGCTGCGGCGCAGGCGAAGGTCGATGCCAAGGCGGCGAAAGAGGCGGAGCGGGCTCGCATTGCGGACCAACGCGCGGCGGACCGCCAGCAGCGCGAGGCTGACCGCGAGGCGGCAAATTCGCCCTGGACCAAGATGGCATCGTCGGCGACTAGGGCCGCGAGCTCGTCGATCGGCCGGCAGGTGGCCAACGAGATCGGCAAGCAGGTATTCGGGACTAAGTCGCGGCGGTCGGCGTCGAGCGGTGGCCTGGTCGGCACAGTTCTGCGCGGGGTGTTAGGCGGCCTCTTCCGGGGGTAGACTGCCCACATAATAAGGGGCCGAGCCGCCCCCAAACAAACACACCACCCCGACGGAGGCCGGGGCCCAATTGGGAAACGGAGGTAACGTCGGACGGCGCTCCGTTGCATCGACCTTCCCAATTGGGCCCCGGCCTTCGCCGGGCTGGAAGCTAGTTTTCAAGGAGTCAGACATGTCCCTCGGTTTCGAATCTGTCACCGACTGGACCGCCGTAGGCGAAGACAGTCTCGACGACGCGATCACACTCCGGCGCGCGATCCACGCCGATCCCGAGGTCGGGCTCCATTGCCCGCGCACCTCGGACAAGGTGAAGGCTGCGCTCGCCGGCCTCCCTCTGGAAATCCGCGAAGGCACCTCGACCACCGGCTTCGTCGCGATCCTCCGCGGCGGTCGCGCAGGCAATTCCGGCGGGAACGGTCGCACCGTGCTGCTGCGCGGCGACATGGACGCGCTGCCGATGCAGGAGGAGACGGGCCTGCCCTTCGCCTCCAAGATCGACGGCGCGATGCATGCCTGCGGCCATGATTCGCACACCGCGATGCTGGTCGGCGCGGCCAAGGCGCTCTGCGCCCGTCGTGACGAACTGCCCGGCACGGTCGTCTTCATGTTCCAGCCTGGCGAAGAGGGGCATCACGGCGCGCGCCACATGATCGCCGACGGCCTGCTCGATGCGCCGCTGCCCGAGGCCGGGTTCGCGCTCCACATCTCGCCCAACATGCCGATGGGCCATGTCGTCAGCCGCGCGGGCACGCTGATGGCCTCGACCGACACGCTCCGCGCGACGATCACCGGCCGCGGCGGCCACGCGGCGATGCCGCACGACTGCCTCGATCCGTTGCCGATCGCCTGCGAGATCGTCACGGCGCTCCAGACTTATGTCGCTCGTCAGGTGGCGGTCACCGACCCCGCGGTGCTGTCGATCACCAAGCTCAACGCCGGCAGCGCGCACAACGTCATCCCGTCGACCGTCGAGATGCTCGGCACGATGCGGACGCTGTCGGAGCGGACGCGCGAGCAGGTCCGCGCGGCGTTCATCCGCATGGTCGAGGGCATCGCGGCCGCGCACGGCGCGGTCGGGACGCCGACGATCGAGGAAGGCTATCCGGTCACCGTCAACGACGAGCGCGCGACCGAGCTGATGAAGGCTTGCGCGACCGCGATCGGTGGCGAGGGCGCGTACCAGGTGATGCCGCCGATGATGGGCGCGGAGGATTTCTCGTACGTGCTGCAGAAGCTTCCCGGTGCGATGGCGTTCATCGGCGCGGCGCCCGAGGGTAGCGATCCGCGTACCAACCCGCCGCTCCACAACACGAAGATGACGATCGACGAACGCGTGATGGCGCACGGGATAGCGATGCACTGCGCGGTGGCGGAGCGGTTTCTGGCGAACGGGTTCGACTAAGAGCGCCTGTTGCTCCCCTCCCTGGAAGGGAGGGGCAAGGGGTGGGTCGGCGTCTGCAGATCCAGACGTTGATGGCTCGAACCGGCCGACCCACCCCCGACCCCTCCCTTTCAGGGAGGGGAGCAGAAGCTCAGTCTCTCGGCCGCGTTGTCTCGGCGTAGTTCGCCACCGCCGCCGCGGCCGCCTGGATCAATTTCTGGCGTTCGGGCATCGGTCGGATGGTATCGCCGATCATCACCGCGATCCCATATCGATGTCCATCGGGGGCGGTGAGGAGGCCGACGTCGTTGAAGCCGGCGTTGCGGCGGCCGAGGTCCTGGCCGGTGCCGGTCTTGTGCGCGATCTCCCAGCCGCCCGGGAGCGCGGCGCGCAGACGAGCGCGGCCGGTTACCGAGCGACCCATCGTGTCGAGGAGGATCTTGGTGGAGGTCTCCGACAACAGGTCGCCCTTCGCCAGCCGGGCAATCGCATCGGCGATCGCGATCGGCGCGGCGCCATCGGGCGGATTGCGGACATACGCGTTCAGCGCAGCCTCGCGCACCGCAGGCGACAGCCGGTTGCGTGCGGTCATGAAGCCGCCATTTACCGCGTAGGACGGCTGCCAGACCAGCCCTGCCGTACCGCTCTGCAAACGCCGCTCGCCCGGCCCGAACCGGATCGCGCCGAGTTGTTTGCGCGCGATCATCGACCGTACCGCGGATGGCCCACCGACACGTGTGAGCAACCGGTCGTTCGCCGTATTGTCGCTGTGCGTCAGCGCGCGCGTCAGTAGCTCGCCGACCGTCGTTCGATAGCCGTCGCCCTTGACCAGCATCGCGATCGGTTGGTGGAACAGCGTCAGATCCTGCGGCCGCACGACGATCGGCTCGTCGAGGCGGATCTTGCCCTGGTCGCGCAGGTCCATCACGGTCATCGCGACCCACAGCTTGCTGACCGATTGCTGCGGCAGCAACTGCCGCCCGCCGGCCTCCACCGTCCAGCCATCGTCGACCGCGCGTATTGCGATACCCGCCTTGCCCTGGAACCCACTCTGCAGTTCTGAGATCGCGTTGACGAGCCCGGCGGGCGCGGGGCGCGGCGTCCGCGGCAGGGGCGGCGGCACCGGGATCGACACGAACCCCTCGGACTGATGCACCGGCGATACGGCGGGCGGGGTCGGTCGCGACGCCGATCCGCATCCGGCGAGCGCCGTGCCGAACAGGGCGGTTGCCAGAAGACGCTTGAACGCACTCGCCGATGTCATGATGGATTGAACGCCCTGCACTGAAGCATCGATCCTTATCCGTTGATCGGCCACGTGAAACTGCGGCGGCACGTCGCTGCGACGAAGCGCGCCGACGATGCGCCGAGCCGCCCTCATGCTATGGAACGAGAACCGTATCGACCGCCTCCGGCAGCGTCTCCGGGTAATCGAGCGTGAAATGGAGCCCGCGGCTTTCATGCCGGTGCAGCGCGGACCGGACGATCAACTCGGCAGTCTGGAGCAGGTTGCGCAGCTCGATCAGGTCGGGCGTGACGCGGAAATGCTGGTAATATTCCGCAACCTCGTCGTTGAGCAGTTCGATACGGTGCTTGGCGCGTTCGAGCCGTTTGGTGGTGCGGACGATGCCGACGTAATTCCACATGAAGCGGCGGATTTCGGTCCAGGTCTGCTTGATCACGACCTCTTCGTCGGAATCGGTGACGCGGCTTTCGTCCCAGGGGCGGATCGGCGGGGGCGGGGGCAGCGTGTTCCACGCGGCTGCGATGCTGTCCGCCGCCGCTTCGCCGAACACGAAGCATTCGAGGAGCGAGTTCGACGCAAGGCGGTTGGCGCCGTGCAGTCCGGATTCGGTGCATTCGCCCGCGGCGTAAAGGCCGGGGAGATCGGTCTTGCCGTGTTCGTCGATGACGATCCCGCCGCACGTGTAATGTTGCGCGGGGACGACGGGGATCGGCTGCGTCGTCATGTCGATACCGAGACCGAGCAGCTTCTCGTGGATGTTAGGGAAGTGATGGCGGATGAACTCGGCAGGCATGTGGCTGATGTCGAGATGGACGTAGTCGAGCCCGTAGCGCTTGATCTCGGCATCGATCGCGCGCGCGACGATATCGCGGGGGGCGAGCTCCATCCGCGCGGGGTCGTAATAGGTCATGAAGCGCTTGCCGGTCGATGGATTGATCAACCGCCCGCCTTCGCCGCGGACCGCCTCGGTGATCAGGAAATTCTTGACCTCGAGATTGTAGAGGCAGGTCGGGTGGAACTGCATCATCTCCATGTTGGAGACACGGGCGCCGGCCCGCCACGCCATCGCAATGCCGTCGCCGGTCGCGCCGCGGGGGGCGGTCGAGAACAGGTAGGTGCGGCCCGCGCCGCCAGTTGCGAGGACCGTCGCCCGCGCGGTGTAGAGGGCGACGCGTTCGGTTTTGCGATCGACCGCGTAGACGCCCCAGACGTTGCCGGACCCCGAATAGCGTTCCTCGTGACGGCCGGTCGCGAGGTCGATCGCGATCTGGTCGGGGACGAGGGTGATGTTCGGATGTGCTTCGGCGGCCTTCTGCAACGCCTCCTGCACCGCCCAGCCGGTCGCGTCGGCGACGTGGACGATGCGGCGATGGCTGTGGCCACCCTCGCGCGTCAGGTGGAGCGCGTTGCCCTCGGTCTCGAACGGCACGCCGAGATGCGTCAGGCGCTCGATCGCGGCGGGGGCGCCTTCGACGACCATCTCGACGATCGCGCGGTCGTTGAGGCCGGCGCCGGCAACCATGGTGTCCTCGACATGGTTCTCGAACGTGTCGCCGGGTTCGAGCACCGCGGCGATCCCACCTTGCGCCCAGGCGGTTGAGCCTTCGTTGAGCGCGCCCTTCGCTAACACGGTGACCTTAAATCGGTCGGCGAGGTTGAGCGCGGCGGTTAGACCAGCGGCGCCCGAGCCGACGATCAGGATGTCGCTCGTCATGCGTTGGCGGCGCGGGTCAGGCTGAGGAAAACGTCCTCGAGATCGGGCTCCTTGGTCGAGACGTCGACGATGCCGAAGCCGCTGCCTTGGATTGCGGCGAGGACTTCGCCGGCGTTCACGCGGTCCTTCTTGTAGGTGATTTCGAGGGTGCGATTGCCCTTGAGCGTGATCTTCTGGAAGCAGGCGTTGGCGGGGATGTCGGTCACGTCGCGATCGACGGTGACGGCGACGATCTTCTCCTGCGCCTTGCCGACCAGTTCGCGCGTGGGTTCATTCGCGATCAGGCGACCGTTGTTGATGATCGCGATCCGGTCGCAAAGTTCCTCGGCTTCCTCGAGATAATGCGTGGTGAGGACCACCGTCACGCCGGCCTGGTTGAGGCTGCGGACATAAGTCCAGAGCTGTTGGCGGAGTTCGATGTCGACGCCCGCGGTCGGCTCGTCGAGGACGAGGACGGGGGGCGAGTGGACCATCGCTTTCGCCACCATCAGGCGGCGCTTCATTCCGCCCGACAGCGTGCGGGCATAGGCGTGCGCCTTGTCCTCCAGATGGACCGCGCGGAGCAGTTCCATCGTGCGGCGCTTTGCCTTGGGGACGCCGTAGAGGCCGGCCTGGATCTCCAGCGTTTCGAAGGGCGAGAAGAACGGGTCGAACAGGATCTCCTGGTTGACGATGCCGATCGACGCCTTGGCGTTGCGCGGGTGCTCGTCGATGTCGAAGCCCCAGATCGCGGCGCTGCCGTCGGTCTTGTTGACCAGGCCGGCGAGGATGTTGATCAGCGTCGACTTGCCCGCGCCGTTCGGGCCGAGCAGGCCGAAGATCTGGCCGCGGGGGACGTCGAACGTCACGTCGTCGAGCGCGCGCTTGGGCGGGGCGGTGCCGACGGGCGCGTAGGTCTTGCTGAGGTTCTTGATGGCGATCGCGGCTTCGGTCATGGCTGGGGCATCGCGGGGCGGGCGGGGCTGGTCATCCCCTCGGGCGCTTCAAAGAAGATTTGTTCACGCGGAGGCGCGGAGGTGTAGCGCTTGGCGCGTAGCGACCGCTCAATCATCTACCTACGGAACAGATCATGATGTCTCCCGACTGATAGGCTGGATGCAACAGCTCCGCGTCTCCGCGTGAACCCATTCTTCCTTCTCATCCACGCCCAAGTAGCATTGCCCGGCAAGCGCGCGCTTGCTATCGGCCCCTCATGCATCCGCCGCTCGAAACCACCCGCGTCACTCACGCCCGCGTCGCCTGCGATGGCGCCACCGACATCCCCGGCGGCGCAGCCCTCGGCCATCCGCGCGTCTGGTTGCAGATCGACGAGACCGGCTATGTGGATTGCGGCTATTGCGATCGCCGCTTCATCCTAGTCGGTGGGCCGGCCGATGGTGCGGACCAGTCGGTTTTGCGCGATCACGGGGATGGCGCGGGGCGCTAAGCCTCTTATATCTATCGGATGACGATAGCAGCAGACCCCCGTTCGTTCCTCTACCGCGATACTCTGGACCCCGAACAGGCGCAGGCGCTGACCGCCAAGGCACTGGGCAAGGCCGATGACGGCGAGCTGTACCTCCAGTATCGCAAGGCTGAGGCGTTCGGGTTCGATGACGGTCGGCTGAAGACCGCGTCCTACGATACGAGTTCCGGCTTTGGCCTGCGCGCGGTGTCGGGTGAGATGACCGCGTTCGCGCATTCGAACGAGATGACCCCTGCCGCGATCTGTCGCGCGGCCGAGACGATGGCGTTGATCGAGCCGGGCGTGGCCGCGAAGGCTGGCCCGCCGCAGGGCACGAACCAGCGGCGTTATACCGCCGCCGATCCGCTTGATTTGGTGTCGTTCGCGGACAAGGTGAACCTTTGCCAGACGATCGATGCGGCGGCGCGAGCGCGTGATCCTCGCGTGGCGCAGGTGTCGGTCAGCCTTTCCGGGACGTGGTCGGTGGTCGAGATCGTCCGCGCGGATGGGTTCGTCGCGACCGACGTGCGGCCGCTGGTGCGGCTCAACGTCTCGATCGTCGCCGAGCAGAATGGGCGGCGCGAGACGGGCAGCTATGGGATCGGTGGGCGGTATCTTTATAACGACCTGTTCGAGCCGGAGACGTATAACCGCGCGATCGACGAGGCGTTGTCGCAGGCGCTCGTCAACCTCGACTCGATCGCGGCGCCGGCTGGCGAGATGACCGTGTTGCTCGGCAGTGGCTGGCCCGGCATCCTGTTGCACGAGGCGATCGGCCACGGGCTCGAGGGCGATTTCAATCGGAAGGGGACGTCGGCGTTCTCCGGGCGGATCGGTGAGCGGGTCGCGGCCGAAGGCGTCACCGTGGTCGACGACGGATCGTTGCGGGATCGGCGTGGGTCGCTGACGATCGACGATGAGGGCACGCCGACGCGCGAGACCGTGCTGATCGAGGACGGCATCCTCAAGGGCTATATGCAGGACCGGCTCAATGCGCGGCTGATGGGCGTCGAGGCGACCGGCAATGGGCGGCGCGAGAGCTATGCGCATGCGCCTATGCCGCGAATGACGAACACGTTCATGAAGGCGGGCAACGACGATCCGGCGGAGCTTCTGTCGCGCGTGAAGAAGGGCATCTTCGCCAAGGCGTTCGGCGGCGGGCAGGTCGATATCGTGTCGGGCAAGTTCGTGTTCAGCTGCACCGAGGCCTATCTGATCGAAGACGGCAAGCTGGGCGCGCCGATCAAGGGCGCGACGCTGATTGGTGATGGCCCGAGTTCGCTGACCAAGGTGCGGGGGATCGGCAACGACTTCGCGCTGGACGAAGGCATCGGGATTTGCGGCAAGGGCGGGCAGTCGGTGCCGGCTGGCGTCGGGCAGCCGACGTTGCTGGTCGATGGGCTTACGGTCGGTGGGACGGCGGCTTAAAACCCCGAGATCAGCATATCGAGCGCGGCCTTTATTTCGAATTGCTCCGCATCGAGCGTGGCGACTGTATCCTCGATATCACGGACGTCGATCGCGCGGGCTAGCGGCGTGATCATGGTTAGTACGTTGCCGTTGATTACGAAAGTCGGGGTCAGCCTCTTTAATGCGACGATGTCGGTGGGGCGAAGCGGTACCACGAAGCGGGTCGGCAAATCAGTCAGAAGATCAGACTGGCAATCGATCACCAGCACGTCGCCGCGAACGCGGTAGACATCGAACTGTGCCAACTTAGAGTGACCGTAAATGTGCAAGCGGGTCGCCGTTTTTTTCGTACCAGCGGTTCCAACTTGCGATCGCCTCGCGGTTCTCTTCTTTCCAGCGACGCTCGTGTTCGGTTTTCGTTGCGTGCTTGATGGCCTGTTCGCTTATCTTTGAGAGATTAAGCCCCGCCTCCCGCGCCGCGGCGACCACGCCGGTGTCGAGAGATACATTGACCGATTTGCGCTTGCCGGTGGCAACGAGATCATGCTTCATGTGCGCACATTATGCGCAGAAGTGATGCGCGTCAATTCGGAGCCGAATGATGGACTTCTTCCCCGCGCTCACCGATGAGCATCGCGCGTTCGTTGCGCGGCAGCCGGTGTTCTTCGTCGCGACGGCGGCTGAGGGTGCGCGGATCAACCTTAGTCCGAAGGGCATGGACAGTTTTCGCGTGCTCGATCCGAAGACGGTGGCGTATCTCGACGTGGGTGGGTCGGGGAACGAGACGAACGCGCATCTGGCAGCGGATGGGCGCATCACGATCATGTTCTGCGCATTCGACCAGCCGGCGCTGATCTTCCGAATCTATGGCAAAGGGCGCGCGGTGTTGCCGCAGGACGACGGCTGGGCCGAGCTGTACGCGCGGTTCGCGCCGTTGCCGGGGACGCGACAGATCTTCGTGATCGATGTCGACGAGGTGCAGACGAGTTGTGGTTGGGGCGTGCCGTTCATGACGCTGGACCGTGAGCGGCAGACCTTGTCAAAATATCACGCCAGGCAGACTGACGCCGAGCGGATCGAGGAACTGGCGGGGCCGACGGCGAGCATCGACGGGTTACCGGTTCGGCTCGGCACCGTCTTGCCGGACCGCGTCGGCGCATGAGCTTGGTAGAACTGGGGCGGTACGGGCGCAACGAGGCGCACATCATCGTCGGGCGGCTGGAGAGTGAAGGCATCCCCGCGATCGCGTTCGATGGCGGGATGTCGATCATGGAGGGGAGCTGGCTGCTGATCCCGGTTCGCGTGATGGTCGACGAGGATGATCTCGACGAGGCTCGGGGGATTTTGGCGGGGTGAGCGGGTGCGTTAGGCGCTGATAGAAAGCCACCTGCCTAACCCCCGGATCGTCATTCCCGCGCAGGCGGGAACCCATACTGGCCAAGCTGGCGCGTCAATCGATAGCCCTTGAGCATATAGGTCCCGGCCTCCGCGGGGATGACGGCAAGTTGGGACCGCCGCGCCAATTACCAACGTATCGGAGGGCGGAGTCTCGGCCGCCCTCCGCCGAGATCAGCCCCCCGCGGTGACCCGCCAGATCGCGTTGCCGACGTCGTCCGCGACCAGCAGGCCACCGGTCTTGTCGGTGATGACGCCGACCGGGCGACCCTGCGCGTCGCCGTCCTTGTCTAGGAAACCGCCGAGCACATCGACCGGCTTCGCGTTCGCAGCCGGGAAGCCGGTGTCGCCGAAGGGCACGTAGACGACCTTGTAGCCCGAGACCGGCTTGCGGTTCCACGAGCCGTGCTCGCCGACGAACGCGCCGTTGGCGAACTTCGCGCCGAGCTTTGCATCCGCGGAGAAGGTCAGGCCGAGCGCGGCGACGTGCGGTCCGAGCGCATAGTCGGGGCGCTTGGCATATTGCTGGAGCGCGGGGTTCTTCGGTTCGACGCGGGTGTCGGGATAGCCGCCCCAATAATACCAGGGCCAGCCGAAATTGTCGCCAAACTCGACCTGCGTCAGGTAATCCGGCGCGAGGTCGGAGCCGAGCATGTCGCGCTCGTTGACGACCGTCCACAGGCCGCCCGACTTGGGGTTGATCGCCATGCCGTTGGGGTTGCGCAGGCCGGCGGCGTAGATCCGCCAGTTCTTGTCCTTCGGCCAGACTTGCAGGATGTTGGCGCGGTATTTCTCGGCGTCCATGCCGTTCTCAGCGATGTTCGACGACGAGCCGACGCCGACGTAAAGCGTCTTGCCGTCGGCTGCGGCGATGACGTTGCGGGCCCAGTGATTGCCTCCCGGGTTGAGTTTGATGACGAGCTCTGGCTTGGCGGTGATCTTGGTCGCGCCATCGGTGTACGGCACGCGGACCAGTGCGTCGGTGTTGCCGATATACAGCTGACCGTCGAGCAGCGTCATGCCGAACGGCGAGTTGAGACCGGTCATGAAAACCGACTTGATCTCAGCCACGCCGTCGCCGTTCGCGTCACGAAGCAGCGTGATGCGGTTCGCGGACGGCACGCCGGCGCCGGCGCGGCCCATCAGAACCTTCATCACCCAGCCGGTGATCCCGCCGCCTTCGCGCGGGGGCGAATTCGTCTCCGCGACGAGCACGTCGCCGTTGGGGAGGCGGTACATCCAGCGCGGGTGGTCGAGCCCGGTCGCGAACGGCTGGACCTTGAGGCCCGCGGCAGGCGTCGGCATCACGCCGTTCTGCCAGCCGACGACCTTGGCGACCTTGACGGTCGGGATCGTCTGGATGCGGGGATCGGTGATCTTGGGCAGCTTGCCGGCGACCTGGTCCACCGACAATTCCGCCGTGTCGGGCCATGCGAGATAGGTGACGCCCGCGGCGATCACGAGCAGGATCAGCCCAAGGACGATGAGGATATGTTTGCGCATGGAGGGAAGTTAGAACGGAGGCAGGGCCGGGGCAATGGATCATGGTCGAAAGGCCTGTCGATCCATTGCAGAGGCTGCGTCAGTCGTCGTCCTCGACTGGAACCACCGGCGGGTGCAGGCGCAAACGGTTGATGCGCCGCTCGTCCGCGTCGGTGATCTCCAGCTTCCAGCCACTTGGATGATCGACGCATTCGCCGATCTGCGGGACATGACCGGCCAGAAGCGCGGCGAGCCCGCCCAGCGTGTCGATATCGCCATCGACCTCTGCCAGACGGGGGTCGATCAGTTCGGCGGCGTCTTCCAGCTCGGCACGCGCATCGGCATCCCAGGCCCCGCCTTCGATCGGCGTCATCAGCACCTGCGGCGCTTCGTCATGCTCGTCCTCGACCTCACCGACGATCTCCTCGATCAGGTCCTCGAACGTCACCAGACCCTCGGTGCCCGAATATTCGTCGAGCACGATCGTCAGGTGGACATGCTTCTGCCGCATGTCCGCGAGCAGATCGAGCGCCCCGCGCGACATCGGTGCGTAGAGCGGCTCGCGGATCAGCCCGGCGATCGATGTCGGATGCTCCGCACCGGTCGCGAGGATGTTGAAGACATCCTTGATGTGGACCATGCCGATGATCGTATCGAGGTTGTCGCGGTACACCGGCAGGCGGCTGTGCCCCGCTTCGGCGAACAGCTTGACCAGGTCCGCGAACGGCGTGTCCTCCTCGACTGCGATGATGTCGGCACGCGGCACGCCCACGTCGCCCGCGTCACGCTCGCTGAAGTGGAGCAGGTTGCGGACCATCTGGCGCTCGAGCGGGGTCAGGTCGCCCTTGGCATCGGGGGCGGGATCGCCCTCGTGCCGGTCGATCGCATCCTCGAGCTGGTCGCGAAGGGATTCGTCCTGAGCTCCGAAGATCAGGCCCTTGAGCCCGCGCCAGATACTGTCGCTACTATCGCCGTTACCGGCATTGGGGCCATCGGCCATCGTGGTCGTCAGTCCTCTGTTATCAGGTAAGGGTCGTGGAGGCCCAAGGCGGCGAGCGCGTCGCGTTCGATCTGCTCCATGCCCTCGGCCTCGTCGTCGTCGATATGATCGTAGCCTAGCAGATGCAGCGTGCCGTGCACCATCAGATGCATCGCATGATCCTCGACCGAGATACCGCGCTCGGCCGCTTCCGCGACGCAGACGCCGTGTGCGAGGATGATGTCGCCGAGCAGCACCTCGCCGTCGTCCGAATTCTGACTGACCGTGGCGAGCAGGTCGGGCTGGACCATCGGGAAGGACAGGACGTTGGTCGGCTTGTCCTTCTGGCGATATTGCTTGTTGAGGGTGTGGACTTCGTCGTCCGACGCCAGCCGGATCGAGATCTCGACCGTCGCCGCGCTGGTCAGCAGTTCGCCGTGCGGAGTCCGCTGGATCGCTGCCGTTGCTGCGCGCAGGGCGAGCGCGTCCCAATCCTGCTCAGGCCAGGGGGCATCGGAAGAGAGCGCGATTTCGAGCATGCAGGTCCTTCAGGCGAGATCGGTGAGGGCGAAATCATTACCCTTGTAGAGAAGTTCCGCGCCATGGGTTTTCGCGCAGGCATAGGCGAAACAATCGCCCATGTTGAGGTTGGCGGGGTGGCGGCCCTTGCCGTAACGTGCCGCCGCGACAATTGCCTGCTGGCCTTCGCTGTAGCCGATCGGCACGAGGCGAAGTCCGGCTTCATACGCAAAGCTCGAAATGAGGTCGGCCGCCTGCTGGATGGTGACGGTTTTAAGCCTTGCGATCGCCTGCGCTGCTTGCCACGCGCCGACCGCGCAATAATAGCGGTCGGCATGCCCCTCGATCACATCTGCGAAATCGTCCGCTTCCGGCTCGCCGTGAACGATTGCGACGATAGCGGATGCGTCAACGAGAATGGTCAATCATCGTCCTCATCGTTCAACGAATCGTAAAAGGCCTTGTCGGCCTCAAGTCCTGTGGACTCGCCTAATGGGCGCGCCTCGCGCCATGCGCGCAATCGTTCTCGCATGCTCAGCGGAGGAGCTTCCGCTGCCAGTTCCGCTTTTCGCTTACGCAGGAGATCACGAACGACCTCGGTCTTGGTCACACCCAGACGTGCCGCAAGCTCCGTCGCGAGCTCGGCGGTTTCGTTGTCCTTGATGTAGAGAGACGCCATCGTCATCCTCCTGGGATATCCCGGATGTACTCCGGGATATCCCACGCATCAACCATCGGTTCCTTCATAGGCCTCGACGACGCGGCCGACGATCGGGTGGCGGACGACGTCGCCGACGGTGAAGCGGCACATCGAGATGCTCTCGACGCCTTCGAGCCGCCGGACCGCATCCGCCAAGCCGGACGCCGCGACGCCGCCGGGGATGTCGACCTGCTTCGGATCGCCGCAGATCACCATGCGGCTGTTCTGGCCGAAGCGGGTGAGGAACATCTTCATCTGTGCGGGCGTGGTGTTCTGCGCTTCGTCGAGGATGACGAAGGCATCGGCCAGCGTACGGCCACGCATGAAGGCGATCGGGGCGACCTCGATCTCGCCCGATGCGATGCGGCGTTCGACCTGCTCGGCGGGGAGGCAGTCGTACAGGGCATCGTAGAGCGGGCGGAGGTACGGATCGACCTTCTCCTTCATGTCGCCGGGGAGGAAGCCGAGGCGTTCGCCGGCTTCGACCGCGGGTCGTGACAGGATCAGCCGCTGGACGCTGCCGTTGATGAGCTGCTGCACCGCCTGTGCGACCGCGACATAGGTCTTGCCGGTGCCTGCCGGCCCGAGCGCGAAGATCATGTCGTTGTTGGCGAGCTCGCGCATGTAGTGCGCTTGCGCCGGCGTGCGCGGCACGATCGTCTTCTTGCGGGTGCGGATCATGATCGGCGGGGCACCGCCGCCACCGGCATCGGCGCGGATGATGCCTTCGAGAACGGGTTCGTCCGCCATCGCGATCGACGCGTCGACCAAGCCCGCGTCGACGTCCTCGCCGCGCTGGATGCGGGCGTAGAGATCGTGGAGCACGTCACGCGCCTTGGCGACCTGTTCGGCGGTGCCCTCCAGGCCGATCTTATTCCCTCGTGCGGTGATGTAGACGCCGAGGCGATTTTCGAGCGCTACCAGGTTCTGGTCGTACTGGCCGAAGAGCCGGACGAGCAATTGGGGCTTGTCGAACAGCAGCTCGACTCGGGCGCGGTCAC
>Ga0308163_10002159_pt1 | contig 18663 bp, 12 predicted proteins | sample PhyTR1_FD_201037 | JGI IMG/M metagenome (GOLD analysis project Ga0308163, IMG submission 201037) | Phyllosphere microbial communities from UC Gill Tract Community Farm, Albany, California, United States - DLSLT.R1 | ecosystem: Host-associated > Plants > Phyllosphere > Unclassified | place: USA...
TCCTCCAGCCGCGCCATCGCGCCTTCTTCGCCCATGCCGTTAAAGAAGTCGAGCATTGCCGCATTGAGGCTGTCATCGTCGCTGTGCTTAACGTACCAGGTGACCGGCTCCTCATCGGTGACGTCAAACGCCACCGCCAGCTGAGGATAGATGCGCTGCAGCAGGGCAATGGTCACCGAGTCGCCAATCGTGTAGTCGAGTTTGCCATCCGCTACCGCTTCCAGCAGCGCTTTCGGACTCTGGTCAGTGGCGATCGCCCAGTCCAGATCGGGGAACTGATTAGAGCGAGCGCTTTTAAGAGTCGAGAGATAGGCCGATCCCGAGGCGACCGTCAGCCGCCCCTTGAGGTCGCCGAGGTTTTTCGGGCGTGGCTTATTCACGCGATACACCAGCTGTTGCGAAACGTTGTAGTAGCCGGGCCCGGTGCGATACCGTGCCAGACGTTCGCTGTTGTAATTCAGGCCAGCCGCCAGCACATCCGCTTTACCTTCATCAAGGTCGTCAAACAGATCACTCAGGTTCGGGCGAACCGTTACCTTCAGTTTCACGCCCAGATAATCGGCGAAGCGTTTTGCCAGCTCGTAGTCCATACCGGCCGGAGATTGATTTACGGTGTAGTAAGTCAGCGGGGAATTGATGGTGCTGACACGCAACACTCCCCGTGATTTAATCTGTGAAATCGTGTCCTGCCCACCGCCATACCACGGGATGGAGGGCCACAGTGCCATGGCTAACAGCACGGCGACCAGACCGATAAACAGATAATTAAATTTTAGGCGTTTCAAATAGTTATCTCTCTCTGGCTCTAAGGCCTCTGTCTTTTAAAGGCAGTATTTGTCTTCTTTGAACTCCCAGAGCGAGGGGCATTTTGCGCAACAAAGCGAAGCTGAGCAACTCATATAGCAGGTTTTGCGCAAATTTCAGGCAAATCCGGTGGGCCATAAATTTTGCGCAAACGGTTTCGTCGCGAGGGCGCTTTCTCTATAATACGCCCCGTTTTCCCCTGTTGCGCCCAATGAAGCGTCGCCCGGCGTTTCGAAGACGAGAGATCTTATGATGGAAATTCTGCGTGGTTCGCCCGCCCTGTCGGCATTTCGTGTAAACAAACTGCTGACCCGCTTTCAGGACGCTCACCTGCCGGTGAGTGATATTTACGCTGAGTACGTCCATTTTGCCGATGTCAGCGCGCCACTGAGCGCCGACCAACAGACCCGTTTACAGCGTCTGCTGAAATATGGTCCTTCTCTCGCTGAACATGCGCCACAAGGGCGTCTGCTGCTGGTGACACCGCGTCCTGGCACCATCTCGCCATGGTCATCGAAAGCCACCGACATTGCTCACAACTGCGATCTGCCGCAGGTCCGTCGCCTGGAGCGCGGTCTGGCATTTTACGTGCAGGCCCCTCAGTTAACCGAGGCGCAGTGGCAATTGCTTGGCGCGCTGCTGCATGATCGCATGATGGAGACGGTCTACAGTGATCTGGCGCAAGCTGAGCAGCTGTTCGCTCACCACTCACCGCAGCCGGTAAAAAGTGTCGATGTGCTGGGTGAGGGCCGTCAGGCGCTGGTCCAGGCTAACCTCTCGCTGGGTCTGGCGCTGGCAGACGATGAAATTGATTACCTGCTGGCGGCGTTCACCCGCCTGGGCCGCAATCCGAACGACATCGAACTCTATATGTTCGCTCAGGCTAACTCTGAGCACTGTCGCCACAAGATCTTCAACGCCGACTGGATTATTGATGGCGAGAAGCAGCCGAAATCGCTGTTTAAGATGATCAAAAATACCATGGAGCAGACGCCGGATTACGTGCTGTCTGCTTACAAAGATAACGCTGCGGTGATGGAAGGGTCCGATGTCGGCCGTTTCTTCGCTGATGCGGCAGAAAGCGAATACCGCTGGCATCAGGAAGCGGCACATATCCTGATGAAAGTTGAGACGCACAACCACCCCACGGCGATTTCACCGTGGCCTGGCGCGGCAACCGGCTCCGGTGGCGAAATCCGTGACGAAGGGGCAACCGGACGCGGCGCCAAGCCGAAAGCTGGCCTGGTCGGGTTCTCGGTGTCGAACCTGCGTATTCCTGGCTTCGAGCAGCCGTGGGAAGAGGATTTCGGCAAGCCGGACCGCATCGTCAGCGCGCTGGAGATCATGACCGATGGCCCACTGGGCGGCGCGGCATTTAACAATGAATTTGGTCGTCCGGCACTGAACGGTTACTTCCGTACCTATGAAGAGCAGGTTACCAGCCACAATGGCACCGAGCTGCGCGGCTACCACAAGCCGATCATGCTGGCGGGCGGCATTGGCAATATCCGTGCTGACCACGTGCAGAAAGGTGAAATCACCGTCGGCGCTAAGCTGGTGGTGCTGGGCGGTCCGGCGATGAACATCGGTCTGGGCGGCGGTGCCGCCTCCTCAATGGCGTCGGGCCAGTCTGATGCCGATCTCGACTTCGCCTCGGTACAGCGTGACAACCCGGAAATGGAACGTCGTTGCCAGGAAGTGATCGATCGCTGCTGGCAGCTGGGCGATGACAACCCGATTCTGTTCATTCATGACGTGGGCGCGGGCGGTCTGTCGAATGCGATGCCTGAGCTGGTCAGCGATGGCGGCCGCGGTGGTCAGTTTAACCTGCGCGATATCCTCAACGATGAGCCGGGCATGAGTCCGCTGGAAGTGTGGTGCAACGAATCACAGGAACGTTATGTGATGGCGGTGGCACCCGAGAAGCTGGCAGAGTTCGAAGCGATTTGCCAGCGTGAGCGCGCACCGTTTGCGGTAATCGGTGAAGCCACCGAAGAGCTGCATCTGAGCCTGAGCGACAGCCATTTCGACAATAAACCGATCGACATGCCGCTTGACGTGCTGCTGGGCAAAACGCCGAAGATGACGCGTGACGTGGTGACGCAGCAGGCGCAGGGCAATGAACTGCAGCGTGATGGCATCACGCTGGTGGATGCGGTCAATCGCGTGCTGCATCTGCCCGCCGTGGCGGAGAAAACCTTCCTGATCACCATTGGTGACCGCAGCGTGACCGGCATGGTTGCGCGCGACCAGATGGTCGGGCCGTGGCAGATCCCGGTCGCCAACTGCGCCGTGACCACCGCCAGCCTCGACAGCTATCACGGTGAAGCCTTTGCGCTGGGCGAACGTGCGCCGGTTGCGCTGCTCGATTTCGCCGCCTCCGGCCGTCTGGCGGTGGGTGAAGCGCTGACTAACCTCGCGGCCACCTCTATCGGCTCGCTGAAACGCGTCAAACTGTCGGCTAACTGGATGTCGGCTGCCGGTCATCCGGGCGAAGACGCCGGTCTGTACGCCGCGGTAAAAGCGGTCGGCGAAGAGCTTTGTCCGGCGCTGGGCATCACCATCCCGGTCGGTAAAGATTCGATGTCGATGAAAACCCGCTGGCAGGAAGGCAACCAACAGCGTGAAATGACGTCGCCACTGTCGCTGGTGATCACCGCGTTTGCGCGGGTTGAAGATGTGCGTCGCACCGTCACGCCGCAGCTGCAGCCCGATCGGGAAAACCTGCTGCTGCTGATCGACCTCGGTAACGGGGCCAATACCCTCGGCGCTACGGCGCTGTCACAGGTTTATCGTCAACTGGGCGACAAGCCAGCCGATGTGCGTGATGCCAGCCAGCTGGCGGGCTTCTTCAATGCGATGCAGGCGCTGGTGGCGCAGCAGAAACTGCTGGCCTACCACGATCGTTCCGACGGTGGCCTGTTAGTGACGCTGGCAGAAATGGCCTTTGCCGGCCACTGCGGTGTTGAAGTTGATATCGCGGCGCTGGGCAATGACCCACTGGCCGCCTTATTTACCGAAGAGCTGGGCGCGGTGATTCAGATTAACGCTGCCGATCGCGCGGCGGTAGAGCAAATCCTGGCCGATCACGGTCTGGCAGACTGTAGTCATCTGCTGGGTCATGCTCAGCCAGGCGACCGCTTTGTGATTCGTTCGGGCGACAGCGCGGTTTACAGCGAAAGCCGGACTACGCTGCGCACCTGGTGGGCAGAAACCACCTGGCAGATGCAGCGCCTGCGTGATAACCCGGCCTGCGCCGATCAGGAACACCAGGCGAAAAAGAACGACAGCGATCCGGGCCTCAACGTTACGCTGACCTTCAATCCGCAGGAAGATGTCGCAGCCCCGATGATCGCCACTGGCGCGCGTCCACGGGTTGCGGTGCTGCGTGAGCAGGGCGTCAACTCGCACGTTGAAATGGCAGCGGCTTTTGACCGGGCCGGCTTTACCGCGGTTGATGTGCACATGAGCGACCTGCTGGCCGGACGGCGCGGTCTGGAAGAGTTCCAGGCGCTGGTTGCCTGTGGTGGCTTCTCTTACGGCGACGTGCTGGGCGCGGGCGAAGGCTGGGCAAAATCAATCCTGTTCAACGCTCGGGTACGCGATGAGTTTGAAACCTTCTTCCACCGTCCGCAGACGCTGGCGCTCGGCGTCTGTAACGGTTGTCAGATGATGTCCAACCTGCGTGAACTGATTCCCGGCAGTGACCTGTGGCCACGCTTTGTGCGTAACCAGTCTGAGCGGTTTGAAGCCCGTTTCAGCCTGGTCGAAGTGGCAGCCAGCCCGTCGCTGTTACTGGACGGAATGGCCGGATCGCATATGCCTATCGCGGTTTCCCATGGGGAAGGGTTTGTAGAAGTGCGCGACCCGGCTCATCTGGCCGCACTGGAAGCGAAAGGACTGGTGGCGCTGCGCTTTATCGATAACTTCGGCAAAGTGACAGAAACCTATCCGGCTAACCCGAACGGCTCGCCAAACGGTATCACTGCGGTCACCAACGAAAGCGGCCGCGTCACCATCATGATGCCGCATCCGGAGCGGGTGTTCCGCACCGTCAGCCACTCCTGGCATCCGGCAGAGTGGGGCGAAGACAGCCCGTGGATGCGTATTTTCCGCAACGCACGTAAACAGCTGGGTTAAATAATCCGCTGATAACAACAGGAGGCCACAGCGCCTCCTGTTTTATTTTCAGGCGGCTGTTGGCAAATGGCGACAGCCGTGGCTTAACGGTGTCGCCGTCTGGCGACATTTATCCTGCTGATTTATATCAGCTAGTTTTCCTCTCGTGCTGAGTGTTGCTTTCAGGCGACACTTTTACCGGCTTTTGCGGTTCGCTAACGCTGCCGTTAGCCCGGTGAATCTGACAATTAACTGAAAAATATAGTTATTTATTAATTGGCATGAAACTTGCTATACTCCGTGCGCTGCTCATTCACCTGTTTATGATTGCCCCGCACTGCGGAAAAGAGCTCATAAAACCCGAATGACGCACCAAACGGAGCCTGCCGTCCACCTCATCGATAATCGTTTGCTATGCAACGTTATCAAACGCCGGACGTAACGTTGAGTAAGGCTCCACCCATTGTTCCGCGATGCCGCTGGCGTCGCGTCAACGGCAGGCCAGCGCGCCTGCCGTTTTCTTTTCTGCCTCTTTCTTCCTGCATCAGAGTCCGCTAGCATCCAGACAGCATTTTTCTAAGGAAGCGGCCGCGTGAAAAGATGGCGTTTATTTCCCCGTTCTCTGCGCCAGCTGGTGCTGATGGCGTTTGTGCTGGTGCTGTTACCGCTGCTGGTGCTGGCCTGGCAGGCGTGGGAAAGCCTTTCAGCCCTCAGTGAACAGGCGGCGGATACCAACCGCAACACCTTCACCGACGTGCGCCGCAGCGAGGCGATGGCCCGCACCGCGGTTGAACTGGAGCGCAGCTATCGCCAGTACTGCGTGCTGGATGATGCCTCGCTGGCGCGGCTCTATCAAACGCAGCGTACTCGTTACAGCCAGATGCTGAGCGCCCACAGCGCCAGCCTGCCGGAACTGCCGGCTTTCCAGACGCTGCAAGCTACGCTGCCCCTGCTGACCCAACCGCAGTGCGACAATGGCAATCCGGTGCCGCGCGCCGCCGAGGCGCTGGATCGCTTCTCGGCCACTAATATCCGGATGGTGCAGGATACGCGCGAAGTGGTGTTTTCACGTGGCTTACAGCTACAGCGTGAGATTGCCGATCGCGGCCAGTTCTTTGGCTGGCAGGCGCTGATTCTGTTTATCATCAGCCTGGCGTTAATGATGCTCTTCACCGGCATGATCATCGGGCCGGTTAAGCGCATTGAACGGATGATCAACCGGCTGGGTGAAGGACGCGAACTGGGCAGCAGCGTAGAGCTTCGCGGCCCGCGTGAGCTGCGGTCACTCGGCCAGCGTATCCTCTGGCTGAGTGAGCGACTGGCCTGGCTGGAAACCCAGCGTCATGAATTCCTGCGTCATCTCTCCCACGAATTGAAAACGCCGTTAGCCAGCCTGCGCGAAGGCACCGAACTGCTGGCGGATGAAGTGGCCGGATCGCTTAATAGCGAGCAGAAAGAGGTGGTGTCGATTCTGGACAGCAGCAGCCGCCATCTGCAGCGGTTGATTGAGCAACTGCTGGATTACAACCGTAAACTGGCCGATGGCCCGACCCAACTGGAAACGGTCAGGCTGGATGAAATTGTGGCACGGGTGGTCAGCGCGCATGCGCTTTCGGCGCGGACCAAACTGATGCAGACGGTGCTGGATCTCAACGCGACCCGCTGTCTGGCCGAGCCGACGCTATTGATGCGGGTGATCGACAACCTCTATTCGAACGCCGTGAACTACGGCAGCGAATCCGGTACCATCTGGCTGCGCAGTCAGCAGCAGGGCGATCGGATCTGGATCGAGGTTGCCAACAGCGGCACCCCGATTCCGCCGGACGAGCAGAAGATGATATTCGAGCCGTTCTTTCAGGGCAGCCAGCAGCGTAAAGGGCCGGTGAAAGGCAGCGGGCTGGGCCTGAGTATTGCCAAAGATTGTCTGCGCCGGATGCAGGGCGACCTGTCGCTGGTCTCCAGCGATCGCACCGGCGTCTGTTTTCGCATTGAACTGAACACCACAGCCGGGAATGTCTGACTGATGAAATATTTACCCGCTTTGCTGTTGAGCACGCTGACCACGCTGCTGCTCAGCGGATGTACCGCCTCTCCGGCCACCTCATCGCTGCCGTCGGGCCATCCGGTGACGGAACCGGAGGTCAAAATAGCTGATTATCTGGCGACCCGCTGCAGTGATGTGTGGCAGATTGAAAACCACGCGGCGCTGGCTAATCCGCTCTACTGGATGCGCACCATCGACTGTGCAGAACGGTTGTCGCCAGCCGAAGCCCGGGCTGAAGCGCACCGCTGGCCGGCAGACGGCTGGTCACGCGCCTTTAAGCAGGGCGTGTTAATGGCTAACGGCAACGTCACGCCGGTCGAGCGGCGCCAGTATGTCGCCACCCTGGACAGCTACAGCAGTGATTTTCCTGCTCCGGTTCGTCCGCTTATTCAGCTGTGGCGCAGCAATCAGGCGGCGCAACTTGACCTCAGCGAAGCGCGAACCCGTTACGCGCACCTGCAACAAAGCAGTGATGCCCAGCAGGAGACACTCCGGCAGCAGATGATCAGGCAGCAACAGCAGCTGAGTGATACACAGCGTAAGCTGGAGCGATTGACCGACATTGAGCGCCAGCTATCATCCCGCAAAGCGCCGGATGTCTCTGACAGCAGTCACGGCACTGCACTGCCGCAGGACGAGGAGCAATAATGGTTAAACAAGCCGCCCGGCTGCTGCTGGTCGATGACGATCCCAGCCTGCTGAAGCTATTGGGCATGCGTCTCAGCAGCGAAGGTTACCAGGTCACCACGGCCGCCAGCGGCCCGGAAGCGTTGCGCCTGCTGCAGAAAGAAAAAATTGAGCTGGTTATCAGCGATCTGCGGATGGATGAAATGGACGGGCTGGCGCTGTTTGGCGAAATCCAGAAACGCCATATGGGGCTGCCGGTGATTATCCTGACCGCGCACGGCTCGATTCCGGATGCGGTCTCCGCCACCCAACAGGGCGTGTTCAGCTTTCTTACCAAGCCGGTGGATCGTGATGCGCTCTACAAAGCGATTGATGAAGCGCTGGCGCAGCAGGCGCCGATCAGCGATGACCGCTGGCGCGAAGCGATTGTTACCCGTAGCCCGTTGATGCTGCGGCTGCTGGAGCAGGCGCATATGGTGGCGCAGTCTGATGTCAGCGTGCTGATTAACGGGCAGAGCGGTACCGGTAAAGAGATGCTGGCGCAGGCAATCCATGCCGCCAGTCCACGTCACGGCAAGCCGTTTATCGCCATCAACTGCGGAGCGCTGCCGGAACAACTGCTGGAGTCTGAGCTGTTTGGTCACGCCAAAGGGGCATTTACCGGCGCGGTGAGCGCCCGTGATGGGCTGTTCAAAGCGGCCGGTGGCGGCACGCTGTTTCTTGATGAGATCGGCGACATGCCACAGGCGCTGCAGGTTAAGCTGCTGCGGGTACTGCAGGAGCGCAAAGTACGGCCGGTCGGCAGCGATCACGACATGGATATCGACGTGCGTATCATTTCCGCCACCCACCGCGATCTGCCTAAGGCGATGGAGAAAAAAGAGTTTCGCGAGGATCTGTTCTATCGCCTCAACGTGGTTAACCTGAAAATTCCGGCGCTGCATCAGCGGACGGAGGATATCCCGCTGCTGGCGAATCATCTGCTGCGTCAGGCGGCGGAACGGCACAAGCCGCAAATCCGCAGTTTTTCTGTCGATGCGATGAAACGCCTGATGGCCGCCAGCTGGCCGGGTAACGTGCGTCAGCTGGTCAACGTGGTTGAGCAGTGTGTGGCGCTCAGCGCGTCACCGGTGATCAGTGATGCGCTGGTGGCGCAGGCGCTGAGCGGTGAAAACAGTGCGTTGCCGACCTTTGTCGAGGCGCGCAATCAGTTCGAGCTGAACTATCTGCGTAAGTTACTGCAGATGACTAAAGGCAATGTGACCCATGCTGCGCGTCTGGCTGGACGCAACCGTACTGAGTTCTATAAGCTGCTGTCTCGTCACGAACTGGACGCCAGCGATTTTAAAGAGTAGCGTGCGCCGCAATCCCGCCAGGGCAAAGCGTGATCCGCATGGCGGATATTCGCTGCCCGGCCGCGCCAGCAACATTTATACTTGATAAACCCTTCCGACCACGGAGGGAGAGAGAAAAGGGTCTGACATGAAAAAGATTGATGCGATTATCAAACCATTCAAACTCGATGATGTACGTGAAGCCTTAGCTGAAGTCGGCATCACCGGCATGACCGTGAGTGAAGTGAAAGGGTTCGGCCGCCAGAAAGGCCATACCGAACTCTATCGTGGCGCAGAGTATATGGTCGACTTTCTGCCGAAAGTAAAAATTGAGATGGTGGTCGGCGACGATATCGTTGATACCTGTGTTGAAACCATCATGCGCACTGCGCAGACCGGTAAAATCGGTGACGGTAAAATCTTTGTCTTTGACGTGGCGCGTGTGGTGCGCATTCGTACGGGCGAAGAGGATGAAGAGGCGATCTGAGTTCGCCGGATTAAAAAAGCCCGCTGCGATGCGGGCTTTTTTTATGGTGCAATCACATGCCTTTATGCGGACCGAACAGTTCGTAATGGATGCGCGCGTCCTCAACGCCAGCATCACGCAGCTGCGCCACCACATGCTGCATAAAGCCCAGTGGACCACACAGGTAGAACTGTGTCTGCGGTGACTGTAAACGTGCCGCCATCGCCGTCACGTCCATCAGGCCCTGCGCATCATAGGCGCCGGCATCCTGCGGGGCAGGCTGACGATACCAGACTTGCGAAACGAAATCGCTGAGCTGTGCGCCGGTCGCTTTTACTTCATCAGCAAAGGCGTGCTGCTCGCCATTTTCCGCGGCGTGCAGCCAGCTTACCGCAGCAGGATGCTGCTGCGCGGCCAGCGCATGCAGCATGGCCAGCATCGGGGTCTGACCGACGCCAGCCGAGATCAGCGCTACCGGCGTTTCAGCCTCAGTCTGCAGGAAGAAGTCACCGTGCGGCGCAGCCAGCTGCACTTCATCGCCCACCTGACCATACTGATGCAGCCAGCCAGAAACCGTGCCTTTGTCCTCACGCTTCACCGCAATGCGGTAATCTTTACCGTTACTCAGGTTGGTCAGGGAATACTGGCGAATCTGATGATGTTCGAAACTGGCGGGCTGCAGGTGCACCGTCAGGTACTGGCCCGGCTCAAACGCGGCCACCGGTCCGCCATCGACCGGCGTAAAAGTGAAGCTTTTGATTACCGCACTCTGTTGCTCAATCGCGCTGATGCGGAAGGCGCGGGTCCCCCGCCAGCCGCCCGTTTGCTGTTCCGAGGCCTGATAAATCTGCTCTTCACGCTGGATAAACACCTCTGCCAGCACGCCGTAAGCCCGGCCCCAGGCCGCCAGCACTTCTTCACCTGGATCCAGCAGCTCTTTGATAGTTGCCAGTAAATTTTCGCCAACGATGGCGTACTGATCAGGCTGAATATTCAGGCTGGTATGCTTCTGGGCAATTTTTTCCACCGCCGGCAGCAGCACCGCCAGATTTTCCAGGTTGGCACCGTAGGCGCAAATTGCATTAAACAGCGCTTCACGCTGATCGCCATTGCGCTGGTTATTCATGTTGAAGACGTTTTTGAGTTCGGGATGGTGCGACAACATGCGGTCATAAAAGTGGGCGGTGAGTTTCGGACCGCAGGCCGCAATGGCGGGCAGGGTCGATTTAACGGTCGCGATGGTTTGCGCATCAAGCATAGGAGGAACCTCACATGTAAAGTTGCATTTTAAATACATCTTATAGCCATGCCGGCTGCGCTGTAAATAACCGCTTTAACTTTCTGGTCGCCTGGCAAGCCGCGTATGGCCGCTGGATGAGGAAATCTCCGTCACATCCTGAAGAAAAATCGTGGCGCAGTCTGACCAGAAAAAAGCGTAAAAATCCCGTGCCGCTGCATAGCCAATCGTTTGCGTAAAAAGAGGGGATTCACCCTACCTTCACCTGATAAAACGGTTTACACTGTGGGCCTTCGCCCCGGTGGGGCTTAAACTGCCGTTAAAAAAGTTAGCTGAGTCAGGAGATGCGGATGTTAAAGCGTGATATGAACATTGCCGATTATGATGCCGAGTTGTGGCAGGCGATGGAGCAAGAGAAAGTGCGTCAGGAAGAGCACATCGAACTGATTGCTTCTGAAAACTACACCAGCCCGCGCGTTATGCAGGCGCAAGGTTCGCAGCTCACCAACAAATACGCCGAAGGCTATCCAGGCAAACGCTACTACGGCGGTTGTGAATATGTTGATATCGTTGAGCAATTAGCGATTGACCGCGCTAAACAGCTGTTTGGCGCTGATTACGCTAACGTGCAGCCACATTCAGGTTCTCAGGCGAACTTCGCGGTTTATACCGCGCTGCTGCAGCCGGGCGATACCATCCTTGGCATGAACCTGGCCCACGGCGGACACCTGACCCACGGCTCACCGGTTAACCTTTCTGGCAAACTCTACAACGTAGTCGCTTACGGCATCGATGAAACCGGCAAGATCGACTACGACGAGCTGGCTGAACTGGCCAAAACGCATAAGCCAAAAATGATCGTCGGCGGTTTCTCTGCCTATTCCGGCGTATGTGACTGGGCAAAAATGCGTGAAATCGCCGATAGCGTGGGCGCATGGCTGTTCGTTGATATGGCGCACGTTGCCGGTCTGATTGCCGCTGACGTCTACCCAAGCCCGGTGCCGCATGCGCACATCGTGACCTCGACCACCCACAAAACGCTGGCGGGTCCGCGCGGCGGGATCATCCTGGCGAAAAACGGTGACGAAGAGCTGTATAAAAAACTGAACTCCGCAGTGTTCCCGGGTGGACAGGGCGGTCCTCTGATGCACGTGATCGCCGGTAAAGCGGTGGCGTTCAAAGAGGCGATGGAGCCGGAATTCAAAACCTATCAGCAGCAGGTCGCGAAAAATGCCAAAGCGATGGTCGAGGTGCTGATCGCACGCGGCTACAACATCGTCTCTGGCGGCACCCATAACCATCTGTTCCTGATCGATCTGGTGAGCAAAAACCTGACCGGTAAAGAAGCCGATGCGGCGCTGGGCCGTGCCAACATCACGGTAAATAAAAACAGCGTCCCGAACGATCCGAAGAGCCCGTTTGTCACCTCGGGTATTCGTATCGGTACGCCAGCCGTTACGCGTCGTGGCTTCAACGAAGCGGACGTACGTGAACTGGCGGGCTGGATTGCTGACGTGCTGGATAACATCAACGACGAAGCGACCATTGAGCGCACCAAACAGAAAGTGCTGGAAATCTGCAGCCGTCTGCCGGTCTATGCTTAAGCGTTAACTTGTTGTGTAACCGCATAAAAAGGATGGCATCAGCCATCCTTTTTTATTGCCTGAGGTGCGGCGCTCTGCCAGAGTAGCGCCGACTCTTGCTGCCAGGCAGCACACTTGCTGGAGGGAATATGGCAATCGGCTCCGCCAGATGGCTCGGATTGGGCTACTTCACTTACTTCTTCTGTTACGGCATCTACCTGCCTTTCTGGGGCGTATGGCTCAAAGGCACCGGCCTTGATGCGGAAAAAATCGGTCTGCTGCTGGGATGTGGCATGGTGGCGCGCTTTGTCGGCAGCCTGCTTATCGCCTCGCAGGTAAAAAATCCGGCACAGTTAATTACCGCACTTCGCCTGCTGGCGCTGATGACCTGCCTGTTCGCCATTGGCTACTGGGTCGGGCAGCAGTGGATGTGGCTGCTGGCGGTGATGATTGGCTTTAACCTGTTTTTCTCGCCGCTGGTGCCGCTCAGTGATGCGCTTGCCGCCACCTGGACGCAGCAGATTGGCCTGGCTTACGGTCCGGTACGGCTGTGGGGATCGCTGGCATTTGTGATCAGTTCGGCGCTGACCGGGGTGCTGGTCAGCGCTTACTCTTCGCAGGCAATTTTGTTGTTACTGTCGGTGGGGGCGCTCAGCATGCTGGCCGGGATGATGCTCACCCCAGCCACCCATCCGCAGGGGAATGAGCGGCAGGGCGCAACAGGCGGTGGCTGGCCGGTCTGGCGTGACCTGCTGCGTGAGAATGCGGTCTGGCGTTTTATGCTGTGCGTGACGCTGCTGCAGGGGGCGCATGCCGCCTATTACGGCTTCAGTGCTATCTGGTGGCAGGAGAGCGGCTATTCGGCCTCAACGGTGGGCTATCTCTGGTCGCTGGGCGTGGTGGCGGAGATTATTATTTTTGCGCTCAGCAATCGCCTGTTTCGACGCTGGAGCGCGCGCGATTTGCTGCTGCTATCGGGTATCTGCGCACTGATCCGCTGGAGCCTGCTGGGTGCCAGCACCGCGCTGCCGCTGCTGATTGTGGCGCAGATTCTGCACTGCGGCAGCTTCACCGTCTGCCATCTGGCGGCGATGCGCTTTATTGCTGCCCGTCAGGGCGCTGAGGTGATCCGGTTGCAATCGCTCTATTCCGCGCTGGCAATGGGCGGCGGAATCGCAGTGATGACCATGATTTGCGGCGTGCTGTTTACCCATCTGCAGGGGCATCTGTTTTGGGTGATGGCGTTAGTTGCGCTGCCTGCGCTGTTCCTGCGCCCGCGTTACGACTCGAGCAAATAACGGATACGCTGCTGATGGTGCGCCGTCAGCGGCAGTTCCGCATGTATCAGCGGCGGTGAGTAGAGCGGCAGCGAGGTGGCGTACGGTGAAATAATCAGGTCAACTTCGCGCGGCGCGCCATCGCGCTGGAAACTGCTCACCTGCTGATAGGTAATATTGATCGGCAGCAGGGTGATTTCACGGATCTGCTGCTCGACATCCTGCTCAAGCTGCGGATCTTCGCCGGTTAATATCAGCACCTGCTTCTCCTGCAACGCATTTTCCTGCATCAGCCAGGCACCAAAAATCACCGTAATCAGGCTCACCTCTTCCGGGGTAAAAGCGATCTGGTATTCATATTCAAAAGCGCGCAGCGCCAGCTGGGTGGTGCGTAACAGGCGCGGATAGAGTCGGCTGACATCCAGCGCCACGCTGTTGTCGATGCCGATGGTAAAGTGGGTGCGATCCAGCGCCTGCGCCAGATGGGTATAGAGCTGCTGCAGCAGATCGGCGCGGTCGGCAAAGGTCACCGCAGCACACTGCTCAAAATCGGCAATCAGCTGTACCGTCGCCGCCATTAATCGCTGCTCGCAGGGATGCTTTGCCCGATCGGCCTGCGGGGTGTGGATCAGGCTGAACAGCAGCGTCCAGAAATCCGTTTCGCTGATGTGCGGTGCCAGATGGCAGCGTTTGCGCCAGTGATGAATGACATCCTCAGCCGCCTGGCGTTCTGCCTTATGTTGCAGCCAGACGCGCTGCGGATCGCTGAACAGCGCGGGTTGACGCTGGCACAGCCCATACTTCATAAAAATCTGCAAAAACAGCCGATCCCGTTCGCTAAAATCGCGACCCAGTCGCAGTCCGCAGTGCTGAATTAACGCCTGCAGGTTAGTCTCATCGTAGAGCGCTTTCTCAATCTTCATCACCTTCAGACGCTGACGCAGTGGGGCGGCAAAATGCTCACAGACAAAGGTCTGCGACAAACGCAAACTGCGTCGCAGGTTGTGCAGCAAACAGAGGCGCCGATCTAACTCTGTACCATGAAGACGAAAGCTGCCATCCACCATCTGGTGCAGTTCCAGCCGGTGATATCGCTGTATCTCGTCACCCACTTCCGCGATATCCTGTCGGGCAACCGCAGGATCAACGCCATTTAACTGGCAGACTTTTTCAAGCGTAAGCGCGGGAGTCGGCAGAAATAGCAGTAATAAAAGATGGCACTGTCGCTGTGAACGGGTGAAGAGTGGTGCCAAAGGGGTAGCAGAACTCATCAATCAGATTTCCAGCAGGCTAATTTGAGCTAAGAATAGCCAACCCCGTCAGTCCCGGTAGCTGTCAGGCGGTTTTTTTAGTCAGAGGTTTAAGGCGGGTCACAAAATTTTGTTACTTATGGATTCTTTTCATCGGGAACGTTACTTTATAACATTATGAAACGCACACGCTTTGTATTACTGATGGTCTTAAGTCCGGCGGCACTGGCGCATCCACACAGTTTCATTGACATGAAAGCCGAACTGGTGGCGAAGGGGGATACCTTCACCGGCTTAAAAATGACCTGGACCATGGATGAGATCACCTCTGCCGATCTGCTGTATGACGCTGGCGAGGCGAAGCCAGGCAGCGTGGTGTGGAAAAAGCTGGCGGCCGGTGTGATGGCTAACGTGCTGGGCCAGCACTACTTCTCAGAAATCTGGCATAACCAACAGCGGGTGAAATTTTTGAATCTGCCTGACGAATATCATCTCTCGCGTAATGGTCATAAGGCGGTGCTGGAGTTTATTCTGCCGCTGGCGGAGCCGCCGGTACTGACCGGGCAGCGGTTTGACATCCTGACCTTTGATCCCAGCTATTTTGTCGACATGTTTTATGACAACGCCAGCGCCCTGACGCTGCCGCCGGCACTGCAGCAACGCTGTAAGTTTACGCTGAACACGCCAAAGCCCAACGACTCGTTGAAACAGTATGCGCTGTCGCTGGATAAGGCTGATGCACCAGCAGAAGAGCTTGATTTAGGTCGGCAGTTCGCGCAGACGGTGATTCTCACATGTCAGTAATTTCTACTCCGGCAGGCGCTTCGCGACTCTGGCCGCTCTGGCTGCTGGCGGCGCTGTTGCTGACCGGCGGCACGCTACTCTGGCTCAACTGGTCGCAGATTCTGTTGCAAAGCGTACTCTGGCAGAAAGATCTGCACCGGCAGATGACTCAGCTGTTACAGCTGGTGGCTGAGCAGCCGCAGCAGGCCGGGCTGTCACTGGTGCTGTTCAGCCTGCTGTACGGCATTTTGCATGCGCTGGGACCGGGCCATGGCAAAGTGGTGATTACCACTTTTCTGGCAACCCATCCGGCCAGAGTTAAAACCAGTATTAAGCTGACGCTGCTGGCCTCGCTATTGCAGGGTTCAGTAGCGATCGTGCTGGTCACGGTGATGCTGGTGCTGCTGCAAACCTCTTCACGCCAGCTGCATCTCAGCAGCTTCTGGCTGGAAAAGGGCAGCTATCTGCTGGTGAGCGGACTGGGGGCCTGGATCGGTTATCGCGCGCTGCGAACGCTGTGGCAGATGCGACGTCCGCGCCCGGCGCTCGCTTTCCGCACGCTGCGTCCCGATCACCAGCATCACGCACACTGTGGTTGCGGACATGCGCACCTGCCGTCGCCGCAACAGATACGCGAGGCGGTGAGTGTGAAAACCCAACTGCTGGTGGTGGTATCGATGGGGCTGCGGCCCTGTTCCGGGGCGATCATGATGCTGCTGTTTGCCAAAGTGATTGGCGTTTATGCCTGGGGCGTGCTGTCAGCGGCGGCGATGGCGCTCGGCACCGCACTGACCATCTCGCTGATTGGTTTGCTGGTCCAGCGCGCCCGTGTAGTGGCGCAGCGACTGGCCCAGCCGCGACACAATCAACTGGCGCAGCTATTGGTTCCGATGCTCACCTTAATCGGCAGCCTGATATTAATCGTGGCCGGCATCGCTTTATGGCAGTCAGCACAACCCGCCTTCAGCGGCGGAATTCGACCTTTCTGAATCTCAACAAGCGCAGCGGGAATTAAATTACCGCTGCGTAGCGTATCTCGCTAATTTATGTAAATTCACATCTTTATTTTTTTCTCGCCTGCCGATGGTGGTGAAATGACTATTCACTGTCTACGCTGTTATTACCAAAACGGCATTCTCTGCCGGGATGATTAAAACCAAAGCACCTTTCTGTTTGTTGCGAGGAGAATATTTCATGGCTGATACCCGTATTAATAATGGCTATACCGAAACGCTGGCGACCGGGCCAGCGGGATTGCCGCTAAAGCGTATTTCCTGGAGCGCCGTCTTTGCTGGGGTAATTTGCGCGCTGATCGTTCACATCATATTGACGCTGCTGGGAACGGCAATTGGCGCGACCAGCGTTGATCCGATGAAGGAACAGAACCCATTAGACGGTCTGGGTACCGGCGCACTGGTCTGGACCGCAATTGAAATGCTGGTGGCGATGGCGGCCGGTAGCTACGTGGCGGGCCGTCTGGCACAGCGCGAAGGCGCGCTGCACGGTTTACTGATGTTTGGCCTTAGCACAATTTTCACTATTTACCTGGCGATTGCGCTGGCGAGCAGTGTATTGGGCGGGGCAATGAATATTGTCGGTTCCGGTTTCCAGGCATTAGGTAGCGGTATTTCCGCCGCTGCGCCATCGGTCACTCAAATGGCGAAAGATAAGCTGCAGGAAAATAATATTAATTTAGATGACCTGCAGAACGAACTGGAAACTACGCTGCGCCAGACCGGTAAGCCGGAATTACAGCCGGAGAATTTAAAGCAGGATGCAAATAACGAAGCGCAGAACGCGGAGAATCAGGCTAACAACACTGCCAGCCATCCACAGACGGCGGATACCGATCTGTCTAACTGGTTAAAAGGCGTGATGAATCGTCATTCAGATACATTACAGGCCGCCGATCGTGATGCGCTGAAAAATATTATCAAAGCGCGTACCGGTAAAAGCGATCAGGAAGTCGATCAAATTGTTACCCAGACTGAGCAGAGCTATCAGCAGGCGATGCAGAAATATCAGGAAGTGAAGCAGCAGGCCGAGCAGAAAGCGCGTGAAGCCGCAGATAAAGCAGCAGCAGCCACGGCGAAAGCCAGCTGGTATGCGCTGATTCTGTTGATTATCGAAGCGGTGCTGGCCGGTGTGATGGGGATGGTGGGTCGTCGTACTCAGCCTCGTCAGGTTCTGTCACACGAACGTCGTTAATCGACGCGAAAAACAGGCAATAAAAAAGGCGGCTGAGAAGCCGCCTTTTTCTGTGCTGTTACTTAGCGTTTTAACGCTTCGCTCAGCTCTTCACGCATGTTTGACAGCATGGCTTTCACCACGCGTGGGTTACCGGCAACGATATTACCGGAGTGCAGATAACCGTGGTTACCGGTGAAGTCAGTGACCAGACCACCCGCTTCACGTACCAGCAGTTCACCCGCCGCAAAATCCCATGGCTTCAGGCCAATCTCAAAATAACCATCAACGCGACCGGCTGCGACATAAGCCAGATCCAGCGCCGCTGAGCCGGTGCGGCGGAAGTCGGCGCACTGGGTAAACAGTTTGGTCAGGATGTTCATATAGGCGGGGGCGTGCTGTTTCAGCTTGAACGGGAAGCCGGTTGCCAGAATGGTGCCATCCAGGTCGCGAGCGATGCTGCCGCGCAGGCGGTATCCATTAAGCTGGGCGCCCTGGCCGCGTACGGCGCTGAACAGTTCATTACGCATTGGGTCGTAGACCACCGCGACTTCAGTGCGGCCTTTAATGCGCACGGCGATGGAAACAGCAAAGTGGGGCAGACGTTTGATGAAGTTGGTGGTGCCATCCAGCGGATCGATAACCCATTGAATGTCCTGATCCTCACCCGCCAGTTCACCGCTTTCTTCGGTGATGATGGTATGTTTCGGGTAAGATTTACGAATCACTTCGATAATCAGGCGTTCTGCTTCGCGATCAACATTGGTTACGAAGTCGTTGCTGCCTTTCTGGCTGGCTTCGACGGCGTCCGGGGTTTCATAATTCTTGGCAATTAAATTTCCGGCCTTGCGCGCTGCGCGCACGGCAATGTTGAGCATTGGATGCATCGGTATCTCTCGCTGGATGTTAAAGAACGGGGAAAACGGCGCGGAGTATAGCAGCGTGTTCGGTA
>Ga0308163_10002163_pt1 | contig 18628 bp, 17 predicted proteins | sample PhyTR1_FD_201037 | JGI IMG/M metagenome (GOLD analysis project Ga0308163, IMG submission 201037) | Phyllosphere microbial communities from UC Gill Tract Community Farm, Albany, California, United States - DLSLT.R1 | ecosystem: Host-associated > Plants > Phyllosphere > Unclassified | place: USA...
ATTTCGACACTAGCGGCAAGCTCGACAAGAATTATGCCGAGGGTGTGCAGAACCGCGGCGAAGTCCAGAACACGGAAAATCTCTACCTGCACCAGTCCCTGGAAACCGAGCAGGGTCAGAGCGACCAGGGCGTGCGCCTGGCGCTCTACTGGCAGCGCCAGGCGCCGACCATCACCTCTGCTTACGACATCCTCGCGGACTCCGCCCTGCTGGAAGTGTTCCGCACCGCCTACAGCCTGCCGTCTGACATGAGCAACATGGATATCGATCAGCAGAAGAAGGTGATCGAGAAGAAGATGGATCTGAACGATCTGAAGGACCCGAACAAGGAAAAGAAATTCCTGCAGCGGTTTACCGCCATGTACGATCTTCAGAACGATAATGGCTCCTCCGCCAATGCGGCCCTGACTATTCTCGGCGGCGGCTCCTCCTCAGGCGGCATCAGCGCCAGCCTGCTGGAATCGCTCAACAGCCGCTGATCGAAGCAAGCAAAGTATAAACTCCAGATTTGCAGGGGCAGGCTTCATGCCCTCCTGCAGATCCGGCTTGCACCTCTCCATGCCTGTCGATATATCCGATGATATATATCGACAGGCATGGAGAGGCATGATGCAGGCTTGGTTAGGGCGGATACGGGGTAAAGTGGCGCGGGCTGTTAAGGCAGGTGGCAGGGCGCAGTTACTGGTCGCTGTGCTGGTGGGTGTTTTGGTCGCCCAGCCGCAAGCCTCGATGGCTGGAGATAGCCTCACTGTCTTTGCTGCCGCGAGCCTCAAGGAAACCTTGAGCACCTTAGCCGACAGCTGGAAAAAGGAGACCGGCCAGGAGGTCAAGCTCTCCTTTGCCGCGTCTTCGGCGCTTGCCAAGCAGATCGACGAGGGCGCACCTGCCGATCTCTTCATCTCCGCGGATCTTGCCTGGATGGATCATCTCGACAAGGCAGGCGAATTGGCACCGGGCAGCCGTGTCGATCTGCTTGGCAATCGCATCGTGCTGGTGGCGCCCGCCGCCTCGACGCTCAAGATCAGCATTGCTCCAAACTTCGATCTGGCAGGATTGCTCGGCAAGGAACGGCTTGCCATGGGCAATGTCGCGGCCGTTCCGGCTGGCGTTTACGGCAAGGCGGCGCTGGAAAAGCTTGGCGTCTGGGATAGCGTCAAGGAGAGGGTCGCGCAGGCGGACAATGTTCGTGCCGCGCTGGCCCTGGTGTCGCGCCAGGAAGCGGCACTTGGCATCGTCTACGAGACGGATGCCAAGATCGATCCGGGCGTGCGGATACTCGACCGCTTTCCTGAAACGTCGCATCCGCCGATCGTTTACCCGGCGGCCGTGCTGAAATCTTCTGCCAACCCTCAGGCTAAGGCCTTCCTTGCTTATCTGCAGGCGCCAAAAGCATCAGAAGTCTTCAAGGCAGCCGGTTTCACGGTTCTGGCAAAGAGCAATTGACACGCCCCGTGCGAGCGTGGACCTTGAACGCATGAGCGATTTTCTGTCACCGGAAGAAATTACTGCCGTTCTCCTCACCCTCAAGGTGGCCGTGACCGCCGTGGCGTTTTCCTTGCCGCTTGGCGTGGCGATGGCCTGGGTCCTGTCGCGCACCACCTTTTTCGGTCGCGGGCTCCTTGATGGCCTCGTGCATCTGCCGCTGATCCTGCCGCCTGTCGTCACCGGCTATCTGCTGTTGATCACTTTCGGCAGGCGGGGGGCGGTCGGCGCCTTTCTCGATCAGTGGTTCGGCCTGGTGTTTTCCTTCCGCTGGACCGGCGCGGCGCTTGCGTCAGGTATCATGGGTTTTCCGCTGATGGTGCGCGCCATCCGCTTGTCGTTGGACGGGGTGGATCGCAAGCTCGAAACCGCTGCCGCCACGCTTGGCGCTTCGCCGCCAATGGTATTTTTCACCGTCACCTTGCCGCTGATCCTGCCCGGCATCGCCGCAGGCACCGTGCTGGCCTTTGCCAAGGCCATGGGGGAGTTTGGCGCGACGATCACCTTTGTTTCCAACATTCCCGGCGAAACCCAAACCCTGTCGGCGGCAATCTATACCTTTACCCAGGTGCCGGGCGGCGATGCCGGCGCACTGCGACTGACACTGGTCTCGGTTGCCCTATCGCTTACGGCGCTGCTTGCTTCCGAACTCTTGACGCGCCGGCTGTCCGCGCGGCTGGTAGGCTGATGCTGGAGATCGATATCCGCCACCGCCAGGGGGTCTTCGAATTGCAGGCCGATCTGCGCCTGGGGCAGGGGCTGACGGCGCTGTTTGGCCCGTCCGGCTCCGGCAAGACCACACTGATCAACGCAGTCGCCGGGTTGATCCGCCCCGATCATGGCCGGATCACTTTCTCGGACCAGTCCTGGAGCGATGCCGCCACCGGCACCTTCCTGCCGACCCATCGCCGCCGGATCGGTTATGTTTTCCAGGAACCAAGGCTGTTTCCGCACTTAAGCGTGCGCGCCAACCTGACCTACGGTCGCCATTTTACGCCGAAACCCGAGCGCCGCGAAAACTTGGATCGGGTGAGCGCTCTGCTTGACATTGATACCCTGTTGGACCGCGCGCCCAACCGGCTGTCAGGGGGGGAAAAGCAAAGGGTGGCGATTGCCCGCGCCCTGATGACCAGCCCGAAATTGCTGCTGATGGACGAGCCGCTCTCGGCGCTCGATGTCGGGCTGAAGGCGCAGATCCTGCCTTATATCGAGCGCATCCGCGACGAGGCCGGCGTGCCGATCCTCTATGTTAGTCACGCCGTCGAGGAAGTCACCCGGCTCGCGACCCGGGTGGTGACGCTGAGCCAAGGGCGGGCGGCCATGGCTAACGCGGTCGAAGATACGCTGCAGCACTTGCCACGTCTTGGCCAGAGCCGCGCCGGCAGCTTTTTGCGCGCTCGCGTGACCGGCCATGATCCGGAAAACGGGTTGACGTTGGCCACCGGTCCGGCCGGTTCGCTCTATCTGAAACAGGCCGACCTGCCTGTGGGCACCTCGATCCGCGTCTTCGTGCCGGCCAGTGATCTGGTACTGGCCACCGGTGAAACAGGCTCGCTCTCGACGCTGAACAGCCTCAGCGGACGCGTCAGCGCGATTTTCGAATCCGGTACCACGGTACTGGTGCGGGTGGATTGCGGCGGCGAGGTTCTCGATGCAGAGATAACCCGCCGCTCCCGCGCCACGCTCGATCTCGAACCTGGCAAACCGGTTTCCGTGCTGTTCAAGGCCGTCTCGGTCGAGGCTGGCGGGGTTTATCGGCAAGCGGTCAAGCTGGGCGCATAATGGCATGTCATATTGGCGGCGCCGCCCGATAGCGCCGACCTGTATTAGATCAGCGGCGCCTTTTGGGCGATAAAGCCACACCACGCCTTTGAGTCCTGGGGGTAGCGCATCCACGGACGCATGATCCTGGCGCGTTTACCGAAGAATTTCTTCAGGCTGCGAACGGAGCCATCCTTGCCGCTGACGGTAAAATCATTGTCTTCGGCCCAGCACAGGTTCCATTGATGAAAACCCTGCCAGTTTTCAGAAACGGCTTCATTGGCAAAGCCATGAACGATCAAGAAACCGCCCGGCTTGGTGACTGTGAGCATCTGCTCAAGCCCATCCAACGGATTGGTGACATGGTCGAGCGCGTTGCGAATATGGGTGACGTCAAAAGAATTGTGCTCGAACCGTTGGCTGAGTTCCTCGACCGGACAGGCAACAGGCAGGACCAGGTTCTTGTACTTGCTGGGATCCCAGAGCTTTCGGTAGTCGTCGGCCAAGGGATCGGCGGCATGCAATTCCACCTTCTCACCATCGAAGCTATGCGACAGCATGCTGACCGGCCCCGAGCCGATATCCAGCACTCTTGGTACCTGACCATGAGCATTCTGGGCCACCGCATAGCCCTTGATAAACAGTTCGATCTCCTGGTCCATTTCCGGATTGGGGACGCGAACGCAGAAATTTTCGATGAAGCGCTCACTCTGGCAAAATTCTCGCCAGAAGGACATTTCGTCGTCCCAACCCACGTCGCGCAGGGTCTGCGGGACCGAAGGTATCGATCGACCGAAACTGCTGACTTGACGGACCTTGTCGGTCACCGATTTGAGCAATCCCATGAGCATCTCCTTTTACGGCCGCGAGACTTATCACCGCGACGGCATCCGGTGAAGGAGGCTGCATAAAAAAACTCCAGAACTGGAACCTTCAGGCCCATTTGGCGGCAAGGATAGGACTGATTTACATTTAATTATATATTATAAACTGTAATTCGATTATGGACTTTGCTCTTCGGCTGGTGCGTTTCTTTGAGCCGCAACGCTCTCAAGCCAAGCGATATCGTCACCCACCACATGGCGCATCTTTTCATCCATCGCCATCGAGCGCTGCAGCAGGGCCTCGCCGAATGGGGTCAAATAGGCGCCTCCGCCGCTTTTGCCGCCGTGGCGGGTGGCGATGGCCGGCTCACGGAACATGCGGTTGATCTCGTCAGCCAGCAGCCAGGCACGCCGATAGGACATGCCCATGGCAGCGCCCGCCGAGCGGATCGAGCCATGCTGGCCGATCAGCCGCAGCAGTTCCACCTTGCCAGGACCGAGCCGCGCGCCATTGGCGAGATCGATGCGAAACAGCACCTTCTGCGGCGCGGCCTCAAGGCCGCTCTCGGTGTCGCCGGGCGTGGTCATCCGTTGGGCACCACCTTGCCCGGGTTCATGATGCCGGCGGGGTCGAAAGCCTGCTTGATGCGTTGCATCAGCACGGTTTCAATCGGCGGCCGCGTCTCGGCCAATTCCGCGCGCTTCAACTGGCCGACGCCGTGCTCGGCGGAAATCGAGCCACCATGGGCACGCACGATGTCGTGCACCACCTTGTTGATCTCGCGCCAGCGGCCAATGAATTCGGCTTTGTCGGCGCCGATGGGCTGGCTGATATTATAATGGATATTGCCGTCGCCGAGATGGCCGAAGGCGCAGACCCGGGCGCCTGGCATGGCGGCAAGCACGGCATCTTCCGCCTCTTTCATGAACACGGGAATACTGGCGATCGGCACGGACACATCATGCTTGATCGAACCGCCTTCCGGCTTTTGCGCGTCCGACATGCTTTCGCGCATGTGCCAGATCGCCTTGCGCTGCGCCTCCGATCCGGCCACCACGGCATCGTCGATCAGGCCAGCCTCCAGCCCCCGTTCCAGCAGATCCTGCATCATGGTCTTCGCCGTCTCAACGGCATCGGATGTGGAAATGTCGATCAGCACATACCAGTCGTGCCGGGTCGAGAGCGGATCGCGTACCCCAGGAATATGTCGACTGGTGAAATCGACGCCGATGCGTGGCATCAGTTCGAAGCCTGTTAGCGCCGGGCCGCAGAGCGCACCGGCCTTTTCGAACAGCGATAGCGCCTCCGCCGGTGATTTCAGCCCGACGAAGGCCACTTCATGGCCAAGCGGACGCGGATAGAGCTTGAGTACCGCGCCGGTAATGACGCCGAGCGTGCCTTCCGCGCCGATGAACAGGTCGCGCAGATCGTAGCCGCTATTGTCCTTCTTCAGCCGGCGCAGCCCGTCCCAGATCTCGCCTGTCGGCAGCACCACTTCGAGGCCGAGGCAGAGCTGGCGCATATTGCCATAGACCAGCACGGCGGTGCCGCCGGCATTGGTGGCGAGATTGCCGCCGATGCGGCAGGAGCCTTCCGAGCCGAGCGACAGCGGAAACAGCCGGTTGACCTCTTCGGCCGCCTTCTGGATATCGGCAAGGATGCAGCCGGCATCGGCGACGATGACATTGCCGACCGGATCGACTTCGCGCACCCGGTTCATCCGCTCCAGCGACAGCAGGATATCGCTCGATCCATCGCGCGGCACCTGGCCACCGACAAGGCCGGTCCGTCCGCTGACCGGGACGATCGGGCTATTCGTTTCGCTGGCCAAGGCCAGGATTTTCGACACTTCTTCCGTAGAGCCGGGTTTCAGCACCAGCGGCGAGGCGCCGTGATAAAGCCCGCGATTTTCCGTGAGATAGGGCGTGATATCGGCTGGTTCGGTCAGGGCATGAGCCTTGCCGACGATGGCAATGAACCGCTCGATCAATGCAGTATCAGGAGCGACCGAAGCCGAAGGCTTTTGAGAAATGGGCATATCGGTCATCGATCCATCCTTTGATATTCTGCGCTGGTCACGGGCGCGCTGCTTACAAGGGCGCTGCTTACCGCGGCGCGGCGGCCCGCTCCAGCCGGTCATTGATCGCCTCGCCGAGCCCATGGGCTGGAATGGCGGTAAAGGCGATCGACGCTGCGCCGCTGGCATCGGCCTGTTTCATGAAGCTGAACAGATTGGCCGCCGCCTCGGCAAGATCGCCACTCGCGCTCAAATTGAGCACCGCCACAGCTTTTTCAAGCCCTTCGGGTGCCGCAGAGCCAAAGGTGATCGCCGCTTCGCCCGGATGGACCACCGTCGCGTTCAGCCGCACGCCGGCATTTGGTGCGTAATGGGAGGCGAGCATGCCGGGCGCCTCGATGATTGCGCCTGCCTTTTCCGGACGGATCACCGTCAGGCCTGTTGCCGCCTCGATATCCTCGACGGAAAGCCCACCCGGGCGCAAAAGCCGGATCTGGCCGTCTTCGACCTTGAGAATGGTGGATTCTACCCCGACGGCTGCCGCATCGGCATCAAGGATCAGCGGGATTTGTCCGCCCAGATCCTCTTCGACATGGGCGGCCGTGGTTGGGCTGATCCGACCCGATGTATTGGCGCTGGGGGCGGCAAGCGGCTTTCCGAAAGCGGCAATCAGCTCCGATGCAAAACCACGCGGCGCCCTGAGCCCGACCGTGTCGAGCCCGGCGGTCGCGAGATCGTGAAGACCGCAGCCCGGTTTGATCGGCACGACCAGCGTCAGCGGCCCCGGCCAAAACTGCTCGGCCAGCTGCCGCGACAGCGGATCGAAGCGGCCGTAGCGCTCGGCCATGGCGAGATCGCTGACATGGCAGATCAAAGGGTTGAAGCGCGGCCGGCCTTTGGTCTCATAGATCCGGGTGATCGCTTGCGGATTGGTGGCATCCGCCGCCAGGCCATAGACGGTCTCGGTCGGCATGGCGATCACCGCGCCGGCCTGGAGCAGCGGCAAGGCGCTTGCGATTGCCTGATCTGGGTGGGTGATGACTGAAAGGTGCTGTGCCATGCTTGCCTGTCGCTGTGTTCCCGGTGAAATACCCTGCTGCAGGCCTACTGCATAATTCCTTAAATCGGAATCGATTTAAGGAGGAAATTATGCAGCAGATTTAAAGTGCTACAGCGAACCTTTGTGCGCCATATATGGCGCACGGCGCTGTAGGGGCAAAGACTTTTATGCAGCGCAGCTTTCCGGTCGCGCCCCAGTGATTTTCCCTGTCCACATCAATCGATAAAATTTTAAATACCCCTGTAACCGAAAGAAAGAAGTGTCGCGCTAATCTTACGCAAACAATGACTCGATGTGGGGAATACATCCGATGCAGCCTATGAAAAATCCGGCTTCCAGCATTGCGTTGCGTGTTGCGACTGCCATGCATCAGATGGGAATCGAGGGCCTGCCACGCAACTATGAACTGGTTTACGAGGCCTATTCCGGCAGCAATCCGGATCTGGTGCGCGAGTTCATCGCGCTGGGCAAGGTCAAGACCCAGGAAGCGCTGGATGCGCTCGGCCGTAAATATCTTCCCCACCATCACGAAGACGGGCTTCTGGCGCGCCACAATAACAAGGTGCGTGCAGAGATGAGCAGCTTCATCAGCCTGCTCAATCAGGAAAAGCTGTCGCTGACCGATTACGGCCGGCTGATCGGCGATGCCACCAAAGGCATTCTGACCGACACTGATCTTGGCAATCCGGAGCTGAGCCGCTCTATCCAGGCACTGAAGGCCGCCACCGACCAGCGCGTTGCCGAAAACAGCAATGTCGTGAAAACCGTCGTGGAAAAGACCGAGCAACTCGCCGACGTTCAGCGCGAGGCCGACCAGGTCGAACAGGCGAAATTCATCGATCCGCTGACTGGCATGGGCAGCCGCCGCGCTTTCAACAAAGCGCTCGCAAAAGTCTATGCCAATCCGGAATTGCCGACGCTGTGCGGTCTGGCCGTGGGTGAGATCGATGAATTTGGCAAGCTCGCCGATCATCTCGGCCCGACGGTGACCGAGCGTTTCATCAAGCAGATCGCCAAGGTGGTGAAGGCCGTGGCCGGCAAGGACGATCTCGCCTGCCGCTTCGACGGCAGCCGCTTCGGCCTGCTGTTCTACACGTCGGACCAGGAAGAAATCAGCCGCATCGTCAACGCCGTGCGCGTCAAGCTGAAGGCGACGGCGGTGGTCAATGCCGGCTCCAACGGCTCGCTGGCGGCGCTGACCATGTCCTTCGGTATCTGCCTGTCACAGCAGGCCCCCAATGCCTTCGACCTGATGAGCTTTTCCGAGCGGGCACTTGCCTCCTCCAAATCCGCCGGCGGCGACACCGTCACCATCTACGGCGCGACCGACAACAGCTACGTTCCGAAGGATTGGCTGATCTACAAACCGCATGTGGTGTGAGGGCGGAGCGTCCTCTTACCTTGCCATCCGCAATCCCATCCACCGTCCCGGCGGCATGCCGAAGGTCTTGTGAAACTGCCTTGTGAAATGCGCCTGGTCTGCAAAGCCGGTTTGGGCGGCGGTGTCGGCCAGGGTATTCCCCTGGGTTAGGAGGCGTTTGGCTTGGTCCAGGCGCCGTAAAGTCAGGTAGCGGTAAGGGCTCGTGCCGAGCAAGCGGCGAAAATGACGGGCGAGTTCGTAACGATCCAGCCCGGTAATAGCCTCCAACTCCTGCGAACTGACCGCTTCGGTGTAATGGCCCTCCAGAAAATCGCGTGCTTTCATCACGGCCGTGCTCGCCAGTGGTGATAGAGTACGCGCTGGCGCGCCGGCGTGGCTATTCAGCCTTTCGGCAATCCGTGTGACGGTATCATCCAGCAGCAACGTATCAGGTTGGCGATCGAGATCGGCAAGCACGGCGGCAAGCGCGTGCCAGAGCAGCGGATCTGCCAAAACCGGATCGGCAACGAACGGCAGGCTCAAGCGATGGTCGTTCACAGCGGCAATCAGCTGCGGCGGCAGGTAGATCATCCGGTAGATCAAGCCCGCTTGCGTCCCCGCGGCACCGTCATGCAACTCATCGGGGTGAAGGACAATGACATTGCCCGGTTGGCTGAAGCGCCTTTCACCACGATAGGAAAAGGTCTGGACGCCATGCAGCGTCAGCCCAAGCGCATAGGTGTCGTGCCGATGCGGTGAAAAGCCGTTGCCCTGGAACCTCGCCTCGAGCAACTCGACACCGGCGTCTGGCTGGCTGTCGGATGTCGAACCGGTGCTGCCGGAGGGCATGCAGACCACCATGCGGTCCTCCGGCGCCACGCACGATCGTTCAAGACCATTGCCGACCTGTGACGGTAAAACCTTGATATTCTCAAGCCCCATCAAGGAATTGCGCTGCATGTTCGACACCAAAATCGCAATCATTCTCCGCGAGGATCTCGCCGTCTGGCAGAAGCTCAACGTCACCGCTTTTCTGACCAGCGGTATCGTCGCCCAGACGCCCGCCATCATAGGGGAAGCCTATCGGGATGGCGATGGCAATCTCTATAACCCGATGACGGTTCAGCCCATGGTGGTTCTCGCCACCGATCAGCAGGGCTTGAGAACAATCCACAAGCGTGCCCTTGAGAGAGAGGTCATCACATCGGCCTATATCGAGGAGATGTTTACAACGGGCCATGACGCCGCCAACCGCGAGGTGTTCGCGCACTATGCGCCCGATACCGCCAAACTGGTCGGCATTGCCCTCCGCGCTGAAAAGAAGCTGGTCGACAAGATCACCAAGGGCGCAAAAATGCATCCTTGATAGGGAGCCTATTGGCCATTTGGAAGGGTGAAGGCTGCTCTTAAGTCGAGACGACCGTCGACGATCGTGTATGGGAAATACACGGTCAGGCCCGATCTTTGTGATGGATGAATTTGATTGCGACGGCGTCGGATTTTCGCGGCGTTGATGGCATTGTGACGCTGGCATCATAGACACTCACCGCTGATCTCAAGGTTCCAGCGTCCATATCCTTACGAAAACCCCCGGACATCATCTGAATAAGATCTGGCGGTGTCGGGCTGTCGTTCCCATCGTATGCCATCACCAAACGCTGTTTCCCATCGGTCTCGATAGCTGCCCCGAATGGATAAAATTCGCCATGTGCAGTCAGCATGCGTTTAGCGAAGGGCAATGTAGCTTGCGTTAGGGCATCAAAGTCCGCCTGAGCTTCACCCATGTCGGTACCTCTGGCATTTAAGGGAACGACGATCGTCCAAACCGAAACAAGAGCGAAAAGCATCTGCCGCCGGAAGCCGGTTACCATCTTTATCATTGTGCTGATCTTCATTCGCCAGAGTACCCCCTGATGTCCGCAATGCCGGATTTGCGCTATCACCACCGTAGCCAAAATAGGTCACGACTACTCTCGCGCCAAAGGAGCGGGAACTCCCCTCTACCCTTTGAGTTTGAACCAAACGGCGCTATCATCCCCTCATTCGCGACATGCAAACGCCTCTATGTCGCAATCCATCGGGGCGATGTCGTAGGCCAAGGCGGCGTGGGGGAGGCGCTTGTGGCTAGATGGGGAAAAGCCGGAACCGATTGAAACAGTCAAGGCTGCGGCCGCGACGCCCTTCCTTTCGCCGCCCTGGCTTTCAATGGTCTCGCGCGATGAAGGCCGCATGATTAAGCCGCGTGATTAAGAATGAGAGGATGTCATGGATTTTCAATCTGCCGTCTTGCGCCAGCTGAAAAATCGCCGCGAAGGCTATAGCCTTGAGCAGCCCTTCTATATCGACAAGGACTATTTCAAGCTCGATATGGAGATGATCTGGTATCGCGACTGGCTGTTCATCGGCCATGACTGCGAGATCCCGCGCGCTGGCAACTATTTTACCGTCCAGATCGGCGATTACCCTGTCGTCATTGTGCGTGGGCGCGATGGCGTGATCCGCGCCTTCCACAATACCTGTCGTCATCGCGGCCACCGGGTCTGCACCCAGGAGCGCGGCGCCTCGGCAAAGCTCGTCTGTCCCTATCACCAGTGGACCTATGATCTTGATGGATCGCTGGTCTTTGCCCGCCAGATGGGCGAGGATTTCGACAAGGCCGAGCACGGCATGAAGCCGGTCGCTTGCGAAAGTTTCGGCGGCTATATCTTCATCTGTCTGGCGCAGGCCCCGCAGGATTTCGCCAGCTTCCGTGCGACTGCTCTGCCTTATCTGCAGCCGCATCGGCTGTCGGAGTCCAAGATCGCCCATCGCAATACGATCGTCGAGAAGGGCAATTGGAAGCTCGTCTGGGAAAACAACCGCGAATGCTACCACTGCGCCGGCAATCACCCGGAACTGTGCCGCACCTATCCGGAAGCGCCGAGCGCGACTGGCGTGCAGGGTGCCGGCGAAGATCCTGTGATAACAGAGCATTGGCAGCGCTGCGAGGCCGCCGGCCTGCCCAGCGCCTTCACCATGCATGAAAGCGGCCAGTTCCGCGTTGCCCGCATGCCGCTGATTGAGGATGCCGAGAGCTATACGATGGACGGCAAGCGTGCCGTAAAGCGGCCTCTGTCTGATGATGTCACCATTTCTCATATCGGCACGATGCTGATGTTCCATTACCCCACCACCTGGAACCATCTGCTTGGCGACCACGCCATCACCTTCCGCGTGCTGCCCTTGAGCGCCGAGGAAACGGCGGTCACCACCACCTGGCTGGTGCACAAGGATGCGGTCGAAGGCGTGGATTACAATCTCCACGACCTCACCCATGTCTGGAACATGACCAATGACCAGGACCGGTCGATCGTCGAGGAAAACGCCTTCGGCATCCGCTCGCCGGCCTATGAGCCCGGTCCTTACTCGCCCGATCACGAAGGGGGCGTCATGCAGTTCGTAGAATGGTATGCCAATTTCATGGTTGACCGTCTTCAGGGCGAAAAAGCCCCTCTCTCGGTCGTCGCCTGATCATGGCGGATAAGATCTACCGCCATGTCGACGAGATGCGCCCCTGGTCTGACCGGGAGCATCTGCTGGAATGCGTTGCCTGGACGCCTGAGGCGCCCGATGTAATGACCTTCACCTTCAAGCCGGACCGACCGGGCCATTGGTTCCGGTATCTGCCCGGCCAGTTCGTGACGCTGGAACTGCCGGTTGGCCCAGAGGGTGGGGCTGAGCCGGTCATGCGCACCTACACGCTGTCCTCAAGCCCGTCGCGGCCCTATACGGTGGCGGTCACGGTCAAGGCGCAGAAGGACAGCATCGGCACCCGCTGGATGTTTAACAATCTGAAGCCGGGCATGAAGATCAAGGCCTTCGGCCCGCTTGGCGATTTTTCCTATGTGAAACATCCCGGCGAAAAATATCTGTTCATCTCGGCCGGCTCCGGCATCACCCCGATGATGTCGATGACCCGGGATATGGCCGACCGCCAGCCCGACAGCGATATCGCCTTCATCCACTGCGCCCGCTCGCCCGACGACATCATCTTTCGGTGGGAGCTGGAATATAAGGCGCGGCATCTGCCCTTCTTCCAGCTCGGCTTTATTGTCGAGCAATTGCAGCGTTCGCAACTCTGGTCGGGCCTGCGCGGCTTTATCGATAAGGCAAAGATCGGGTTGCTGGCGCCTGATTTCCTTGATCGCACGGTGTTCTGCTGCGGCCCGGAACCGTTCATGGCAACGGTCAGGGAATCGCTGGCCGGTGCCGGTTTCGATATGAGCCGCTATCACGAGGAAACCTTCCAGCCGGTGGCCCCGGAGCCGCTGGTCGTGGTCGCCGATCCCTCGGGCGAGTTGAAGCCGAACAAGGTATCTTTCACTTTGGCTGGCAAGGAGGCTTTGTGCGAACCGGGCTTTACCGTGCTGCAGGCCGCCCGCTCCATCGGCGTGCGCATTGGTGCAGCCTGTGAATCCGGCCTCTGCGGCACCTGCCGGGTCATGAAGCTCTCGGGCGAGGTCGAGATGAATCACAATGGCGGCATTCTCGATGACGAGATCGAGGAAGGCTATATTCTCGCCTGCTGCTCGCGCCCGAAGGGCGATGTCGAGATCGAGGTTTGATCGAGCCTGAAACGTCTGTTTTAAAATAACGCCTTGCCGCGTCGAGAGTCTGTTCGGGAAAAACGGGGCCCACTTTTCCCTGACAAACTCTGGGCGGTAAGGCTTACATGCTGGCAATGATCTTGCGCAGGGCCGAGGTGCGGGCGCCGAGCAGCAGCACGTTTTTCAGCGCCACTTTCGGATCACTGGTGCGAAACAGCAGCCCATCCTCGCGGATCGAGCGGTCGACGACCATCTCGCGCTTCACCCGATCCGGCTTCAGCGCCACGGCAAAATACATCCGGCCATATTGTGGGGTGATACGCTTGAAGAAGCTTTCCTCGCCGCCGATCTCGGCGTTGAAATTGGCGAAGTAAAAGGCCCATTTCACATCGGCGTAATCGGCGAAATTCGCGCGCGACGCGGTGACGTGGCAGTAGCCGAGATGCGGGATGTCCGAGAGCGTCTGGTGAAACAGCAATTTTGGAAAGCGGATGGCCTTGTGAACGCCGTTGATGCGCTGATGGGTGGTGTCGGCTGCTGCCTGTAGGCGCCGACCGGTGCGTTCCGCTACTTCCTCGTAGGAGAGGTAGCGCTTTTCATCGGCCACCCAGTCGTCCTCGTCGCGGATGATCTTGCCGGTCCGCAGGAATTCGCTGTGAATGGCCTTAGGTGGCTTTGCTTCTGCCACCGGCAGCTTGGGGGCCGCATAATATCGCAGTTTGGACATCGAACGCACTCTCCACGGATGGGATGACGGACCGTCGCACTGGCTGTCGCCCAAAAATTTTAGCGGATGCTTGTTAATAGAAACTTTATAGCGTTCTAGGCCGGCTGCGTTACGCGAGGCTTGTCGTTTCGCCCCAGCCTGGGGCGCGGGTGGCCGAATTTGCATTAATCGCCAGTTCATCCAGCATTCGCTAAATTGTCAGATAAGAAAGGCAGCAAAGGCGCTCCGCTCCCGCATCAGGTAAGCGTGATCGAAGCGGATCTGGAAGACAGCGCCTTGCAGACCTATCTCTAAAGATCATGTGGAGACGACGATCATGAGCCTTATCAAGCGTTTTGCAGTGGCTGGCACGGCTTTGGCCGTTCTGGCGACTTCCTTCATCAGCGCCGATGCCATGCCGCTTGGCGCGCCGACATCCGTACAGGCACCGACGCTTCCGGTCGAACAGGTGCAATGGCGCGGTTATGACGGCTACGGCCACGGTGGTGGCTATTATCGTCCAGGCCCGGGCTATTACAATGGCTATCGCGGCTACGGTGGCCCGCGTCCAGGCTATCGCCGTCATCATGACGGCAACTGGTATCCGCTGGCCGCCTTTGCCGCCGGTGCGCTGATTGGTGGGGCAATTGCCTCGCAGCCGCGCCCGGCTCCGGTCGAGCCGACCTATAGCAATGGCGTCAACCCGCGCCACTACGAATGGTGCTCGGGCCGCTACCGCAGCTACGATTCCTACAGCAACACTTTCGTGACCTATAACGGCACCCGCCAGCAGTGCTATTCGCCCTACTATTGATAGGTCTTCTATCTAACAAACGCCCGGCCTCGTGCCGGGCGTTTTGCGTTTATAGCCTTCAAAGAATCCGCGCCCGCTTCAGGATAAACCAGGCCAGCAGGATCGAGCCGATGATGAAAGCGATCGCATAGGCCGATCCTTCGGGCCCGCTGGTAAAGGGCAGATGCGACGTATTCATGCCAAAAAAGCCCGTGACCAGCGAGGGCGGCAGCAGGAAAGCGGTCATCAGCGACAGGATGTAGAGATGGCGGTTGGTCTCGGAGGAGAGCTTGCTGTCGATCTCTTCATGCAGCAGCCGGGCGCGTTCGTGCAGCGCATAGACGTCGTGGTCGGCCGCCTCCAGCCGGTTGATCAGCCGGCCCGAGACATCCTCGAATCCTACAGGCATTTCATCCTCGTCGGCGGCGTTGGCGCGGCGCATCATCGACAGCATGCCGCGCAAATGCCGGTGCAGTCGCACGATGATCCGTCTGAGCGGCGCCAGTTGTGTGCGCTCGTCGCGCATGTCGGCGTCATACACCACGTCTTCGATGCGGTTGATCTCGTCCATCAATTCGAGCACCAGCGCCATGATGCCACGCTGGAATTCCGCCACCAGCACTTCATAGACCTGCATTGGTGAGGCAAATTTGGCCGGGTTCTTTTCGATGGCAACGCGCAGCAGGTCGACGGAGCGGATCGGCTGTAGCCGCGTGGTGATGATGAACCGGTCCGACAGGGCAAAATGCAGCCAGCCGATATCGCGGGTGGCAGCAGCAAATTCCCGCTGGAAATCGACGAGCGTGCCATAGATCAGCTGCTCATCGACGGAGAGGGCGGCGTGGTGCTCGTGATTGATCAAAGCTGCGCGCGCCGCTTCGACGAGCCCTTCAAACTGCTCGATAAACGCGGGAACCCTGGTGTCGGCAAGGTTCAGGTGCAGCCATAAAAACCCTTCTGCCGGCATCAGGTCAGCCGCCGATGCCTCCATCGGCAGGCGCGTGGCGCTCTGCCTGCGGGCATCGATGTGATAGGCCCAGACCAGACCGGGAATGGGGGTGGTCGATCTCAAGATATCCATAGCTGTCCTCGGGTCGCCGGTTTGGCGCGGCCTGCGCATCTTGTCCCTATATGCGCCGATTGTGACGGTGCGATCAACACACGGAAATTGGTCGATGTGATTGGTCGCAGAGCGCAAACGGACTTGCGTTTGATTGACGTTTACGTAAAAATCAATTAGCTGACATGAACGCACCGCTGCATGTGATGTGTCGACTGCGCGCGGGTCTGGTTGAGGACGATCGGCGCACGGCGGCATTTATAAAGCATGCCGCATTGGCGCATCGAGACGAGTTAAGGCGGAGGAGGAGACGCGATGTACAAGGCCCCTGTGGAGGAGATTGCCTTTACCCTGAAGCAGGTTGCCGGCATGGCCAAGGCGCTCGAAGCCGGCCAGATGGGCGATCTCTCTGAAGATCTGGTGGATGCCATTCTGGAAGAGGCTGGCCGCTTTGCCGCAGATGAGATCGCGCCGCTGTCCGAGGCCGGCGACCGTCAGGGCGCCAAGCTGACCGAAGCCGGCGTTGTGCTGCCTGAGGGCTGGGCCGATCTCTACCGGCGCTGGGCCGAAGGCGGCTGGAACAGCCTTGCTTTGTCGCAGGATTTCGGCGGCCAGGGCCTGCCGCATATGCTCAATGTTGCAGCGCTCGAAATGTGGAACGGCGGCTCGATGGGCTTTGCCCTCGGTCCAGTGCTCACCATGGGGGCCGCCGAAGCGCTCGACGCGCACGGTTCCGACGCCCTGAAGCAACGCTACCTGACCAAGATGATTTCAGGTGAGTGGATGGCCACCATGAACCTGACGGAGCCGAGCGCCGGATCTGATCTCGGCGGCTTGCGCACCCGCGCCGAACGCAATGAAGACGGCAGCTATCGGATTTTCGGCCAGAAAATTTACATCACCTGGGGCGATCACGACGCCACGGATAATATCGTGCATCTCGTGCTCGCCCGCCTGCCGGACGCACCAGCCGGCTCGCGCGGCATATCGCTGTTCCTGGTGCCGAAGTTCCTGATCAATGACGACGGCTCGCTTGGCGCCCGCAACGATCTGCATTGCCATTCCCTGGAGCACAAGCTCGGCATCCATGGCTCACCGACCTGCACGATGATCTATGGCGACGGCAAATTCGGCGATACGCCGGGTGCCATCGGCTATCTGATCGGCGAGGAAAACAAGGGGCTCGCCTGCATGTTCACGATGATGAACAATGCCCGCCTTGCCGTCGGCATGCAGGGCGTTGCCATCGCCGAGGCGGCCACCCAAAAGGCGCTTGCCTATGCTCAGGAGCGCCGCCAGGGCAAGGCGCCCGGCTGGACGGAAGCGACGATGAGCCCGATTGTCGAGCATCCCGATGTTGCCCGTATGCTGGTGACGATGAAGGCGCTGACGCAAGGCGCGCGCGCCATCTGCTATTCCTGCGCCCATGCCATCGACATGAGCCATCATCTCGATGGTGACCAGGCCCGGCATTTCGCCGAACGCGGCGCGCTCCTGACCCCCATTGCCAAGAGCTTTGCCACCGATATCGGTGTCGAGGTCGCCTCGCTTGGCATTCAGGTGCATGGCGGCATGGGCTATATCGAGGAAACCGGTGCTGCCCGCCTGCTGCGCGACGCCCGCATCGCTCCGATCTATGAAGGCACCAACGGCATTCAGGCCATCGATCTCGTCACCCGCAAACTGCCGTTGTCGGGCGGCGCGCAGGTGCGCGGCTTCATCGGGGAGTTGAAGGCGATTGCCGTCGCCGTCGATGCTTCCAACCGGCCGGACTTCGGCGATACGGCAACCCGGCTGCTGACAGCGATCAAGGATCTGGAAGAGGCGACCGAATGGCTGCTCGCCAAGCTTGGCGAAGGCGCTATGACCGAAGCGCTGTCGGGCGCCACGCCCTATCAGCGCCTGTTTGGCCTCACCCTGACCGGCAGCTATCTCGCCAAGGCCTCTCTTGCCGATGGTGAGGACAAGCGTGCTGCACTCGCCCGTTTTGCCGCCGAAAACCTTTTGGCAGAGACGGCTGCGCTGAAATCGACTGTGACAGGCGGCGCCGCGAGCCTGGCCGCCGCCCGCGCTGTTCTGGCCTGAGGAGCAAAACCATGACCGAGCCAAGCGCAAACGAGCATGTTCTGACCGAGCGGCCGCAGGCCCATCCCGGCGTTCTCGTCATTCGGTTCAACCGGCCGGAAAAGAAGAACGCCCTGACCGAGGCGATGTATCTGCGCATCGTGGCCGCACTGGAATTGGCAGAAGCCGACGAGACGGTCCGGGCAATCGCCTTCCTCGGCACGGAAGGCTGCTTCACCGCCGGCAATGACATGGGCGGCTTCCTGGCCTATGCCCTGTCCGATGGCTCCAAGCTTCCCGCCGCCGCCGTGCTGTTGAAGGCGCTGGTTGCTGCTTCCAAGCCGCTGGTGTCAGGCATCGATGGCTTGGCGATCGGCATCGGAACGACGCTCAACATGCATTGCGACCTGACGGTCGCCTCCAGCCGCAGCCTGTTCAAGACCCCCTTCGTCGATCTGGCGCTGGTGCCGGAAGCGGCATCCAGCCTGCTGGCGCCGCTGTCCATGGGCCACCAGCGTGCTTTCGCGCTGCTGGCAATGGGGGAGGGCTTTTCGGCCGAAGCGGCGCGCGAAGCCGGCCTGATATGGAAAGTGGTCGAGCCGGATGCGGTAGAAAGCGAAACCCTGGCGATCGCCGCCAGTCTCGCCAAAAAGCCGCCGCAGGCCCTCAAGATCGCCCGCGATCTCCTGCGCGGCGACCGCAACCTGGTTCTGGCCCGCATCGATGAGGAACTGGCGCATTTCAAGGAACGGTTAAAGAGCGCGGAAGCCTGCGCAGCATTTGAGACCTTCCTTGCAAAGAAGACGATTTAAGCAGCCGTACGAGCACTACTGCATAATTCCTGAAATCGGAATCGATTTAAGGAGAAAATTATGCAGCAGATTTAAAGCGTTACAGCGTCCTTAGTGCGTTTT
>Ga0308163_10002166_pt1 | contig 18611 bp, 15 predicted proteins | sample PhyTR1_FD_201037 | JGI IMG/M metagenome (GOLD analysis project Ga0308163, IMG submission 201037) | Phyllosphere microbial communities from UC Gill Tract Community Farm, Albany, California, United States - DLSLT.R1 | ecosystem: Host-associated > Plants > Phyllosphere > Unclassified | place: USA...
TAGCTGATCGACTCCATCCCGCCCGCCAGCGCGACATCCGCCTCGTCGCACATGATCGTCCGCGCCGCGAGCGCCACCGCGGTCAGCCCCGACCCGCACTTCCGATCGAGCGTGAACGCCGGCACCGACTCCGGCAGCCCGCCCGCGAAGATCGCCATCCGCCCGGCGTTGCCGCCCTGCGTACCCCATTGATTGCCGACGCCCCAGAACACCTCGTCGATCCGCGTCGGATCGATCCCTGCGCGCTCGACGACGGCGTTCATCACATGCCCCGCCAGCACCGGCGCCTCGGTCGCATTGAACGCACCACGATACGCCTTGCCGATAGCGGTACGGGCGGTCGAGACGATGGCGGCTTCACGCATGCTGTAACCTTTCGAGGATCGGGTATGCACTCGACCTAGGCTTTCCGGCGCGGCGGCGAAACCCCTTAAGGAACGCGCGCGAGCCATCCCCCGGTAAATCCGGCACGGTCCAGCCCGCGTCGGATATGCGGGTTCCGCCGCATCGTGTTCCAGACCATGCCGGTTCGCCAATTCTCGATCATCGCGACGATCGGCCCCTGGTCGATACCGAGATAGTCGATGTCGACCCAGCCGACGCCGGGCACGATCCGACCATGCTTGAGCGGTTCGCCCATCTCGGTCAGCGTCGGATTGAAGGCGTCGAAGAACCCGTATTTGCCGTAGATCCCCTTGCCGTATCGATCGTGCATCGCGGTGATCGTGGGGATGACGAGATCCGGCGCAAACACGATCGACCCGACGGCAGCGGTAGGTGCCAGCGTACCGTCGTCGCGCGCGCCGGGCCCGCGTTCGGAGTAACTGAAGAACTCCCGCGCCCGCCCGTCGATCGTCGCCTTGAAGTCGCCCGGCCCGTCGCACGCGGTCAGTCCCCAGATGTCGGGGCCATAGCCAGCGAACCCGCCTGTGTTGGCGATCGCATAGTCGCGCTGCGCGATCGTCGCGCGCTTGCTGTTCTCGAAATAATCGATGCCCTTGGTCGCGATGTACGGATCGCGGATGCCGCGGAAATCGACCCAGACGTGGCTGTACTGGTGCACGAACATCGGCGGATAGTGGAGATGATCGCCACGCCACGACGGTTCGAATTTCGCGGTCAGCGCGCCCCACGTCGAGGGCGGCAGCGGATGCGTCGGCGAGCCCAGCGCGAGCAGATACATCAGCATCCCCTCGTTGTAGATGTTCCAGTCGCTGGCGATGAACCCGCTCTCGGGATGCCAGCCCATCGACAGGAACGGCGCACGCGGCGTGATCCACGTCCAGTCGACCGCGCCGTAGATCTGGTCGACCAGCGCGCGGATCCGCTGTTCCTCAGGGTGATCGCCGTCGAACCAGCTCTGCGCGAACAGCATCCCGCCCAGCAGCAACGCGGTATCGATCGTCGACAGTTCCGCGCGGGCGAACCGCTGGCCCTTGGTGATGCCGAGAAAGTGGTAGAAGAATCCCTTGTACCCGCTGTTGCCGGTCGGCTCGGGGCCCATCGGTGCGATCGCGAAGAACTCCATCGTCGCCAGCGTCCGCTTGCGCGCCTGTTCCCGCGTGATCCAGCCGTTGACGACGCCGATCGGATAGGCGGTCAACGCGAACCCGACCGCGGCGATCGACGAGAAGGACGGCGTCGGCCAGCGATCGAGCGCCAGCCCGGTGACCGGGTCGGTCGTGTCCCAGAAATACAGGAACGCGCGCTCCTGCAGATTGTCGATCAGCGGGTTGGCGGACGGCGGCGGTTCGGACGGCGCCGTGCCCGTGACGCTCTCGATCGCCTTGACCAGCGGCCGCCCGACCGATGTGCATCCCGCGGTAAGCCCACCGAGCGAAATTGCCCCGGTGCCGAGAAACTGCCGTCGATCGAGCATCCGAACTCCTGATCAGGGTACCGCCGCGACCATAGAGGTCAGGCAGGCGACTGGAAGGTCGCCCGTCCTTAATGCATCAGAACCTGTAACCAACCCTGAACTGGAACCGCCGTGGCAACGTCAGCAGGTTGGTCGGCGCGTTGGTGGTGCGGTCGAAAGAATAGGCCTGCCCGACGCCGAGATACCCGGAATAGCCGCCATAGTTCTTGTTGTTGAATGCGTTGAGCAGGTCGACCGCGACGTTGATAGTATGCGTGTTGAACACCTTGATGTTGTTCTGCAGCGTCAGGTTGACCTCGCAGAACGCGAACACGCTGCCCAGGCAGTTCTTCGGCCGGTACAGCGACCGGATCACCTGCTGGTTGACGCTGGTCCCGGCCGACTGGTCCTGCAACTGGAACGCGGTGCCGGTGCCGAGCGTCGTCAACGTCGAGAACTGGAAGCCCAGCGGCAGGTCGGCGATGCCCGACAGGACGATCCGGTGGCGCTCGTCCTGGTCGGCGATCGGCCGCCAGCCATACTGGTCCGGGGTCGGCTTATCGAGGCTGAACAGGTCTCCGCCGTCCTGCTCGGCCTTCGACAGCGTATAGGCGAGATTGAAGCCCCAGCCCGACGCGACGGTATAATCCTTGTCGATCGTCACCAGCAGCGCCTTGTAGCGCGTCCGCAGGCCATCATAACCGATCAGGACGTTGCCGAAGCCGTTCGCCCGCGGGATCGTCGTGTCGCAGCATGATCCATCTGCGTTGCGCGTCGCGAACAGGTGCGTGTAGCCGTTCTGACCGCGAACGTACGAGCCGGTCACCGACGCGCGGAACACGCCGAACTTCTGACGCACGCCGAAGCTGAACTGATCGGTGGACGGCGCCTTGGCGTTGTTCTTGACCGCGAACAGGTCGGGCAGGCCGGTCTGTGCGGTAGCGCGCAAGGCCAGCAGGCCGTCGCGGGTCAGATATTGCGGATCCCACCGGACGGTCGGGTTCCCGTCGCGCGGCTGCCCATCGCGCGAGAAATTGAAGACGCCGGTCGCGTATTGTAGGCGGAATTGCTCGTCGAGCGTGTTGTTGAACACGTTGCGATCGTAATATTTGCCATAGCCGCCGAAGATCACGGTGCGCTGATCGTCGTTCACATCGTAGCTGAAGCCGATACGCGGCTGGAACATGTCCTTGCGAGTCGGGCGGTCGCTGCCGTCGGTGATGTAGTTCGCCGGGTCGAAATACTCGGTCTTGGGCAGCCCGTTCAACGTCGCGACCGCCGCTGCGGGGGTGCGATATTTGTTGTTGAACAGGTTGCTCTCGTAGTCCCAGCGCAGGCCGATGTTGATCTGTAGCTTGTCGGTAACGTCCCAATCGTCCTGGATGTACGCGCCCACCTGCGAATTGGAGGCGATGATCCGCGGGTTGCCGACACCAAGCTGCGCCTGTGCCGGGAAGCTGAAATCGAGTCCCTTGGTCGCGTCGTTCTGGAAGAAGTAGCGCGGCTGGACGAAGAAGTTCTTGGTAAAATCGTAATCCTGGAATGCGAACCGCAGGCCGCCCTTGATCGCGTGGTTCTGTAGTCCGTTATAGGTCAGGTCGTCGCGCAGGACATAGCTCTGCTGGCTGATCCGCTGCGTCGAATCCTTGCCGCCGAAGGTTATGACGCCCTGATATTCGAAGCTTGGATCGTCGGGGTTCAGCGACGACGGATTATACACCGCATCGAGATAGGTCAGGTTGGCTTCGTTGACGAAGCTGTCGCCGGTGTACGTCCATTTATAGGTATAGGTGTCGGTCTTGTTAATCTTGTTGACCGCCGCCGAATACGCGATGTTGGCGGAGCCGAAATTGGCGCCGAAGCCCGAGACGTCGGTCTCTTGGCGACGGCTGAACGACAGGTCGAACACCTGGCGCTCGTCGGGGGTGAAGGTCAGCTTGCCGAAGTAGAAATCGCCGCGATACGGGCTGACATAGGTGCCTTCATACTGGCCGAACCGGGCAAGGTTTTCCGGCGTGCGCTGGCCGACCGTCACGCTCGATGCACGGTTCTGGTCGTTGCCTTCGTACGCGCCGAAGAAGAACAGCTTGTCCTTGATGATCGGGCCGCCCAGCGAGATGCCGTATTGCTTGCGTTCGAACTTCGGCTTGCCGCGATCGGCACGCTGATCGAGGATGTTGGCCGCGGTCAGGCTGCGATCGGTATATTGGCCGAACATCTCGCCGTGGAAGTCGTTGGTGCCCGACTTGGTGATCGCCGTGACGATGGCCGACCCGGCCTGCTCGTATTCCGCCTTGTAGTTCTGCGTCAGCACGCGGAACTCCCCGACCGCGAGCTGGCCGAACGGATTGCCCCGGCTGTCGGTCTGGCCGGCGATCCCGCCGAGCGTCTGGCTCTTCAGGCTGGTACCGTCGATGAACACGTTGACTTGGCTTGCGGGCGAGGCACCGGCGACGATGCCCTTATTGGTCTCGCTGTCGTTGTAGCGAACGCCGGGGGCCAGCGCGGCGAAGGTCAGGAAGTTGCGATCGCCCTGCGGCAGGATGCGGATCTGGTTCTGGCTGACGTTTGTCGCGACTTCGGAGGTCTTCGTCTCGACCAGGCGTCCGGCGGTGACGACGATGTCGCCGCCGTCATTGGCAGCACCGCCGGTGGTCGCGTCCGTCTGCGAGGTGGACGCTGGCGCGGACGCGGTGAGGACGGCGTCGAGCGTCGCCGATTGTCCGACGCCCACCGAGATCCGTTGCACCGAGACGTCGCCGTTCGGTCCGGTGACCGTGATCGTGTAGGGCGCCGGGCGCAGGCCGTTGAGGATGTAGCTGCCGTTCGCGCTGCTCGTGGCGCGGAAGGTCTGGTTGGTGCTGGTATTGACCGCCACCACCGCCGCGCCGGCCACCGCCGCGCCCGCCGCATCACGAACCTGTCCGCGGATTGCGGCGGTCGTCGTCTGCGCGGTCGCGGTGGTCGGCAGGGCGACTGCCGAACCGAGGATCGTCGTCGTCACCAGCGCAGCGCGCAGCGCCGCGACCATCATGGTCTTCATGTCGAATAGTCCCCTGTACTGGACGGGATCGGTGAATGGCTGGGCACAATCGGGGCCGTCCTGCCGATGGCAGTGCCGAATGCTGCTGCTCGCGACGGTCGCGACCCCATGCCCTGGACCTCTCCGGTTGCCGCTCCCGATGAAGACGGCCCCGGCGCGATGATCTTTGTCGCGCTGCCGGGATCGAGGCTCTACGCTCGCTTCTCGAACTCTGCCAATGGCTGGAAGACGTCGGGAGTGGATTCGGCGACGGTCCGTGTCATAATCGCCACAATCCATGTTTGCGGCCCATATTAGCTGCGTTCGACAGTAATGAGGCTGAAGATGACCAATGATCCCTTGGGTTTTTCCGGCGTCGACGTCACCCGAGACGGGCATGTTGCGATCGTCACGTTCGTGCGGCCGCCGCACAACTTCGCCGATCTCGCGCTGATCGAAGCGATCGGGGCTGCGTTCGCCGCTGCGGATGCCGACCGCGAGGTGCGCGCGATCGTCCTGCAATCCGAGGGCAAGGTGTTCTGTGCGGGCGCGGACCTCGTCAACGCCAATCCGGTTGCCGCGGAGCGGACCGAGGGTGAGCGCAACCCGTTCTACGTCGCCGCCGCCAAGCTGTTCGCGGTCGAGACGCCGGTCGTCGCCGCGATCCAGGGTGCAGCGGTCGGGGCAGGGCTTGGCCTCGCGCTCGTCGCCGATTTCCGCGTGGCCTCGCCCGAAGCGAAGTTCGTCGCCAACTTCGTCCAGATCGGCTTCCACCCCGGCTTCGGTATCTCCGCGGTACTGGAACGCGTGATCGGTCGCCAGCGCGCGCTGCTGATGAACCTGACGGGGCGGCGCATCCGGGCGGAGCAGGCAGAGACTTGGGGATTGGCGGACGCTGTCGTTCCGGCGGACCGGTTGCGCGCGGAAGCGCTGTCGCTCGCAAAAGAGATCGCAGCTGGTGCGCCGCTCGCGGTCGGATCGACCCGAGAGACGATGCGCGGCGACCTGTTCGCGCTGGTCCAGTCACAGACCGATCACGAACTCGCCGAACAGGCCTGGTTGCAGAAGACCGACGACTTTGCCGAAGGCGTCCGCGCGGTCAGCGAGAGGCGGCCGGGAAATTTCACTGGCACCTGAAAAAATGTTCCCCCGCGAAGGCGGGGGCCCAGTCTGGGCTACCGCCTTCGCGGTAGAACAATCTTCAAGCGCGGCCGCCCCTACTTCATCAAGACAAGCTCTTCCGCCATCGTCGGATGCAGCGCGACCGTCGCGTCGAAATCGGCCTTGGTCAGTCCCGCCTTCACCGCCACCGCAGCCGATTGCAGGATCTCCGGACAGTCCGGCCCGATCATGTGGATGCCAACCACCCGGTCGGTCTCGCCATCGCAGATCATCTTGTACAGCGAACGCTCGTTGCGCCCCGCCAGCACGTTCTTCATCGGCCGGAAGTCGCTCGAATACACCCTAACGGAGCCAAGTGCTTCCCGAGCCTGCGACTCGGTCATGCCAACACCAGCCATCGGCGGGTGGCTGAACACCGCGGCGGGCACGTTGGCATAATCAACGCGGGTTGGCTTGCCGCCGAAGAACGTATCGGCAAATGCCTGCCCCTCGCGGATCGCGACCGGGGTCAGCTGGATGCGATTGGTGACGTCGCCGACTGCGAAGATTGAGTTGCAACTCGACTTGTTGTCCTCATCGACGATCACCGCACCCGCCGCGTCCATTTCGACGCCCGCGGTTTCGAGCCCAAGCCCCTTCGTGTTAGGCAAACGGCCGGTCGCGAACATTACGAGGTCGACCACGATCGGCTCATGCCCGCTCATCTTGACCGTCAGGCAGCCATCCGAATCCTTCTCGATGCTCTCGAACGCAGCGTTGAACCGAAAATCGATGCCCTTGCTCATCGAGATCTGAAGCAGGCGGTCGCGGATCGATTCGTCATAGCCGCGCAGGATCACGTCGGTCCGGTTGACCAGCGTCACGTGCGATCCGAACTGGTGGAATATTCCGGCGAACTCGTTGGCGATATAGCCCGCGCCGGCGATCAGCACGCGCTTCGGCACGTCGTCGAGGTGGAACACCTCGTTCGAGGTGATGCCGTGTTCCGAGCCGGGGAACTCCGGGGTCAAGGGATGTGCACCGACCGCGATCAGAATCTTCGCCGCGGTCTTCGTGGTGCCATCGGCGAGCGTGACTTCGTTCGGGCCGGAGACGACCGCACGCTGGTGGAGGATGTCGACATGGTTGTTCTGCAGCGTGGTCGTGTAGGCGCCGTTGATCCGGTCGACCTCCTCCATCACGTTATCGCGCAACGTCGGCCAGCTGAACGCGCAGTTATCTGGGACCTGCCAGCCGAACCTCTTGGCGTCCTTCAGATCCTCGGCGAAATGCGCGCCGTAGATCAGTAGCTTCTTCGGTACGCACCCGCGAATGACGCAGGTCCCACCGACACGGTATTCCTCCGCGACCGCAACGCGCGCGCCATGTGCGGCGGCGACGCGTGACGCACGCGTGCCGCCCGAGCCTGCGCCGATGACGAACAGGTCATAGTCGAATTGGGTATCGGTCACGGATGTGGTCTCGGTCACGGGCAGTCCTCGTAGGTCGCGTGCCGCGGGGCGGCTTTGCATGCCATCTGGGGCAGGGGGCGCGAGGCGGCAACCCCGCCGCGGCGATCACGCTGATCGGCTCAGCCTATCGCTGGCCCGCCTTGCGCATCGGCATCGCATCGATCGTCGCCTCCAACGCAGCGGCGGGGAAGGGCTTGGCACTACGCAGTTTCTCGCCACCGTCCTTGCCGATCAGGATCGCGGTGAAGGTGGCGGGGAGATGGTATTTGCGGCGGAGCGCTGCGGCCGGATCGCTCGCGCCGCGGACAGTGTCCCCAACGATCTCGACGACAGTGAGGTCGCGGGCGGCGGCGTTTGTTTTCCACGCGGCCAGAATGCGGCGTTGTTCGGTGAGTGATGCGTCATCGGCCGGGGCAGAGACGACCAACACGCGCCGTTCCCACTTCATATGCGCGACGGTGGGTGAGGCGGCGAGCGCGACGGCAAGGAGCAGGGGCATTGGGAGACAACGCCTCAGCCTCTCCAGTTCTCCCGCGCCCTGTAGTTCTCCCGCGAAGGCGGGAGCCCAGGATCACAAGCGCCGTGCGTGGTATCCTGGGCCCCCGCCTCCGCGGGGGAACACGTAAAGGGAGGGCGCGCGCGCCCTCCCCAAACCCTCACCCAAAAGCGCGCTTGATCAGATCATCCGTCGAGGGATCGAACGTCTGCCCGCCCTTCTCCGCAGCCTTCGCCATTTCCTTGCCCAGCTCCACCCCGAACTGGTCGAACGAGTTGATCCCCAGCAGCACCCCGTTCACGAACACCCGGTGCTCATAAAACGCGATCAGCGCCCCCAGCGTCCGCGCATCCAGATCGTCCAGCAGCAACGTCGACGACGGCCGATCACCCGAATAGCTCCGCGCCGGATCCTCGACCTGCTTGCCCGCCATCAACGCCGCCCCCTGCGCGAACGCGTTCAGCAACAGCGCCCGGTGATGCTCCTCGGGCAGCGTATCGCCGGGCTCGATCACCGCGATGAACTCGACCGGCACGAGATGCGTACCCTGGTGCAGCAGCTGGAACACCGCATGCTGCGCCTCCGTACCGACGCCACCCCAGGTGATCGCCGCCGACGGACGCCCGAGCGGCTGGCCGTCGACCGTCACCGACTTGCCGTTCGATTCCATCTCGAGCTGCTGGAGATAGCTCGGCAGCAACCGCAACCGCTCGTCATACGCGAACGGCGCGCGCGTCTCGGCATGGCGGATCTGCGTGTAATACAGGTCGGCGAACGCCGCGAGCGCCGGCGCGTTCTCGTGGAGTGCCGACAGCCGGAAATGCCGATCCATCTCGGCCGCACCCTCGAGCAGTTCCTCGAACCGGTCCCACCCGAGCGCGATCGCCGCCGGAAAACCGATCGTCGACCACAGCGAATACCGGCCACCGACGCTCTCCGCGAACGGCAGGATGCGCGTCTCGTCGACACCCCATTCCATCGCCTTCTCGGGCGACGCGGTCAGCGCGATCACGCGGCCATACGGATCCTCGACATTATGCTCGGTCATCCACTGCAGCACGCTTTCGGCGTTCATCAGCGTCTCGGTCGTGGTGAACGTCTTCGACGCGACCACCAGCAACGTCGCCGCCGGATCGAACTTCGCGAACACGTCCTCCAGCGCGACGCCATCGACATTGGCGACGATCGCCACGTCGTAGCGCTTGTCGTCACGCCCCAGCGCATCGACCAGCAACTGCGGCCCCAGCGCCGACCCACCGATCCCCACGTGCAGGATATGCCGCACCGGGCCGAGAGCTTCCGCCTCGATCGCATCGATCAGCGTCCGCATCCGCTGGTGGCTGGCCTGCGCGATCGCGACGCTCTCGGGCTTGCCCTCGCCGCGCTCGGCGGTGTGCTCGACCGCGCGGCCCTCGGTGACGTTGACGACCTCGCCCGAGAACAACGCCTGGCGCTTGCCCGACAGGTCCTGCGCCTTCGCCATTTCCTCGAACGCGGTGACCATGTCCGTCGTCAGATGCGTCTTCGACCAATCGAAGTGGATCCCCGCGACATCGAGGCTCAGCTTCGAGAGGCGCTCCGAGTCCGCCGCGAACAGGTCGGTCAGCTTGGTGGCGGGCAGGGCTTCGATCTTGGACCAGTCGGCGGTCATGCTACTTCTCCGAATAGACGTGCGCGCCGGTCATGCTGCAAGCGCGAGACCGCGACAACGCTCTTTCGGTGACACGTATCCCGCACACGCTTGACGATAGGCGCGGTCTGCGCAAACCCGCGCACATGGCAAATGACGTGAAGACCAAACCCGTACGCTCGGAAACCAGCGAAACGTTCCGCTTCCTACTGAAGCTCGCTCTGGTCGTGCTGATCCTGCGCAGCTTCATCTTCGCGCCGTTCAGCATCCCATCCGAGTCGATGCTACCCCGGCTGCTGATCGGCGACTATCTCTTCGTCTCGAAGTGGAACTATGGCTATTCGCGCTGGTCGCTCCCCGCCGGCATACCGCTGATCCCCGGCCGCATCTTCGGCAGCACCCCCACCCGCGGCGACGTCGTCGTCTTCCGCGCACCCGAAGTGCTCGACCACGACGTCATCAAGCGCGTCATCGGCCTCCCCGGCGAGACCGTCCAGATGCGCCAGGGCACAGTCTACCTCAACGGCAAGGCAATCCCGAAGCTCCGCATCGCCGACTTCACGATCCCGCTGACCGAGAACTTCAACGCCGAGAAATGCGGCGCGCCGTACGTCGACGTCGTCGCGAACGTCCAGATCTGCCGCTACCCCCGCTTCCGCGAAACGCTTCCGGGCGGGCGCAGCTACGAAGTCCTCGACCAGGCCGAACTCCCCGACCGCGACGATACCGGACTCTACACGATCCCCGCCGGCCACATCTTCGTGATGGGCGACAACCGCGACGACAGCGGCGACAGCCGCTTCCCCGCGCCGCAAGGCATGGGCTACGTCCCGCTCGAGAACGTCGAGGGCAAGGCGGTCGTCAACTTCTTCTCGACCGACGGCGATGCCGAATGGTTGAAGCCGTGGACCTGGGTCAGTGCCGCGCGCTGGAGCCGTATCGGGGAAGGCTTTTGAGCGACCTCGCCGGCTGGCTGAAGACGCTCTTCGGCCGCGCACCGACCAACCTCGCCCCCTATGAGCGCGCGCTCACGCACGGCAGCCAGGCCGCGGCGAACTACGAGCGACTCGAGTTCCTAGGCGACCGCGTCCTCGGCCTGATCATCGCCGAGTGGCTCTACGAACTGTTCGCCACAGACCCCGAGGGCTCGCTGTCGAAACGCCTCAACGCACTCGTCACCGGCCCCGTCTGCGCCGACGTCGCCCGAGAACTCGGCGTCCGCGCGCACCTCAAACTCGGCAAGCAGGCCCGCGACGACGGCGCCAGCGACAGCGACAACGTGCTCGGCGACGTGATGGAGGCGCTGATCGGCGCCTGGTACCAGGAAGCCGGCCTAGACGCCGCCCGCGCCTTCGTTCGCGGCGCCTGGGGCGATCGCGTCCAGGCCGGCGCCAAAGCCCCGCAACACCCCAAGTCCGCCCTCCAGGAATGGGCCGCTGCCCACAACCGCAAGCCCCCCGAATACACCATCGTCGAACGCACCGGCCCCGGCCACGCCCCGAAATTCACGATGCTGGTCTCCGTCGGCAAGCTAGCCGAAGCGACCGCGACAGGTTCCAGCAAACAGGAAGCCGAGACTGCCGCGGCTAAGGCGCTCCTGGAGAAGCTCGGCTGAGAAGAATGGTTCACGCGGAGACGCGGAGCCGCGGAGGCGGTGCGTTTGGAACTCCGGCCTTGCCCCGAACGCCTCCGAGATAATCGGCGGCACATGATCGCAGACGGCGCGAGCCCCATGCACACCATCTCCGCGGCTCCGCGCCTCCGCGTGAACCAACTTCTCTTTCCTAAACAGTGAACCGCGCGACCACGGGCAGGGCCGCAGTTTGGCGGGAATGACGGACGGGCGTTTTGTCTGTATGACCGTCCCCGAATATCCCGATGCCGAAAAGAGCCTAAGTGACCGAACCTGCTACTCCTGAAATCTCTGCCCCCAAGCATTGCGGCCTCGTCGCCATCGTCGGCGCGCCGAACGCGGGCAAGTCGACGCTCGTCAACGCGCTCGTCGGCCAGAAGGTCGCGATCGTCAGCCCAAAGGCGCAGACGACGCGTGCGAAACTGATGGGCGTCGCGATCGAGGGCGAAACGCAGATCCTGCTCGTCGACACGCCCGGCATCTTCGAGCCCAAGCGCCGCTTCGACCGCGCGATGGTCGCCGCCGCCTGGGGTGGCGCGGAAGGGTCGGACATCATCGCGCTTGTGGTCGACGCGAAGGGCGGGATCGGCGGCAAGGTCACGACGATCGTCGAGTCGCTGGTCGGCCGCACCGAGCCGATCTGGCTGATCCTCAACAAGGTCGATCTCGCCGACAAGACCAAGCTGCTGATCCACGCCGAGAAACTAAACGCACTGCTCCCGTTCGCCGAGACGTTCTTCATCAGCGCCGGCACCGGCGACGGCCTCGCCCACTTCAAGACGCAGCTCGCCAAGGCGATGCCAGAAGGCCCGTGGCATTACCCCGAGGACCAGGTCTCCGACTCGACCGAGCGCGCGCTGGCATCCGAAGTGACCCGCGAGCAGCTTTACCTCCAGCTCCACGCCGAACTACCCTATGCGAGCACGATCGAGACCGAGCAGTATATCGAACGCCAGGACGGCTCGCTGGAGATCCACCAGCAGATCCTCGTCGAACGCCCGACGCAGCGCGCGATCGTGCTCGGCAAGGGCGGCGTCCGCATCAAGGAAATCGGCGCCCGCTCTCGCATCGAACTGTCCTCGATCACCGGCAAGCCCGTCCATCTCTACCTGCACGTAAAGGTCAAACCCGGCTGGGACGAAGACCGCGAAGTCTACCGCGACATGGGCCTCGACTGGGTCGACTAACCTCAACCCAAGAGACTGTTCCCCCGCGAAGGCGGGGGCCCAGACTGGACTCCCGCCTTCGCGGGAGAACAATCTTTCCGCCCTAGGTCAGCACTAACCCGCGCCCACCCCACAACCACCCCGGCGAAGGCCGGGGCCCAGTTGGGGGACGGTCGTCACGACGGACAGCGCTCCGTTACTCAGGCCTTCCCAACTGGGCCCTGGCCTCCGCCGGGGTGGATGCCAGGTACCTAGCCAAGCACCTCATCAACCCACGCCGGCACCAAGACCCCAGCCGCCCCGATCCGCGTCTGCTCGAAGAACACGCTCCCCATCGACGGATCGAGGTTCAGCTCAAGCGTCCGCGCCCCATGATACGCCGCGGTCTGGACGAACCCCGCCGCCGGATACACCGCGCCCGAAGTTCCGATCGAAACGAACAGATCCGCCTTCGCCAACGCCGCCTCGATCCGCTCCATCTGGTACGGCATCTCGCCGAAGAACACGATGTCCGGCCGCAACGCCGCCGCCCCGCACGCGCCGCACACCGACCCCTCCGGCAACGCCCCGGACCAAGGCTCGCGTGCCCCACAAACGGCACACAGCGCCGACAACAACTCGCCATGCATATGCAGCATCCGCGTCGCCCCCGCCCGCTCATGCAGGTCGTCGACATTCTGCGTGACGATCAGCAACTCGCCCTCCCAAGCCGCATCCAGCCGCGCCAGCGCGTCGTGCGCGGCGTTAGGCTCGACCGTCGCCAGAGTCGCGCGCCGCAGATCGTAGAACCGGTGCACCAGTTCCGGATCCGCCGCGAGCGCCTCGGGCGTGCAGACATCCTCGATCCGATAGCTTTTTGGAGTCAGATCGTTTTCGTAAACATCCCAATAGGTTATGCCGCCTTTAGAGCGAAATGTCGGGACGCCGGACTCGGCGGAAACGCCCGCGCCCGTCAGGATTACAATGTTCTGGATATCGCGCATGGCGACAGAATACGCGAGTGACGGAATGTCGGAAAGTGGTGGAAAGCAGGCTTTCCGCTTTGGAGCAGGGGAATACCAAGTCTCGCCAACTCGGCGGCGGCAATAGCCAAGTATTGTCGATAGCTCGCAATCAGGATAAGCTGAACGTATAAAATGTTCAGGGGAGGAAGAAATGCGTAGATTCCTGCTTGGTATGATTGTCTCAATCATCGCATCGGCGGCTGGAGTACAGGCTCAACAAGGGGGCGCGGGTGCGGGGCCGAACAACAGCGGTCCTGGAGACTTGAACCGTCAGCGGGTCTTCGAAGAGTTCCAAGTAGGCGTTGCCGACTCCAATCGGTTGACGACGCGGCCTGTTCCCACGCTACCGGGAGAAATTAGGCAGGGGCTGGACGTTCACGATTCAAAGGGATTGGTGATCGGCAAAGTCGAGTCCGTCGGTAAAAGCTTTGCGACGGTATCAAGCGCGATCGGTAGCGTCGAGGTAGACTTCACCTCCTTTGCAAAAAACAAGAACGGGCTTTTGATCAATATGCCCAAGAGCAAGATCGACGTGCTGATGGCGCGCGGTCATCCGGCATCGTGAGGGGCTGATAGGCTCAGCCCCGGCTGTCGCCTCTTCACAGGGCCAAGTGCCCCCGCCGCACCCCGCCGCGCTGACGTCAGACTTTGAAAAAGCGGACCGGCCGCAATCGCGTGATCCGATCGGACCGATGCGTCCGGTTTCCCCCGTCGGACGTTGAGCAGCATCGACCACGCCACCATGGCCGTGCGCGACCCGTTCGCAGGTGCCATGTCGGCGTCTAGGCCGGCAGAACTGAAGGATCCGATGCGATGTTGACGAAGAAACTGGTGCTGCTGAGCGGCGTGGTCGCGGTCCTTGGCGGCTGTGGTCAGACGACTTCGACAGACTCGAACACCTCGACCGCGAACATCGCCATGGGCAACACCAGCGCCGCGGCGAGCGCGACCCCGGCGGTCAACCGCGTCCGCGGCGTCATCACTGCGATCGGCGCCGACGCGCTGACCGTCCAGACCTATGACGGCAAGTCGGCCACCGTGCCGCTCGACGCCAGCACCAAGTTCGCCTGGGTGGTTAAGTCCGACCTATCGACGCTCAAGGACGGCGACTTCATCGGCACCGCGACGACCGGTCCCGACAATGCGTTGCGCGCGGTTGAACTCGTCATCTTCCCCGAGGCGATGCGCGGCACTGGCGAGGGGCATTATCCCTGGGACGTCCCCGGCGCGGTCGCGGCTGCAGGCGGCGGCACGAGCGGGTCGAGCGCAATGACCAACGGCACCGTCGACGGGCAAAGCGCGATGACCAACGGCACCGTCGATGGCCAGAGCGCGATGACGAACGGCACGGTCGCGCAGCAGAGCGGCATGACCAACGGCACCGTTACCGGCGGCGCAGGCAAGGCCGGCGAGACCAAGCTGAGCATCTCGTACAAGGGTGGCAAGGCCCAGGTCGTCGTTCCCGTCGGCACGCCGATCGTCCGGTTCGAGCCGGCCGAGCGCACGGTCCTCGCCAAGGGCCAGAAGCTGTTCGCGATCATCTCGCCGGGCTCCGCGGGCGCTCGGTCGGTCGCAGTGGGCAAGGACGGCCTGACGCCGCCGATGTAATCGTACTAACACTTTGAGATACTTAGGAAAGGTCGGGGTGGCGCTGAGGCCATCCCGGCCTTTTCCGTTTGGTGGCATCGGATACGCGAGGGCACGTTGGTGTGACCTTATCGTAACCTTTGGCCGTTTGCGCGCCGATCACCGCAACGACCCCGTCTTCAAAAATCGCACGATCGCCGCTAAGACGCTTGCAAACCTGTATCCGTAAAGGCGCTGCATGACCGTCATCACCGAAGCCGACCTGATCGAAAGCGTCGCCGACGCACTCCAGTTCATCAGCTACTACCACCCGATGGACTACATTCGCGCCTTGGGCGTCGCGTACGAGGCCGAGCAATCGCCCGCCGCCAAGGATGCGATCGCGCAGATCCTCACGAACAGCCGGATGTGCGCCGAGGGCCACCGCCCGATCTGTCAGGACACCGGGATCGTCACGATCTTCGTCAAATGGGGCCAGGATTGCCGCCTCGACTCGACCCGCAGCCTGCAGGAAGTGATCGATGAGGGCGTGCGGAAAGCCTATCTGAACCCCGAGAACAAGCTGCGCGCGTCGATCCTCGCCGACCCCGCCTTCACCCGCCGCAACACCAAGGACAACACGCCGAGCGTGATGCACGTCGAGATGGTGCCCGGCAACACGGTCTCGATCGACGTCGCGGCCAAGGGTGGCGGCAGCGAGAACAAGTCGAAGTTCAAGATGATGAATCCGAGCGATTCGATCGTCGACTGGGTGCTCGAGATGATCCCGCAGATGGGCGCCGGCTGGTGCCCGCCCGGCATGCTCGGCATCGGCATCGGCGGCACCGCGGAAAAGTCGATGATCCTCGCCAAGCAGTCGCTGATGGGCTCGATCGACATGGCGCAGCTGAAGGCACGCGGGCCCAAGAACGACATCGAGGCGCTACGGATCGAGATCTACGACAAGGTCAACGCGCTCGGCATCGGCGCGCAAGGCTTGGGCGGGCTGTCGACCATCCTCGACGTGAAGATCTTCGACTGGCCGACGCATGCCGCGTCGAAGCCGGTGGCGATGATCCCGAACTGTGCCGCCACGCGCCACGCGCATTTCGTGCTCGACGGCTCGGGCCCGGTGTATCTGGAGGCGCCGAAGCTTGAGGAATGGCCCGACGTCAACTGGACGCCCGACAAGGCCGCGATCCGGGTCGATCTCGACACGCTGACGCCCGAAGTCGTGCAGACGTGGAAGCATGGCGACCGCCTGCTGCTCAACGGCAAGATGCTGACCGGGCGCGACGCGGCGCACAAGCGGATCAAGGACATGCTCGATGCGGGCGAGCCGCTGCCGGTCGATTTCAAGGGTCGCGTGATCTATTATGTCGGCCCGGTCGATCCGGTCGGCGAGGAAGTCGTCGGGCCTGCCGGCCCCACCACGGCGACGCGGATGGACAAGTTCACCCGCATGATGCTCGACCAGGGCCTGCTGGCGATGGTCGGCAAGGCGGAGCGCGGCGGCGATGCGACCAAGGCGATCGCGGAGGCCAAGTCGGCGTATCTGATGGCGGTCGGCGGGGCTGCGTATCTGGTCGCACGTGCGATCAAGGGATCGAAGGTCGTCGGCTTCGCGGATCTCGGGATGGAAGCGATCTATGAGTTCGAGGTCAGCGATTTCCCGGTGACGGTCGCGGTCGATTCCGCGGGCGAGAACGTCCACCAGCTTGCACCGCTGGTGTGGCGCGAGAAGATTGCGCGCGAAGGCTTGCTGACGCCGGCATGACAACGCGCGCACGCAGAAGGGGGCGGGGGCCCGTCCCGTGGGTCGTGGCCTTCCTCCTTCTGCTTGCCTTCGCAGTCGTCCACGCGCCGCAGTTGCTAGCGTTTCCGTATGAGCAGCACGTCGGCACCGTCACCGTCTATGCCGAGCGTCCGATCGATCCGCGGATCGCCAGCGAACTGGCGCGCGCGGAAGGGTTGCTGCGCGCCAGTCCGATCTACACCGGCCCGCTCGATCGGTCGCTGTTCCTGACGGATGGTGGCTGGCGGTGGCGGCTTTTGGCGATCCAATCGCCGGGTGCCTTTGCATTCCGCCGGCCCTTCAGTTCGGCGATCGTTTTCAACCGCAGCGACGTCGTCGCCGACCGCGTGACGAGCGGTCGTGCGATCGGCGGCACTCGCACGCTGTCCGGCGTGATCGCGCACGAGACGACGCACATCATGATCGCCAACCATCTTGGCGAAGTGCGCAGTGCTATGCTCCCGACCTGGCAGCAGGAGGGGTATGCGGATCATGTCGCGCGCGAGAGCAGCCTCACGGACGCGGAGGCCGCACGCCTTCGCAAGACCGATCCGGCGGCGCCGGCACTGGTTTACTACGATGCCCGCCGACGGGTCGCGGCGGCGTTGGGCGCCAAGCGCGGATCGGTCGACGCGTTCTTCGCGGGCGGCTGAACGAAGCCGAGCCCGGAACGCACCCCGGCCAGTCCTGTTGGTAATGCGACCTCATCGGAGCACACTCATCATGCCCAAGACCGCAATCGCCCTCGTCGCAGCCTTCGCCCTCGCGACCACGGCCTCGGCCCAGACCACCGCGCCGCAATCGGCGTCGACTCAGGGTGGCCTGGGCAGCCTCGGGGGACTCGGCGGTCTGCTAGGTGGCGCGTTGCCGAACGTCGGATCGATCGGCGCGGGCAATGCTGCCGGGTTGCTCGGCTATTGCCTGAAGAACAATCTGCTCGGGCAAAGCGGTGCACTTGGCGGCTTAACTGGCGGGCGGAATGCAGCGTCACGAGTGGGCAGCGCAAAGGCCCCGGCTACTGGCGCGCAGTCGATCCTTCAGCGTTTGACCGGGCGACAGGGTGTGCAGACGTCGCCGGGCTATGCTGCGGGACAGGATGGCGAAGTGCAGGCGCCGAACGGCCAGGCGTTTTCACTCGACGACCTCGGCGGGCAGGTGAAGACGCGGATGTGCAGTATCGTCCTCAATCGGGCGAAGTCGTTCCTGTAGGGCGGCGGTCTTGGGCAGCCGGCGCCCCTACGGGGCAAAGCGCAGCGTGTGTACCTGAACCAGCATGTTTCCCTGCGAGGGCGGGGATCCAGACTTGGCTCCCGCCTTCGCGGGAGAACAAGGACGTGCGCTGCCCGTTCGATCCGTCACGAACGGCGGCGTGCCAAACGTCCCGGAATCCCTGGATAGTTTTGGCCACTCAATGCCGCAAAACTTAACCGATCAACTACGTAGCGCGGTGGGGTCTGGAATTGGCCTCGCATTAGGTGGCGCGGGCCGGGCAATGGGTTTGCCCCCGAGCGCAGCATGCCAACACGTCCCAACATCCCCACAAACGAAAAGAGGCTGCCGGATCGTCTCACGACGAACCGACAGCCTCCTGACATGGTCAGCGGCCGGAGAGCTCCAGCCCGGAGGACCATGCGTACCGCCTATCCTATGACACACGCGTTGACTGGGAGAGGATACTCCCCACGCATGTCGGCGGCGTTAGCGGTGCGTCCCCCGAACGAACCGAACCGAACTCACTGCTGAACCATGAGACATCGGATCACCTCCTTTCGCTTGTTGAAACAACGCGGCCAAGCCTGACCGCAACGCCAATGTGTGCCGACCGCGCCTGCGATACAAGCCTTGTTTTACGGAAGTTTTCGGTCAAT
>Ga0308163_10002167_pt1 | contig 18611 bp, 16 predicted proteins | sample PhyTR1_FD_201037 | JGI IMG/M metagenome (GOLD analysis project Ga0308163, IMG submission 201037) | Phyllosphere microbial communities from UC Gill Tract Community Farm, Albany, California, United States - DLSLT.R1 | ecosystem: Host-associated > Plants > Phyllosphere > Unclassified | place: USA...
CGAACGTGCAGCGCAACATGATGTCCGACGACAGCATCCACAGCGCATTGCGATCCTGCGCCCGCTCCGCGACCTGGCGCTCCAGATCGAGCAGGATGCGCTTGCGCTGGTCGATGTCGTCGAATACCAGGATGATGCCGGCCTGCTCGCCGGCGCTGTCGATCAGCGGCACGGCGCTGATGGCAACCCAGGTGTGCGTGCCATCGGGCGCGCGTCGAAGGAATTCTTCGCCGGGCGCCACGAGTTCGCCCCGCAACGCGCGTGCGCTCGGATAATTCTCCGGTGCCAGCAGGCGTCCCTGTACATCGTAGCCGCGCCAGTCTTCCCACGCGCTCTGCACGGTATGCGTGGGCGAAAAATCCGGGACAAAGGTCCGGAACACGGGATTGTTCAGGATGGCCTGTCCATCCATGTCGAACAGGCAGATGCCAACCGGAAGATGCTCGATCACGGCACCGAGCCGGCTGGCGGCTTCCCTGCGCGCAACGATTTCCTGCTCCAGCGCGATATTGCGCTTGATGAGCTGGGCCTGCGCCGCATCGCGCTCCCGCGCGGCGACAACGCCAGCCGTTGTTTCGGTCGCAATATTGAGAAAGCCGGTGATGTGGCCGTCATTGCACAGCGGGCTGTAGGCGAACGACCACCAGGTTTCTTCTTCGTAGCCACTGCGCGTCATCACCAGTGGCATGTCGGCAAAACTCACTGCTTCGCCGGCCATCACACGCGCCACCAGCGGGCCGATATCAGCCCAGATGTCGGCCCAGACGTCGTGCAATGGCTGCCCCAGCGCGGCGGGATGGCGTTTGGCCAGAAACGGCACGTAGGCCGCGTTGTAGAGCAGCGTCCTGTCGGGGCCCCAGGTCGCGCACATGGCCACCGGCGCTGCCAGCATCATGCCGAACACCGCTTCGAGCGGCGCTGGCCACGCCGCACGCGCCCCCAGCGGGGTGGCGCTCCAGTCGAATGCCGCGATCTCGGCGCGCGCCGCGCTCACAGTCGTGTCCCGACGCGATGGTCAGGGCATGGGACAGACGCGGGAAAGCGGCAGACGAACACGGTTTGGCGTTGGTGCATGTAAATATATAGTGTGAGACGACATCAATGGACCACGAGATTCTTGCACATATTCACCGATCTCGCCGGACCGTCATGCGCGGCACGTACCGCCGGCGCAACGGCGCCACGGGTGATGGCACGCACCAAATTGTTAATCATGCGACAATCCGCCACGGTAATTTCCGGCTGTACATACCACGATCCTTTCGAGAGAGTTCCCTATATGTCACCCCCCAAGCCACGCCACGGCTCCCCGTTGTTATTGCTCCCGATCGCGCTGATCATCCTTGCGCTGGCCGTCCTGTTTGCCTGGATCGGCGGCTGGCTCGGCAACAAAAACGTCACGCCGCAAACGATGGTCAACACCGCCGAAGCCTCCGGCACGCAGCAACCGGGTGTCCGCCGTGCGCATGCCAAGGGCATCTGCATCGTCGGCACCTTCGTGCCTTCGCCTGCCGCCTCGCAACTGTCTACCGCGCGCGTGTTTTCGCAACCATCGACGCCGGTCCTCGGCCGCTTTTCCAGCCCCGGCAACGATCCGCACTCGCCCGACAACAAGGCCGCCGTGCGCGGCATGGCGCTGCAACTGAAAACCGATGATGGCCAGGAATGGCGCATGGCGATGAACAGCTTCCCGTTCTTTGCCGCATCCACCCCGGAAGCCTTCCAGGCGCTGAACGCCGCCCGCCTGCCCGATCCGGCCACCGGCAAGCCGGATCCAGCCAGGATGGAGGCAGTCCTTGCCGCCCATCCCGAGATCAAGAACTTCATGGCGTGGTCGAAAAGCGCGCCGACGCCCGATAGCCTGGCCAATACGCGCTTTAATGGCGTCAACGCGTTTCGCCTGACCAATGCCGCTGGCACGACGCGCGCCGTGCGCTGGTCGATGCGTCCGCACACGCCATTCGTGGCCGCCGACCCCGAACAGCTGAAAACGGCCGACCGCGACTTCCTGGCGGCCGATCTGGATCGCCGCCTTGCAGCCGGGCCGCTGAAATGGGACATGGTGATGCAGTTCGCCGCACCGGGCGACCCGATCGAAGATCCTTCGAAGGCCTGGCCTGACACCCGGCCCGAAACCATCGCCGGCACGCTGACGCTGGTGCGCGCCGAGCCGCAGGTCGCCGGCCCATGCCTGAACCTCAACTTCGATCCCCTGATCCTGCCGAAGGGCATCGCCGGCACGGACGATCCTGTCCTGCACGCGCGTTCGTCGGTGTACTCGGTCTCGTTCAACCGCCGCGAACGTGAAATCAGCTCGGGCAACACCCACACCGGGAGCGTACGATGAATCAGCCACGCCACTTCAATCTGCTGGCCCGCGTGCTGCACTGGTCGATGGCCGTTGCCATCCTGGGGATGCTGTTCGTCGGCGCCGCCATGGTCGTGTCGCTGCGCCACCGCGATTTCCTGCTCGACCTGCACCGGCCTCTCGGTCTGGCGATCCTGCTGCTCGCGATCGTTCGTCTCGTGAACCGCCTGCGGCATACCCCGCCGCCCCTGCCGGCCGATCTGCCGCGCATCCAGGTGTGGGCCGCCAAGGCGTCGCACTGGGCGCTGTACGCACTGATGCTCGCGATGCCGCTGATCGGCTGGGCCATGCTGTCGGCAGGCGGTTATCCGGTCGTGCTGTTCGACGGCGTGAACCTGCCGGCCATCCTGCCGCACAGCCCGGCGATATACGGCTTCCTGCGTCCGCTGCATGGCGTGCTCGCGTACATGCTGTTCTTCACGATCCTGGCGCACCTGGGCGCGGCGCTGTATCACGCGTGGGTCCGGCGTGACGAGGTGTTCGGGCAGATGGCCAAGGGCGACTGAGTCACTCATCGGTGCAGCACCGCACCGAGCCTGCGTACCCAGCAACGTATCGTATTGACTCCATCTGCAGCAGGCGCACGGGCGCCCCGCTGCGGATTCACTTTTCAAGCGAGACGTACATGCAAAAATACACAGCAGCCATCGTGGGTGGCTTGATCGCAGGCGTGGTCACGACGGCCGTCATGGTCGCAGGCCGCAAGTCCGGCGTGCTGACCAAAACACTCGACCGGGATGCGGTCGACTGGATCGATGACGTGACGGGTTCCCGCGCTGTCATCGGCGACGCCGGCACCAGCGCCGTGGAGTTCGTCAACCACCTGGGCGCATCGGCTGCGTTTGCCGCCGCCGTGCCCAAGCTGCGCGAACTGGCGCCAGGCCTGTCGCCGGCCGCCATCGGCACGCTGTACGGTACGGCGTTGTATGCAGTAAATATCGGTGCCATCGCGCCCGTGCTGGGCATCACCGAGGGTGAAGTCAAGGCCGGTCCGCGCAAGGCGGGCGAGCGCTGGGCAATCCACGTGCTGCAAGCCGTTCTCACCGCCGTGCTGGCCGATCGTCTGACCGGCCCGCGCCGTCGCGGCTGATGCGATGGCCGAACGGTCGCGGCGCAGGCTGCGCGCGGCCGTCGGTCATGCAGTGATCAGTGCGCGCCGTGAATCACTGCCGCGTCTCGGTGCGCGGCAGTAATCCACTGGCGCCGGCTTAATTGCCCAGTACCTTGCGCAACGTCCGTGACAGGTCTTCGGCCGAGAACTTGGCGACATACGCATCGGCGCGCACGTTCTTGACGTGTTCCTCATTGGTGGTACCCGACAGCGACGAGTGGATCACCACCGGCAGGTTGCCGAAGCGCTGGCTCGACTTGATGTTGCGGGTCAGCGTGAAGCCATCCATTTCCGGCATCTCGAGGTCGGTCAGCACCATTGCGACGCGGTCGTAGATGCTGCCACCTTCGGCTTCGGCCGCAGCAGCGATCGTACCCAGCTGGTCCCAGGCTTCCTTGCCGCTCTTGGTCATGATGTACGGCAGGCCCATCGCGTCCAGGCCCTGCTCGATCAATGCACGTGCGACTACCGAATCGTCGGCCGCCAGGATGATGGTGCCCGGCTTGATCTTGATCTTGTTGCCCACGACCTGCGACAGGTCCTGGCGATCCTGTTCGGGATTCAGGCGACGCAGTATGGTTTCCACGTCGAGCACCTGGGCCAGGCGCGCCGGCTGGCCTTCGGCCTCCGGCAGGCGGGCGATGCTCGTGACCATGCCGGTGCCGGCGGTGTTCTCGGCGGTCATGACCTGGCTCCAGTCGAGACGCACGATCTCTTCGACGCTCTCGACGGCAAACGCCTGCGTGGTGCGGGCAAATTCGGTCACCAGCATGATGTTCAGACCCGTCTTGGGCGTGACGCCGGTAATGCCTGGCAAGTCGAGCACCTGGATGATGTGGCCACGCAGGTTGACCACACCCAGCACGTGCTGCGGCGCGCCGGCCACGGCGGTAATTTCGGGCATCGCGACGATCTCGCGGATCTTGAAGACGTTGATGCCGAACAGCTCGTTATGATTGCCTTCTGCGTCGCCGCCGAGGCGGAACAGCAGCAGTTCGAACTTGTTTGTCCCCGTCAGGTTGCTGCGCTCATCGACTTCTTGTTGTACCGATTTCATGGCTGATCCTGTCAATATAATGCTGTCCGGAAATCATTGTAGACGGGCTGCACGCTCTTGAGTCATTACGGAGCGAAAGCGTCGCAGATTTAGCGTCGGCCGGTGCAAAAAAACCACGAAATGTCACACCGGCTGATCCGGACTGCCATACAGTCGTGCGCCGTCCGGCGGCCATCCGGCCAAGAATACACCCGAACCTGTGCGCCTGCGTCACCCGGCATCGCGCCCTTGATGACTTGCACAGGATCGTCATAGACACGCTGCGCACCGGAGAGTGCAGTATTGACAAGAGTTCTACACCTGGATCAGTATGATTTGAACGCAGCACAGATTGCAGCTGTCGCTTGCCATTGGCGAACCTGTTAGTGGGAGGGGAAACAACATGTATCTATATGGCAGATTATTGGTGGCAGCACTTGCCGCGACGATCTCGCTGTCCTCATGCGCGCCTGCCACCGTATCAGCCGGTCCTGCGCCGGCCCTTGCCGCCGGTCCCGTGATGTGGCCTCCTTCGCTAGCGCCTGTCGGTGACGGGTTTCCGGCATCCGGCGCACGCTGCCGGCGCATCGGCGAAAGCGCCGCCACCATCAACTTCCTCGACCATACCGCGATCCTCGTCGGGTGCCCCACACCGGCTGACGCCCTGCAGCTTGGCGGGAAGCAGGTCGCCACCGTCGACGGCATCACGCTGGTATCAGTACCACTGCACCCATGACGAATCTGTACGGAGGCCCCATGCGCCATGCTCTTTTCGCTGCGCTGTACACCATCACCCTGCTGCTGGCAGCACCCGCTGCGGCCCAGCAACAGACCAATGTCGTGTTCCCCCCTGACCGTCACAGCGTCACACTGACCGGCCAGATCAGGGGCAATGCCGACCACGGCTATCTGGTCGATGCGCGCGCAGGGCAGATGCTGACAGTGGATTTCAAGCCGACCAATGCATCGGCGTATGTCAACATCATTGCCCCGGACAGCAGCGGCGAAGCAATGTTCGTGGGTTCATCAAGCGGCAACCACTTTGCCCGCCCGGTGCCGGCCGACGGGTCGTATCGCGTGCTGGTCTATCTGATGCGCAACGCCGCGCGCCGCAACGAAGTCGCCCGTTACACGCTGCGCATCGCTCTGCGCGACGCGCCGGCCACGACGGCGCGTCACGCTGGCGACGCGCTGGTTCCCGGCACCCACTACCACGCGACGGCAGACATCGTCTGCACGACATCGGACGGCGGGAAGTCCGGCCCCTGCAAGGCAGGTGTCATCCGCCGTGCAGGCGGTGCCGCGACGATCGAGCTCGCCACGCCCGACGGGGGCCACCGCCGCATCTTCTTCACGAACGGTCAGGCAACGGGCAGCGATGCCGGGGCCAGCCTGGAGGTGCGACGCCAGGACGATCTGCAGATCATCCGGATTGGCGCCATCGAAGTCTACCGGGTCCCGGACGCCTTCATCGTCGGCGGGTAAGCGCGTCGGCCATCGGATCGTGCTACCGCGAGGCCATTGCGAACAACCGAATACAGCTGGGGAGAAAACGATGAACGACCTGCTTCGAACCATTTCTGCGCTGATGCTGACGTTGTGTCTGGCGCCATGTGCGCAAGCCGCTCCTGGCAGTGCCGCCATCGGTCGATGGGGCGTCGATACGGCCGGCCTGTCGACAACGATCCGGCCAGGCGACGATTTCTACCGCTACGTCAATGCCGGGTGGCTCAAGACCGCCGCGGCGCCGCCTGGCCTGCCGGCCATCGATTCGTTCGTCGAAGTGTATTTGTCGACCGAAAAGCGGGTCGCAGGGATTGTCGCGCAGGCCGGCGAAACAGCCGGTGCGCCGGGCAGTCCGGAGCAGATGATCAGCGACTTCCACCGTTCGCATGCGAATCGCGAGCGCCGCAACGCGCTGGGCATCACGCCGATTGCCAGCACGCTCGCGATCATTGCAGGCACCACCGACAAACGCGAACTGGCCAGGATCATGACCTATCCCTGGATCGAAGGCTTTTCCCCCACCGGTACGATGAGTGATGCGGCCGTCCCGACCCGACAGATTGCAGCGCTCGGTGTCGGTGGCCTGACAATGCCGTCGCGCGACTACTATCTCACCGACGCCGAACCCTACATCGGCCACCGCAAGGCACTGCTGGATTACATCGCAGCGAGCTTTCGCCGCGCCGGGTTCGCCGAGGCCGATGCGCGCGCCAGCAAGGTGCTGGCGCTGGAAACCGCGATCGCCAGGCGCCACTGGAGCGTCGCACAGCGCCGCGACGTGGTGCGGATGAACCACGTCATGACCCCGGGCGAACTCAAGAAGTATGCACCCGGCTTCCCCTGGGATGCGTTCCTGGCAGAACTGAAGTTCGACAAGCAGCCGAAGTTCAAGGTCACGACCGACACGGCGGTGCGCGACCTGGCGCGGCTGTTTGCCACCACCCCGGCCGCCGACCTGCAGACCTTCCTCGTCTTCAAGACGCTGGACGCATGGGCCGATTCGCTGTCCGAGCCGTGGGTCCAGGCGCACTTCGATTTCCATGGCAAGCGCCTGCAGGATACGCCGCAACGACGACCGCCCGAACTCGAAAGCATCATGGCAGTAAGTTCGGTGCTGGGCGAAGAGATCGGCCGCATCTATGTCGCCCGGTACTTCGGGGCCACGGAACGCGCGCAGGTCGAAGAGATGGTGAATTATCTGCGCGCCACCTACCGTGAGCGTATCAGCAAGCTCGACTGGATGGATGCGCCAACCCGCACCGAGGCACTGAAGAAACTCGACAAGGTCACGCGCTATATCGGTTATCCCGAACGCTGGCATGACCGGTCGACGGTCCGCATCGCAGCCGACGACCTGGTTGGAAACTATCGCCGCCTGCTCGACTGGATGCGCGCCGACGATCTGCAAAAGTTGAAGGAGCCCACGCGACAATGGGAGTTCCCCTACAGCCCGCAAGAAATCAATGCGGGTTATTCGCCATCGGCCAATTCGATCACGTTTCCTGCCGGGATACTCCAGCCGCCCTTCTTCGACCCCAACGCCGACGCTGCGGTGAACTTCGGCGCCATCGCAGCAGTCATCGGCCACGAATTCGGCCATGGTTTCGACGACCAGGGCAGCCGCGTCGACGGCGACGGCAAGCTGCGTGAATGGTGGTCCAAGGCCTCGCGCCGCGAGTTCGAGAAACGCACGCAAGGCCTCGTCGTGCAATTTGACGGGTACGAGCCGCTTCCCGGCCTGCACATCAATGGCCGCCAGAATCTCGGCGAAAACATCGGCGACCTGGGCGGCCTGTCGGTCGCCTATGCGGCCTACCGCAGCTTCGTGCAGGAAAAACAGGGCGGGAATGCGCCGGTTCTCGATGGCTATAGCGGCGACCAGCGCTTCTTCCTCGCCTGGGCCCAGCTCTGGCGCAACATCACGAGCGAGGGCGAAACACGCCGCCGCACGCTCGCCGATCCGCACAGTCCCGGCGAGTTTCGCGTCAATGGCGTCGTACGCAATGTCGACGCCTGGTACAAGGCATTCGATGTCAAACCGACCGACAAGCTGTATCTGCCCCCCGAAAAACGGGTGAAAATCTGGTAGACCAGGTGCGCCGTACGGGACCTGACACGCCGGGGTTGTTTTGCAAATAATGAAAAGGAGATCGCCCATGAAGAAAACGATGCGGCAGTTTGTCGTGGCATGCACGGCACTGGCAACGGCCCTGACCCCGACAGTATCCATTGCCGCCAGCGCCGACGACCTGCGCGACCTGGTGGGCGCCCGCGCCGCCGGTGGCGAGAACACACTCGAATCCAGGGGCTGGGTGTCGATTACCGGCCACCATTCCGGCAACGCTTCGTACACCTACTGGTGGAATGCCTCACGCAAGAACTGCGTGATGGTCAGGACCAGCGATGGCCGGTTCGCGGCGATCTCTGACGTGGGCAAGGGTGACTGCAACCAGAAGAGTGACAACAACGATGCGGCCATCGCAATCGGCGCCGTCGGCGCCATCGCGCTCATCGCGGCGCTGGCATCGCACAAGTCGGGACACCACGACGATGGCAAGCACTACGCCGACCGGGAGCAGGAGGCCGATTACGAACGCGGTTACAACGATGGCATGTACAACCAGCCGTACCACAATTATTCACGCAGGGATGCCTACAGCGCCGGCTACGAAAGCGGCGTCCGGCAACGTGGCCAGAACACAGCCTACCGGGACGATCACCGCTGGGGCGGCGGTTATGCCCCGTCGGTGAATGTGTCCGACCTGACCGGCGCGCGCGCATCGGGCGCCGAAAACAGCCTGGAATCGCGCGGCTTCACGCGCGTCGATGGTTTCCGGTCGGGCGGTGACGGCAAGGGCACGATCTGGTGGAATAGCCGTACCCGACAATGCCTTCAGGCCATCACCGTGGATGGCCGGATCGACAGCCTGTCCGATATCGGTAGCCACCGGCGTTGTCGTTGAGATCGCCGTTGGAGCGATATGGGCCCGGTGGCAGCCACGTCCGCGGTTGTTCGTGGCCCGCTGTACTGCGCAGGGCGTCGATCCTGGCGACCTGGTGGATCGTCATCGCCGGTCCACCGGCCATTGCGCAACCGGTGCCCCCGCCCCCGGAACAGATCGGCGCGGACTGTGCCCGGCCCGTCTATGCGTCCGACCAGCTCGTCTGCAGCGACCGTCTGCTACGCGCACTGGACGCCCTCACTGCGCAGCGATCGGCACAGATCGACGCGGCGGCGCCGGGCAACGCCGGTCACATCGAGTCACCTGCGGACTGGTTCCGCCGCCGCGCCCGGTGCGCCTTCGACAACCGCCACCGTGCGTGTCTCGTCGACGCCTATCGCGATCGTCTGCTTGTCTTGTCCACCTTGACAGGCCCGTCATCGCTTGAGCGGAAAATTGTGTGCCGTGACGCCTGGGCAGGCCGGGACATGCGCGTCGCCATCGCTGCAACGGGCGCGATGCGCGTGACCGACGCTGGCCGTGCGTTCGCCATCGCAACGCCGCCTGTGCACGGCTCGGCGTGGAAGCCCGCGGTCATCGCCCGTCCCGATGGGCACGCCATCACGTTCGAACTGCCGGATGCAACGGTCATTCACTGCGTGACGACCGACTGACGTGCCAGCCGCATACTCGATGAACAGCGCCAGCGCCTAGAACAACGCGCCTTGCGGACTGGTCAGATGACGGGTGAGGCTCGCGAAACTGTCGCCCAAAAACGGCAGGATCGCGTCGGCGATGGGTTCGAGCTGGCGCGTCAGGTAATGCTCGTAGTCGATCGGCATGCGGCGCAGCTCCATCGGTTCCGGACCAGCCAGCGTCATCACGTAGCGGATCCAGCCGCCCTTGCGGTACAGCGCGTGGCGGCCGTTACGCAGGTGGTGTTCGTCGGCCATGCGCGCGGCGCGCACGTGCGGCGGCACGTTGCGCTCGTAGTCGTCCAGCGCCCGGCGCAGGCGCTTGCGGTACACAAGATCGTCGTCGCACTCGCCGCGCAGCATCCGCGCCACCAGCTCGCGCACGAAGTCTTCGTACGGCTCGCCCTTGAAGATCCGTTCATACAGGCCCTGCTGGAACTGCTGCGCCAGCGGCGTCCAGTCGCTGCGCACCGTCTCCAGACCTTTGTAGACCATCTCGTCACCGCCGTCAGGCGTGGTGGCCATCCCCGCGTAGCGCTTCTTGCTGCCCTCGTCCGAGCCGCGCACGGTCGGCATCAGAAAACGCCGGAAGTGCACGTCGTATTCCAGTTCGAGCGCACTCTCGATCCCCAGTTCATCTGCCAGATGCGCCTTCCACCAGCCGTTCACATGATTGACCAAGGTGTTCCCGATGCGGCGCGCATCGTCCTCCGCATGTGGGCCGCCCAGCCAGACGAAGGTCGAATCGGTGTCGCCGTAGATGACCTGGTAGCCCTGCTCTTCGATCAGCGCGCGCGTGCGGTGCATGATGTCGTGGCCACGCATCGTGATCGACGAGGCCAGGCGCGGGTCGAAAAAGCGGCAGCCGGTCGTGCCCAGCACGCCGTAGAAGGCATTCATGATGATCTTGAGCGCCTGCGACAGCGGCGCATTCTGCGCTTTCTTGGCAGCCTCCCTGCCCGCCCACACCTGCGTGACGATCTCCGGCAGGCAGTGGCGGGTGCGCGAAAACCGTCCGCCCCGGTAGCCGGGTATGGTGGTGTCCTCGGGCTCGCGCAGGCCTTCGATCAGGCCCAGCGGGTCGATCAGGAAGGTGCGGATAATCGACGGATACAGGCTTTTGTAGTCCAGCACCAGCACCGAGTCGTACAGGCCCGAGCGCGAATCCATCACGAAGCCGCCCGGGCTGTCAGCGCCTTCGACGTCGCCGATATTCGGCGCCACCCGGCCCTGGCGGTGCAGCAGCGGCATGTACAGGTGCTCGAACGCGGCCACCGACCCGCCGCTGCGATCGGCCGCCAGCCCCGTCACGCTGGCCCGCTCGAGCAGGAAGTCCAGCAGCCGGGTCTTGTCGAAGATGCGGGTGACCAGCTCGCAATCCATGACGTTGTAGTAGGCCAGCGCCGGCTTGTCCTCGTTGAACATGCGGTCGATTTCGGCCATGCGGTCATGGGGATTGTCGATCGCCTTGCCAACGCCCAGCAGCGTGCGCGAGACGTTTTCGAGACTGAACGACGGGAAGGTCCAGGTGGCCGAATGCAGCGCGTCGATGCCATCGATGACGAGGCGTCCGGCGATGCAGATGAAGTAGTGTTCCTGGCCGCTGCCTCTGCCACCGCCTTTGCCCCCGGCTTCGCGCCACTCGATCGCGCTGCCGTCACGCCCCAGGCGCAGCGGGCGCTTCATGGCCTCGGCATGCCGTTGCAGCACGCGCATGTCGAACTGGATCACGTTCCAGCCGATGATCGCATCCGGATCATGCAGGACAAACCACGCTTCCATGCAGTCGAGCAGCTCGCGCCGCGTGGCGCAGTAGTCCAGTTCGTAATCGCGCGGGCCATCGACGCCATTCGGCGGGCCAAGCATGTACACCTGGCGCTGTCCACAGCCTTCGAGCGCGATCGAGCGCAATTCGCCCTGGAACGTGGTCTCGATATCGAGCGACACGGTGCGGATGGTAGGCCGGTAGCCGGGCGCGGGCTTCATCACGCCGTCGACCAGCAGCTGCGGATTGCCCTCTACCGGCTGTCCCGCAAACACGACGGGCGCGGTGATGAAACGCTCCATCAGGTAGCGCTCGGGCGGACGCACGTCGGCCTCGAAGATGTCGAGGCCATGCTGGCGCAGGCGCTTTTCGATCTGCATCAGCTGCCGGTATTTGCGGCAGTACAGGCCAGCCACCGGCCGGTGCTGGAAGTCCAGCAGGTCGAGCGGCCGTAGTTCCCAGCCCCGTTCATCGTGCAGCAGCTGCTCGACGGTACCGCGCTGCGCCTCGGGAATGAAGGCGACCGGGGTCTGCACCGGGATGCGCACGCAGCGCGGGCCGGCGTCGGTGGCGAGCCAGAACTCGACTTCGCAGCCGGCAGGCGTGTCGCGCCAGTGGCGCGTCAGCAGAAAGCCGGTGCTGTCGGACGCCGCATCGTCCATGTCAGCGATAGCGTGCCAGTTCGGCCTCGGAGAAACCGGCGGCACGGCGCCCTTCGATATTGAATGGCCCTTTCAGCACCGGCGCCTTGTAGCGCACCGTGAGTTCGTCGTAGGTGGCGATCGGTTCGAGACCGCGCGCCACGCACAGCTCGAGATACCAGCGGTTGCCGATTTCGACGTGCCCCACTTCGTCGACCAGCAGGCGGTCGAGGATCAGCGCCGCCGCCAGGTCGCCCGCCTGGGCGATCTTCTTGCGCAGCGGCGGGATCGCGTCCAGGCCCCGCGCTTCGAGCGTGCGCGGCACCAGCGCCATGCGCGCCAGCACGTCGTCACTGGTCTTGGCGACCATCTCCCACAGGCTGTCGTGGCCAGGAAAATCGCCGTAGGCGTAACCGAGCGTACCCAGATGGTCGCTCAACATCGTGAAGTGCAGCGCTTCTTCATCGGCCACCAGCAACCAGTCCAGATAGTACTGCTCGGGCATGCCCTCGAAACGCCACAGGGCGTCCAGCGCCAGATTGACGGCATTGAACTCGATATGCGCGAGCGCGTGGACCAGCATCGCGCGCCCTTCCGGCGTACCCATCGAGCGGCGCCCGACCTGCAGCGGCGGCACCAGTTCCGGGCGCGCCGGACGGCCAGGGATGCCGGGCGGCGCCGTCATGACGGCCTGGCTGTCGATGGCGACCTGACCGGCCTTGCACGCAGCAGACAGCGTGGCGACCGCCCGGGCTTTGGCGGCGGGGTCGGCGTCGAGCAGTGCATGCAGCGCGGCGGCGCGGAGTTCCATGGTGTTCGCTAATCTGACGAAAGCGGGCATTTTACCCAATCTGCCGGCTATGCTTCGGTGCATGCACTACATCTGCCTGAACAGATGCGCATACACCGGACTGACACGCGGCTTTTCCGGCCGTCCACGCAGCGTCAGCAGCACCTTGCCCATATCATCCCGCACCGCACTGGTCACGCATCCCATATTGACCACCGTGCTGCGGCTCACCTGACGAAATTGCGCGCTGTCGAGCTGTGGCAGCAGTTCCTTCAGCGGCACCCGGATCAGCGCTTCGGCGTCTGCGGTGACCACATTGACATACTTGTCGATCGCCTGGAAGTACACGACGTCCGGCACCGGAATCATGCGCACAGCATTGCCAACTGCCGCCCGGATCGTCGTCAAGCGCTCGCTTGGTGCGGCGCGTGGCGCCAGCGCCTGCAACTGCCCGAGCAGCTGGCCCAGCGCATCCGGCGCCAGCGCCGTGCGCGTCTCCAGCGATGCACGCAGGCGTTCGACCGTCTTGCCCAGCCGCGCGCTGCTGACCGGCTTGAGGACATAGTCGAAGGCCGCGTGTTCGAATGCCTGCACCGCGTAGTCATCAAACGCGGTGACGAACACGATGTGCGGAAACGGTGCCGGCCCCTCCCAGCGCTCGGCCAGTTCTTCGGCCACTTCCAGGCCAGTCTGGCCCGGCATGCGGATATCCAGGAACAGCACGTCCGGTCGCAGCGCCAGCGCCTGCTCGACGGCGACCAGGCCGTTGGGCGCGGTGGCGACGATGTCGAGGTCGGGCCAGAGCGTTTGCAGTGTCCTGGCCAGCGTGGCGGCAAGGATCGGTTCGTCTTCGGCAATCAGTGCGCGGGTCATCGGTCGAACTCCAGAGGCAGGGTCAGTCGGGCCAGCGTACCTTGTGGCTGCGCCGGGTTGAGGGTGAGCGTGGCGCGCTCGCCATACAGGGCGACGAGTCGCTCACGCGATGTGGTCATGCCGATGCCGCCGCCGTGCCGTGCATGGGCGTGGTCGAGACCCAGACCGGTATCGCGCACCTCGATCGCCACGGTATCGCCGTCGATCTGCGCGCTGATCGTGATCTCGCCGCCATCGACCTTCGGCTCCACGCCGTGCACGATCGCGTTTTCGACCAGCGGCTGCAGCAACATCGTGGGCAGGCGCGCGGTGCGCAGCGTCGGTGGCAGGTCGAACCGGTAGCGCAGCCGTTCACCCATGCGCACGCCCATCAGGCCCAGATACGCGCCCATGGCGGCAAATTCCTGCTCCAGCGTCGTGGTCTCGCTGCGCGATACGCTGAGCGTGGCGCGCAGATACTGGATCAGCTGGTCGAGCATGTCGCTGGCGCGTACCGGATCGAGCGCGATCAGCCCCTGCAGATTGGCCAGCGTATTGAACAGCATGTGCGGTTCGATCTGGGCCTGCAGCAGGCGCAGTTGCGCCTGCAAGGCCTGGCGCTCGATGATCTGCGCGCGCAGGTGCGCGGCGGCCTGCTCTTCCTGGGCGCGCCGCATGCGTTCGCGGTTCCTGATCAGCACGACCATCAGGGTCGTGCCAAGGAACGTGAAGACGATCATGCTGATGCGGTCGGCAGACGGGTATTCGGCCAGCGTGGGCGTACGAATGCCGAGAAGCAGCCCGGCCGTGTACAGGCCCGTGAAATGGGCAACCGGCGCCGCCAGCACCGCCAGCGCAGCGAACATGACCCATTCGCGCAGGCGCCAGACCGGCCGCTTGATGAACACCAGACGCCCGCCGTACACGATCGTGAAGGCCACGATGCCGATCAGGACCGACACCAGCATGTTCTCGAGGAAGCGCCCCGTCACCAGGCTGATGAAACACGCCAGCAGTACGCTGATGCCGATCGACAGCGGCAAATCGGTCAGCACGCGTCGCAGGCGCGCACGTCGTTGCTGGTGAACCGGTGGAGAGATGCTGGCCATGCGGACTCGCTTCAAGATAATAACGGTGACAAGGACAATCCATTGTGCCCAGCAGGAGCGCCAGCGGCAAGGGTTGGTGCGACGAAGTGAAGAAAGCCGGGAGTGAATCCGGCCCCGCAGAGCGCGACGGCGCGATTCGCTTGCACAGCGCCCGATCCGGCGCATTCATTTATGCTGGCCGCACCAATCCACATTTCGCTACAAGGACGCCATGCACCCGCTGTTTTCGCCATTCAAACTCGCTTCCCTGCCCCTGACCAACCGCATCGTGATGGCACCGCTGACCCGCGCGCGGGCGCCGGACGATGTCGCCACCGAAACCGTCGCGCTGTACTACACCCAGCGCGCCACCGCTGGCCTGATCGTCAGCGAAGGCACGCCCATTTCGCGCGAAGGCCAGGGTTACCTGTTCAATCCCGGCATCTACACGCCGGCGCAGATCGCCGGCTGGCGCCTGACGACCCAATCCGTGCACGCCGTCGGCGCAAAGATGTTCGCACAACTCTGGCACGTGGGCCGCGTATCGCACCCGAGCATCCAGACCGATGGCATCGATCCGGTGGGCGCCAGTTCGAAAACCGCGCAGGGCGCGATGGCCTATGGCCTCAAGGACGACGGCACACCGGGCATGGTGGCAACGACCCAACCACGCCAGCTTGCCACCGACGAGGTGGCGCGCGTGGTGCAGGATTTTGCCAACGCCGCCGCCAATGCCATCGAGGCCGGCTTTGATGGCGTCGAGATCCACGGCGCCAACGGTTATCTGCTGGAGCAGTTCCTCAACCCGCTGGTCAACGACCGCGACGACGAGTACGGCGCGACCACGATGGACAACCGCCTGCGCTTCGCCCTGGCCGTCGTCGATGCCGTCGTCGCCCGCATCGGCCGCGAGCGCGTGGGCATCCGCCTGTCGCCCTACGGCCGCCTGTTCGACATGCCGCTCTACGACGACATCGCCGCGACCTACATGGCGCTGGTCGCTGCGCTGGGCGAACGCCGCATCGCCTATGTCCACATCATGGACCAATCCGGCTACGGCATGAACGACAAGGCGGCCGGGCCGACCGTGTCCGACAAGATCCAGGACCTGCTGCGCGCCTTCCGCACCACGCTGCCCGAAACGGCACTGATCCTGGCCGGCGGCATGACGCGCGAACGCGCCGATCAGCTGATCGCGGATGGCGTGATCGACCTGGCGGCGTTCGGCCAACTATTCATCTCGAACCCCGACCTGGTCGCGCGCCTGCGCAACGGCTGGCCATTGGCAGCGCCGGACCGCAGCACTTACTATGGGGGCGATGCCAGGGGCTATATCGATTACCCGCCGTACGCTGCGCAGGCCTGATCGCCTGACAGGACGGCAGTCACTGGCCGGCGGGCCTGAGCGGGATGCACACATCCCGGTTGACCCGCTTCACCCCACCATGTCATATTGCCATCCTCATCAATCCACGGAAGTCCTCGCATGCGTCACCTTGCCTCCGCGCTGTCCATTTCCATCGCCCTCGCCCTGACCGGGTGCGCCACATCGGCCCAGGGGCCGCAGACGGCGGCGCACGATGCGCTGACGTCGCGCATCTCGGCCGACTCGCTGCGCGGCCACCTGTCGTTCCTGTCGTCCGACCTGCTCGAAGGGCGCGGCACGCCGTCGCGCGGTGTCGACCTGGCGGCCGAATACATCGCGGCGCAATTCCGCCGCGCAGGTCTCGAAGCGGCTGGCGACGATGGCTACTTCCAGACCGCGAACTGGCAGTACGCGAAGCGCAGTCCGCAGGACATCGCCTTGACCGTGACGGCGGGCGGCAAGACCATGACCCTGACCGGCACGGGGGCATCGGCCAATTTCGTCGATCCGGTCACGCTGGCGCGCACCCCTGCCGTCTTCATGACCTGGCAGGCGGCGCTGGACGATCCGGACAAGGCCAATGGCAAGGTGCTGGTCGTGCCGGCTGCTGCGATCCCCGGCGCGGGCGCCGCACTGCAAGCCAAACTGAAAAGCAAGCCGGCGCTGATCGTGCTGATCGACCGCGAACGGCGCCAGGCGCGCACACAGGGTGGCTGGCTGATCGACCCGAGCGTGGCGGTGGCCAAGGGCGGCGCGCCGGTCGTGCTGGTACATGCAGCCGATGCCGCGACCGCGCTCGAACAGGGCGGCGCCACCGTCGCCGCGAAGATCGTCGCGCCCGAGATCGCGCCGACCAAACTGCGCAACGTGATCGGCGTGCTGCGCGGATCTGACCCGGCCCTGAAAAGCACCTACGTGATGCTCAGCGCGCACTACGACCACCTGGGCATCCGCGATGGCGAGGTGTTCAACGGCGCCAACGACGATGGCAGCGGCACCGTGTCGGTGATCGAGATCGCTGCCAGCATGGCGGCGCAGAAGGAACGCCCACGGCGCAGCATCGTGTTCGTCGCGCTGTTCGGCGAAGAACTGGGCTTGCTCGGCTCGCGCTACTACGCAAAGCATCCCGTGTTACCGCTGAAGGACACCGTGATGAACCTGAATCTCGAGCAGCTTGGCCGCACCGATGACAGCGAAGGCCCGCAACTGCGCTCGGCCACGATGACGGGCTATGACTATTCGACCGTCGGCACGACGCTGCAACGCGCGGGCGAGCAAACCGGCATCCGCTTCTGGAAGCATCCGACCAACAGCGACCGTTATTTTGCGCGCAGCGACAACCAGGCGCTGGCCGATGCCGGCGTGCCGGCCCACACGCTGTGCGTGGCGTTCGGCTTCCCCGATTACCACGGCAAGGATGACACCTGGGACAAGGTCGACTACGACAACCTGGCCAGCGTGAACCGCATGATCGCCGTGGCGTTGCAGGACATCGCCAACAATCCGGTCAAGCCGGCGTGGACGGACGTGCCCAACGCGGCCAAGTACCGCGCCGCCGCGGCTGCACTGCAATCGTCGAAGTAAGGGTGAACGATGATGGTGACCCGGTGACGCTGGTCGGCCTGTCGCGCCGCCCGCCGGGCAGCGCCGCACCGCAGCCGGTCGATCAGCTGATGCTGATTGCCGGCGCGGGAATCGACGGTGATCGCCACCGCGATCCGGTATCGCCCCGCCAGCTGCTGCTGGCAAGCAGCGCAACCTATGCCGATCTTCAATTGGCACCGTACGCGCTGCGCGACAACCTGCTGCTCGACACTCCCCTCGACGCCCTGCCGTCCGGCACCGTGCTGCAGATCGGTGACGGCGCACAGGTGCGTTTGATGTTCGCGTGTGAAGCGTGCAGCCGGCTCGATCTGCACGGGGCGCAGGTCGCCGCTCGCATCGGCGCCCGGCGCGGCGTGCTGGCGCGCGTCGTGCAAGGCGGCGCCATCCGTGTCGGCGATACCGTACGCGATCTGGGGCCCTTGCTGCCTGCCTGGTCGGACGACTGGCATGAACGCGTCGCGCAGGTGATCGAGGCGATGCCGTCGGGACACGTCGTCGAGTATGCAATGCTGGCGCGCCTGGCCGGCATCCAGTCGACCTATTGCCGGGCCTTTCCACGCCTGCTTGCGTCGCTTGGACTGGCCTATGCCAGCCGGGCGATCGCGGCGCGGAACGTCTCGCCGCTGCCCCGCTGGGATGGCAGTGGCCTGTTTGACGAGGGGCACCCCGCAACAGCGTCAGCGCCCTACTTCAAACTCGATTGTTGTTAAGTTATCTACCGCACAGCCGATGTGTTTTGGAAATGTTTTAATGCTTCTGTCGCGCACGATTGCGGTCGGGGCGTGAGTCAAAAAATTGGCAGCTGGTGTAAGCTGAATGACAACATTTAATTTTAAGGAGCACCCC
>Ga0308163_10002173_pt1 | contig 18582 bp, 12 predicted proteins | sample PhyTR1_FD_201037 | JGI IMG/M metagenome (GOLD analysis project Ga0308163, IMG submission 201037) | Phyllosphere microbial communities from UC Gill Tract Community Farm, Albany, California, United States - DLSLT.R1 | ecosystem: Host-associated > Plants > Phyllosphere > Unclassified | place: USA...
CATTCCGAACAGAGAAGTTAAGCCCACCAGAGCCGATGGTACTGCGGTAACACGTGGGAGAGTAGGTCGGTGCCAAATCTTAAAGAAAGCCTTTCAGGAAACTGAGAGGCTTTTCTTGTTTATACCATTTTACTGTATGGGCTTCAAGCAGATGGCTGCACAGAGCTAGTCATACCTACTTATTAATATGTCTCACGAGTGTGCATAGGTGCTATTGTACAATAGATTCTTTGTATATAGAGCTAGATTATATTTTCGCCCGACAATTTGTAGGGATTGACTGCTGATTTGTCATAAAAAATCATTATTAAACGCTGTTCCGCAAAGCATAATGAATTATTTTTGGCTATCTTTGAACCTAAACTAAAGCACACACACAATGAGTTTTTTTGCTGAAAAAAGAGGAGAAGTAATGATTCATATCGAGCCTTACATGCTCGAAATGATGGATACTTATCTTAAACCAATTGATACTAATTGGCAGCCAACTGATTTTCTTCCTGTTTCAACAAGTGAGACATTTTTTCAGGATATTAAATCACTTCGTGAAAATGCAAACGATTTGTCTTATGATCTGGTTGCCGTTTTGATTGGAGATACCATAACAGAAGAAGCATTACCAACGTATGAGTCATGGTTAAGCATGGTTGAAGGCGTAAGCCGCAGTGAAGATGGTGGCTGGATGAAATGGAATCGTCACTGGACTGCCGAAGAAAACAGACATGGTGATTTATTAAACAAATATTTATACTTATCAGGTCGTGTAGATATGCGTCAGATGGAAATATCAACTCAGTATCTGATAGCCGATGGTTTTGATATTGGTACAGGACATGACCCTTATCGCAATTTTATCTATACCAGCTTTCAGGAGCTTGCTACCAATATTTCGCACCGTAGAGTTGCATCTCTTGCGAAGAAGGATGGAGATACCTTATTATCCAGGATTTGTGGTGTGATCGCTTCAGATGAAGCCAGACATGCCAAAGCCTATAAAGATTTTATGTCTAAGATATTTGAAGTTGATCCTAGTGAGGCTATGGTCGCTTTCGAGGACATGATGCGTAAAAAGATAGTTATGCCTGCGCACTTCCTTAGAGAAATGGGAATGAAGATGGGCCAGACTTTTGGTCACTTTACTGATGCTGCGCAACGTCTTGGCGTTTATACTGCTGTAGACTATGTTGAGATTATGCAGCAATTGATAGTAGAGTGGAAAATAGAAAATATGCTTGATCTGAATGAGGCTGGTGAAAAGGCACGTGACTATATAATGGCTTTACCTAATCGTTTACTGAGAGTAGCGGAAAGAATGAAGAATCCAACTATAGATTATAAATTTAGCTGGATACATGCTTAATAAAACCTATATCGGATAGGTGTACTCAATAACCTATTATATGATATTGTAATAATATAGCGGACATTATCCGTAAAGACAGCCCTCAAAGATAAACTTTTGAGGGCTGTGTCATATCATCCGTTGTTGATTTGATATGCTTGTTTATTGTTGATATGACTCGCAGCAGTATTACATATTTCTTCTGTACTGCCCACCTACTTCATATAATGTTTTTGAGATTTGACCCAGGGAGCAGAACTTGCAGGCCTCCATTAGTGCTTCAAACGTGTTTTCTCCTTTAATAGCTATCTCCTGTAATCTTTCCAGTGCCTTTTCGGCCAGCGCGCTATTTCTTTGCTGGAATTCATGCAGCGTCGTAATCTGGTATTTCTTTTCATCCTCTGTAGCCCTGATTACCTCTGTAGGCACAACAGTGGGAGAGCCTTGTTTGTTAAGAAAGGTGTTGACACCGACAATAGGATACTCAGCTGAGTGTTTCAAGGTTTCGTAATACAAACTCTCCTCTTGTATTTTACCGCGCTGATACATGGTTTCCATTGCGCCCAGTACACCGCCACGTTCGTTTATTCGCTTGAATTCCAATAGCACAGCTTCTTCTACCAGGCCTGTAAGATCTTCTATGATAAATGCACCTTGTAAGGGGTTTTCATTTTTTGCTAAACCCAGTTCTCTATTAATAATTAACTGGATAGCCATTGCGCGCCTCACAGATCCTTCGGTGGGTGTGGTGATAGCTTCATCGTAGGCATTTGTGTGGAGCGAATTACAGTTGTCGTATATAGCGTATAGTGCCTGCAATGTAGTTCGGATATCATTGAAATCAATTTCCTGCGCATGTAAAGACCGGCCGGACGTTTGAATATGATATTTCAATTTTTGTGAGCGCTCATTACCCTTATATTTGTATTTGATTGCTTTAGCCCAAATTCTTCGTGCCACACGTCCAATTACTGCATATTCCGGATCTATGCCATTGGAAAAGAAGAATGATAAGTTAGGGGCAAAGTCATCAATATGCATACCACGGCTGAGGTAGTATTCAACAAATGTAAAACCATTGCTTAAGGTAAATGCAAGCTGAGAAATTGGATTGGCCCCAGCCTCAGCGATATGATAACCTGATATGGAAACAGAATAGAAGTTTCTGACCTTGTGAGCAATAAAGTATTGCTGTATATCACCCATCATCCTTAAGGCGAATTCAGTTGAAAATATACATGTATTCTGTGCCTGGTCTTCCTTAAGGATATCTGCCTGAACTGTACCTCGTACTTTACTGATCGCAGAGGCTTTAATACGCTGATAAACATCATCAGGTAATACCTGATCTCCGGTTACACCGAGTAATAAGAGACCCAGTCCATTATTTCCGGTTGGCAAGGTTTCGTTGTACCGAGGTCTCTGCATGTTCAGATGCTTATAGATATCATCAATTTTTAATGATACTTCGTCAGCCAATCCATGCTCGTGTATGTACTTTTCGCATTGCTGATCGATTGCAGCATTCATAAAAAATGCGAGGAGCATTGGCGCGGGACCATTTATCGTCATAGATACAGAAGTGGATGCATGACAGAGGTCAAATCCTGAGTATAGCTTTTTTGCATCATCCAAAGTGGCAATGCTTACTCCTGAATTGCCAATTTTGCCATAAATATCTGGTCTGATATGTGGGTCTTCCCCGTATAATGTAACTGAATCAAATGCCGTAGACAGACGATAAGCGGGCTGCCCCATTGATACGTAATGGAATCTTTTATTGGTGCGTTCTGGTCCGCCTTCTCCGGCAAACATCCTGGTAGGATCTTCGTCTTCCCGCTTAATGGGAAATACACCTGCAGCATATGGAAATTCTCCGGGCACATTTTCTGTAAGCAGCCATCTGAGGATGTCGCCCCAATCCTTATAACGTGGCAGAGATACTTTGGGAATTTTTAACTGTGAGAGCGACTCATAAAATAAAGGCTGTCTGATCTCCTGATCCCTTACTTCATAAACAAAATGTTCCTGTTTGTACTTTTGAAGGGTGTCTGGCCATTCTCTAAGCAATCTTTTGCAATTGCCGTGCAGCTGCTCTTCGATCTGACTATAGGCCTGTTTTAAGGAGGGTTCATCAAGATGATGTTCATGACATAAATCTATCACACCCTTAAGCTGGTATAGCCTGCTGGCTATTGATGACTGCGTTATTACCCATTCTGCATATTGCTGGCTGGCTTCGGCAATTTCTGCGAGGTAGCGAATTCTGTCTGGTGGAATAATATATGTTTTGTCTGCATTATGCTCCTTGCTTAATGGTTCTGCCTTAAAATCTGTCTGGGTCTTTTCTTTTATTCTTTCCATCAGCGCATCGAACAGGCTGTTCATACCCGGATCATTAAACTGCGAAGCCATGGTGCCAAATACGGGTACGCTACTATCATCAGCATCAAACAACTGATGGTTCCTTTTATATTGCTTCCGAACATCGCGCAGCGCATCTAAAGCACCTCTTTTATCAAACTTATTAATTGCTACCAGGTCTGCAAAGTCAAGCATATCTATCTTTTCGAGCTGCGTCGCTGCACCAAACTCGGGTGTCATAACGTATAGTGACACATCGCAGTGTTCGGTTATTTCTGTGTCTGACTGCCCGATACCGGAAGTTTCTACAATTATCAGGTCATAGCCTGCCGCCTTACAAATGTCTATGCTCTCCTGAACATTTACAGACAGGGCCAGATTGGCTTGTCTGGTTGCTAGTGAACGCATATATACCCGCGGACTATCAATGGCATTCATTCTGATCCGATCACCTAATAAAGCACCACCCGTCTTTCGTTTGGAAGGGTCTACGGAGATTATTGCCAAGGTTTTATCTTTTACCTGAAGCAGGAAGCGCCTTACTAGTTCGTCAACCAGGGAAGATTTGCCGGAACCACCAGTTCCTGTTATACCAATAATTGGCGCCTGACTCTGCAGTGTTAGTCTTTTGAGTTCATTGATAAAGATCTGGGTAGTTGTGGGGTCATTCTCAGCAACAGTGATGGCGGAAGCAATGCTCCGTATATTTCTTTTAGGAATGCCCTGTAACTGATCAGTGATCTGGCTTGTAGTTACATAATCAGTCTGCTCAAGCATGTTATTGATCATACCCTGAAGGCCCATTTTACGACCATCATCAGGGGAATAGATCCTGGATATACCATATTCCTGCAATTCTTTAATTTCATCAGGCAAGATCACACCTCCCCCGCCTGCAAAAATTTTGATATGACTAGCGCCGCGTTCCTGTAGAAGGTCGTACATGTATTTGAAGTATTCGATATGTCCTCCCTGATAGGAGGTCATGGCGATACCTTGTACGTCTTCCTGTATTGCACAATTCACTACCTCTTCTACAGAGCGGTTATGCCCCAGATGAACTACCTCTGCGCCGGATGACTGAAGTATACGTCTGATGATATTTATTGTAGCGTCATGCCCGTCAAACAAAGCAGCAGCTGTGACAAAACGGATCTTATGCCGGGGCACATAACTTTTAGCTTGTTCCATTAGTAATATATTTGGTAGCTAAAGATAACAAAAAAGCCGCTGGTCATCTTTAAGGTGCTGATATTATTCAGCATAAAGATGGCCAGCGGCTAGCTTAAGAAGCCTTTATCTATTTGTTATGTGTAAGCTCTGTAATAGGTTCACCTACGCAGCCGCTCGGCATCTGTATATGCAGCATGGCTGCCAGGGTGGCGGCAATATCCGTCATATAATGTGTTTTATTGGTTTTACCAGGTTTTACGTTCCATCCCATAAATACACACGGTATATGAGAATCATAAGGGTTCCATGCACCGTGAGTTGTACCTGTTCGTCCACCATCAAACCAATTTGGCTGTAAGATGAAGTATACATCGCCACTGCGGCGAGCATTATAACCATTGGTGATCATTTTTTTCTGAACTTCCTGAAGGGTGCTTTCTGAGATACGGGCAAGGTCTACTGCATCTGCAAAACCTTCCTGTAGTCTGAGAAAGCTAACTGTAGCGGCTTTCATTGCTGTAAAATCTATATTGCCAAAATCAGGGTTATCACGACCGAAGCTGATCTGATTATTCATGATAGTTACCACTGGTTTTTTTATTTTAAACTTGCTTTCCAGATAAGTATTTAAAGAATTCATGATAGCCCTGTCGTCTACCACACCAGCATGCATATTATTTTCTTTCATAAATCCTGGTACGTGCGCTGCACCGTGATCTGCTGAGAGGAATAGTAAATAGTTCCCTTTACCAACGGTTTTGTCCAGGTATCCGAAAAAGTCTTCCAGGTCTTTGTCTAAACGCAGGTAAGTATCTTCGGCCTCGATAGAATTCGGACCGTACTGGTGACCTACATAGTCTGTAGAAGAACAGCTCAGGGCCAGAAAATCCGTTGTTGCATCTGCACCCAGTTTTTCGGCTTCAATAGCTTTCTTAGCCAGGTCTAACGTCATCGTGTTACCGTATGGCACACTTCTGATCATATCGTAATTTTTACCGGCATAAAGTTTTAAAGGATGGGGAAAGGTTGGTGTTTGCTCACCTCTTGTTTTTCCTTCGTAATCTTTATTATCAGCTGTGCTTTGGGTATAAGTACCAATCGGATACATGGTATCCCAGTTTTGCTGGTAATATTTATCAGGCATCTTCAGCTCATTGTAAGTCTGGATCCATGCCGGAAGCTGCTTCATATAATAGGTGCTGGTAATCCAGTTACCTGACTGACCATCGTACCAGTAGGCACCAGTTGGGGTATGGCCTGCCGGCAGGATTGAACCCCGGTCTTTCAAAGAGATACCAATTACCTTACCCTGAAAATTTGTGGCCAGTCGCAGTTCATCCGTGATGGTACTGCTCAGTAGATTTTTAGGCGACATTTTTCCGGCGGTATTTGTTGTACCAACCGAAGTTACGGTGCTGTCTTCCGTACAATACATACCACGTTTAAGCTGGGGATCATACCAGTCGTTACCAACTATTCCTGTAATTGCGGGTACTGATCCGGTGTAAATACTGCTATGGCCAACCGCAGTATAGGTTGGTGTATAGGGGATAAAAGTATTTTCTGCTGAAAAACCTTCATTAATTAATCGTTTGAAACCACCATTGGCGTACCTGTTATAATAGCGGTATAAGTAGTCCCATCTCATCTGGTCTACTACCAGCCCTACAACAAGTTTCGGACGGTCTATTGTAGCCGGATAGGCATTAGGTGCATTTTTTTTATCAGATTTCTTTTGTGCGAAGGTAAGATTGCACATACAGCAAAGCGCTGCAAACAATAAATAAGATTTTTTCATCATTAATATTTCATTGTGGTGTGTTAAGCGCCGGTAAATATAAAAGAAAGATCTATAGAACCTCTGCAACAATAAAGGTACTTCCGCCTACAAAGATCAGATCAGCGGTCTGGGCCCCCTTCCGGGCAGCACTTAACGCAGAATTAACACTTTCATAAACTAAACCTTTCAGACCATATTCTGCAGCATAGGCAGCGAGTTCTGCAGCAGGCATTGCCCGTTCTAGATCAGGAGCACAAAAGTAATAGGTTGCCTTTGCCGGAAGGAGCTGCAGTACACTTCTTACATCTTTGTCTTTTAACATCCCTATCACCATATGAAGGTGCTGATAGGGGGTAGCCTCAATATTTTGCAGTACTTCCTCTATGCCGGCGATATTATGTCCGGTATCACAGATGATTTGCGGATTGGTGCCTAAAAGCTGCCATCTGCCCTTCAGTCCCGTTATACCAGCTGTGTTTTTCAGTGCAGCGTATACTGCATCATCATTTATCGTAAAGTCTGAATTTCGCAGCTTTAAAACCGATGCGATTACCGTTAGGAGGTTTTTAAGCTGGTAGGTTCCCGATAGGTCTAGTTTTAAATCTTCGAAGAGGCAATCTTCACCCTTAAATACGGAAGCTATGAGGTAATTATCTTCTCTATGCAAATTGCGGATCTTCAGTTCTGTATCAGCGAATATGATTTCACTACCAGTCTCCAGGGCTTTTGCAATAAAGACAGTATCCGCCTCATCCTGTTTTTCACCAATTATTACTGGTATGCCTGATTTGATGATACCAGCTTTTTCCCTAGCTATTTCGGGGATGGTGTTTCCCAGCAGATTGGTATGATCAAAACTTATATTGGTAATTACTGAGAGTTCAGGAGTGATAATATTAGTGGAATCCAGACGGCCCCCAAGTCCAACTTCTATTACTGCAATATCCACTTGCTGCCGGTTAAAGTAATCGAAAGCCATGGCAACGGTAACCTCAAAAAAGGAGGGGCTGATCTCTTCTATCAGTTCCTTTTGCTCCGCTGTAAAACTGGTAACAAATGATTCGCTTACCATTTCACCATTTACGCGGATACGCTCTCTGAAATCTTTTAAATGGGGGGAGGTGTATAATCCGGTTTTATAACCGGCCTGCTGCAGAATGGCAGCGAGCATATGCGATGTAGAACCTTTGCCATTGGTTCCGGCTATATGGATTGTTTTGAATTTATTCTGCGGATTTCCAAGATTTTCGCACATCAGAAGGGTGTTGTGCAAGTCTTTTTTCAAGGCAGCGGCACCAATCCTGGTAAACATTGGAAGCCTGCTATAGAGGTAATCCAGGGTTTCTAAATATGTCATCGATCTGTTCTAAGCCTACAAAGGTATCAGAACAGATCGATTATTTCACTTTAAAGTTAAAAACCACCACACCTACCTGAAGGTCGGGAGCCGAATCACTTTGATTTAATCTTGCACCCATTACGGCTGCTTTACACTTGGCCCATAGGTCCAGATCCTGCAATGTAGTCCCTTTCACTCCGGCTATAGCATCTACCACTACACCCTGTTTGTTGATGGTAATACGCACCGCAATTTTGCCCGTCTTTTGTCCGTCATCCTGTGGTGTAACCAAATTGGTAAACCGTCTCAGTGCTATAGGCGTATTTCCAAAACCAGATCCACCTTCCCCGTAGTTGTTAGCCATAGGATCGCCATTTGCCGAACCCTGGTTTCCCGGGGTAGTTCCTGTACCATCTCCCTGTCCGGTTCCCTTATTGGCTTTGCCTTTATACAAAGCATTCTGGTTTACTGCTGGCGGGGCAGGTTTATCATTGGTAACTGCCGTAGGGTTGGAGGGTTTATTAGATTTTTTTGTACTGATGCTCACCGCTTCTTCAGTATTCTGAGTGGTAATATCTTTATCAGAACTTTCTGCAGATTTAGTTGGAGTAACCTGCTGTTCCGGAACCACCTTATCAGGTACCTGGTTATTTGCATTGGGATCGGCAGAGGGTTCTTCCATACTTGTATAGTCAGTTCCCATTCCTTCAACCGAAGTACCATAGTTAACAACCATTCCGCCCATACCGGCTTCTTCAGCTGGTTTGAAGGTGCCGATAGCAATAAAGAAGCTCAATATCAATAAAACCGCCATTATAGCGCTTGATATGGCGATTGCCTTCGGATAGTTATTTTCCTCTTTGTAAGTCATTATTTTTTAGGTTCTACAGCCAAAACAACTTTAAGCTTCAGCTGGTTTGCTACATCAAACACGGCCATGGTATTTTCTATGGAAACACCTCTGGCCACATATAAAACGATAGTAAGATCTGGCGAGGCACGCTGATAATTTTCAATATTAGCCTTCATCGTTTCCAGTGTTACCGGTTGTTTCTCTACAAAATAATTCAGTTTCTCATCAATAGATACCGTTACGGTCTTTTGTGCAGAAGACTGCTGTCCGGATTCTGAACGGGGAAGTAACAGTTTAACTACCTGCGGGTTTACCACGGCAGAGGCAAGCAGAAAGAATAACATGAGGAAAAACATGATATCATTCAGTGCTGAAGTGTGGACTTCAACAGTTGCTTTATTTCTTTTTCGCAGATTCATTATTTACCCGGCTCTTCTAATAGATCAATAAATTCAAGCGCATCAGTTTCCATTCTCAGGATAATACGCTCCACCATAGCATTCAGGATGTGGTATAATACATAGGCGATAATACCTACAATCAGCCCTGAAGCGGAAGTAATCATTTTGGTATACAGACCACCAGAGATCGTACCAATTTCAATGGCGCCTTTAACAGATACATCATGGAAAATAGTAATTACCCCGATAATAGTTCCAACGAATCCTAACATGGGTGCGATACCTGCCACAATACCCAGGATACTGATATTTTTTTCCAGCTTGGACACTTCTAATTTACCCACATTTTCAATGGCTGCTTCAATATCTTTAATAGGCCTTCCAATTCTTCTTAAACCTTTTTCCAGCATTCTTCCCAGCGGAGAGTTGGTATTTCTGCATAGTGCAATTGCATTTTCCAATCTACCGTCATGGATATATTGTTTTACCTGCAGCATCAGGTTTGATTCCGTTTTACCAGCTTTTCTGATAGTAAGGTAACGCTCTACAAAAATAACCAGTCCGGCAAATCCCAATATGGCCAGCGGGATCATTACCCAGCCTCCCTTTATTAAAAGATCGAAGAAATGTAATTCCTGAGGTGCGGCAGTTACAGCCTGTTTTACAACATTAGCTGAATCAGTGAGTTGGTTTACTGTATCTGTAGCAACCTGTAGCAATGTGATCATACTTATTTTTGTTTGTTTCTATAAATGTATATTCCTGGTATTTTCAATTTTTTGGAAAGTCTTTCCATCTCGCGCTTTGCAGACTCTTCATCTTTTAACGTTGCGATACTCATTTTTAGTCTTCTGCCTGCCATATTGGTTACCACCTTAGCCGTGATTCCGCTTTTTTTCATTTGCGCAATAAAGCCATCTGCCTCTTTCTGGTCATGCATAGAAGCACCGATTATTTCATAAACGACAGCAGTGTCTGCTGTTGGTTTTACCACAGGAATTACTGCCTGGGTATCTTTTTTTACCGCTGGTGTTTGCTTCAGCGTATCTTCTTTCAGTGTAGAATCTGTTGTGGCCACTGAATCAGTTGTAGTGATCACAGGTGCGGGGGCAATTACAGTATCAGCCTTTACAGTCTGCGTGGTATTGCCGGTAATAGCACTGAACCATTCTGGTTTTACATAATAGGCAATGGCCATCATAATAACCAAAATCAGTAATCCCATAATGATTTTGAGAAAAAGAGGCATCCCTTTACTGTCCTCTTCGGCCTGTTGTGAATAATACTTTGCCTGTTCAGGGGTAACATTGTTTACAGGTGCCGGTTCTGGCTGGCGGTTCAGTTTCGAAATTACTTCTTCCTGTTCTGAGATTGAAGGCTTGTTTACCGGCGATTGTGAACGGTAAAAATTCAGTGCTTCAATTTCAGTGCGTAACTGCTGTTCATCATTTCTGCTTATTCCGGTTGTCTCAGGCAGGGTATCTTTAATCTCATCACCCGGATTTTCCTCCATCCGTTCATTGTCTGAACTTACTGAGGCGATGGTTGGTTCTTCTTCCGGTTCAGGAATAATCTCTTCTTCAACCTGATATACATCTGAACTTACAGAGGCTACGGCTGGTTCTTCTTCCGGTTCAGGAACCATCTCCTCTTCAGTCTTATATTCTTCAATAGCAGGCGCCTGAGGCAATACATGTTCCGCAGGCGGAACCTCAGAAGCAGGTTCTGCAGTTGCAGGTTCAGGATCAATAACCGTGTTATGTTCAGCAGTTGGTTCTTCTACATCCTGCAATTCAGGTATAATTTCCTCAGCGGTAAGTTCAGGTTCGTGCTCATTTACGGGAAGAGGAACTTCAGCTGTATCTGGTGTTTTAATTACGGGCAGACCATAAAAATCGAAACCGTAATTAGTGTTTTCCGCAGCTTGCAGTTCAATCTCTTCATCTTTTCTGATCAGTTTACCGAGTACTCCAAAGGGAGCTTCCTGCTTTTCCTGCAGCTGGCTGATTATTCCCTCACTAAATTCAGTGATGAAATAGTTTGAAGTCTCGGCAGATACGTTTCTTTGTTTACTGATATATTCAGAAAGCAAGACATCTTCTTTGAGCTCAGAAGTAAAATGCAGGGTATAACCCGGCGGCACAAATGAATGTGCAGCAGCATCATAACGTCCGGGTACTTTCTTTTTATAAAGTGTACCCAAGCCATTAATCCCTACAATTTTACGGGTTTGAATAAGTTCTGAGAGGTAAGATAAGATATCCATTCTGGTAAAAATAAATTTTAATTCGGTATCAACCAATTATTAATTTTAATTGCTTAGAACGAGTAGCTTACTCCTCCGAACACATTTACACCGATTACCTGATAATACAAATACCTGCTGTATTTGGTGTTTAGCAGATTATTGGCTTTTGCAAAGGCAGAGAATCTGTTGTTTATTTTATAGGTTGCACCTATACCCAGATCTACAAAGCCTTTAATATTTGTTACCGTTTCTATCGCTGTATTTGGTATTACATATGGATTTGCAGGTGCCGCTGTATAGACCTTAGCGTTGCTGGCGTCTTGTATGGCTACTGCTGCGTTGAAACCAATCTTATCTGTAATATTGTAGAGTAAATTTGAACTGATGCGCAATTGTGGTTTAAACCAGCTGTAACTTTCTGATGCAGGTTTGTAATCTTCAACATTCAGCTTACCCGTCCATTTTAACTGATCGCTCACCTGTACAGATAATTCACCTTCCAGTCCAAGTAATTTCATATTACCGAAATCGTAGATTACGTCAAATTTATTAAAGTCGGTAAAGTTGTTTACAAAGAGTGGCATATCAGTAATCTCCTTACGGTATACTCTGGCTTTATAACCAAAGCCAGGTCCGCCTGTACCTTTAATACCGGCACTAAAGCTTAATTTTTCTACCGAGTTTCTGATGGCAATGTTACTGTTCAGGAAAGGGTTCTCATCAGTAAATTCTTTCATTGAGTTCCTGTTTACGTCACCTTTAACTTCGGCAAAGATCTGCAGGTAATCTGGTATAAGGGTAAAATCTGCAGTAACGGCAGGAAAGATCCTTCCGGCAGATACGGTACCAAACTCCTGTACATAATTAATACCAGCAGTAATCTTTACCCCGTTTGTTTGTAATCTGATATAAGGGTTGAGGCGGAAAATGTTATTGTTAACCGATGTAAGCACATCTTTGGTATTTCCGAATTCTACTGAAGAGGCAAGCCCAAGGTTAAAACTGCTGATCCTTTTGTTCAGGTAACCGTTAATCACTACAGATTTCTCTTTGGCAGAGAACTGGTCTCCCCAGATATAACCATTAATTTTAGCAGCATAACTTAAGGCATCTTCATCGGGGTTGAACTTATTTACAATTTCTCCCTCAGCTTCAATGAAGTTAAATGACTGCCTTGCAGGATCAGGGTTTCTGAGCGGGTTGCTTTCATCATAACCATAAAAATAAAGGCCCTTTCTTTCGTAATTGATGCGTCCGCTTAAAGTAAACAGATCTGTAATACTACGACCGAAAACACTCAGCTGCTGCTGGTTGAACTTTTGTTTTTCAAGGCTGCCGCTCTGGCTGAAATGTCTGAAAAAACCACCCGCCTGAAGTGCCTCGTCGCGTCCCATGTTAATATAGGCTTCACCAAGAATTGTACCTGCAGAACCCAGACCACCCTTTACATAATTGTTCAGTAATTCTGCCTGTTCTTCTGAGGCTACCTGCTGAGCATATAATTTATTGATGTCTGAATTTAGTTCCAGTTTACGGTCTGACAAAGTATAATTAAATTTTGCCTTATAAGTTTTGATATCATTAAGGTCAGGACTCCTCCGTAATTTAACGGCTTCGGCCAGGATAGGCTTATAGGGTCTAACCACTTCAATCTCTTCCGTTACGGCCTTGTCATCAGTTTTCTCTTCCGTCTTTTTTTCAGTTTTCTTATCTGTGGTTTTCTTGTCCTGGGCCTGGAGGCTAAGGGTACCGGCAGTGAATAGGAAAAGGGTTGTATATATTAATCTGGTCAATCTCATGGTAATGGTCTTATTTAATTTTTTCTAATTTTTCTTTGGCGGTAGCAACAATTTCATCTTTGCCATCATAGTTGTCAATGATACTCAGCAGGGTACTTTTTGCCTGCAGGTTATCCTTGAGTGCCACGTAATTATCGGCCAGTAAAATAAAGGCTTTAGCTACCCAGTAGTCGTAAGACGCCATGTTATTAATCAGATCAAAACAGGTTTTGGTAGATGTTTTATAATCTCTTTTGATATACTGGATTTCAGCCAGTTTGTATTTTGCCTCGGCAGCTGCCAGTGTTTTGGTTTTGCTTACCACACTGGTAAAGGCTTTAACTGCTGCTGCAGTATCTGCTTTGGCGAGGTAGGCTTTACCTGCAAAGAGGTCTGCGCTGTTAATTTCCTCTTCAGAGGCTTTGTCAGACTCTTTGGTCAGCGCGGCATACTTGATAACATCATCTTGCATACCAAGCGCACTGTAGGCTTTTAACAGGTTATTTATGGCATAAGAATAATGAGATTTGTAATCAGCTGTTGTTTCCAGTCTTTTCAGGTAAACAATTGCTTCGTTATATTTTTTCTGATCCAGGAACAGTTTAGAGATACTCATTAATGAACGTTCCGTGAAATCGCTGGTCCAGTCGTTCAGGATAAATTCATAATCCGGCACTGCTTCATCCGGGCGGTTAAGTTTTACAAATGATTCTGCCCTGATGAATTTTGCTTCTTTAGCATGAATTGCTTTAGGGTATTTATCAAAGTAAGCATTTACACTTTCTACTGTACCCTGTGCGTCACCTTTCAGGTATCTGGTTTTTGCTGCCTGGAAAACAATATTATCCTGCTCTGCAACGGTAAAGTTTCCGATTGGGGTAGTATTGGCATAGGCAATAAATCCATTGGCATCTCCACGGTCAACATAGATGTTTTTAATAGACTCCAATGCTTGTTTGGCTTCTTCGGTACTCGCATATTCAGTGATTACCTTTTTAAACGATTCCAATGCTGCATCGTCCTGATCCTGATTATACTGTACCAGACCAATGGTTACCAATGCCCGGGGTACATAACTGCTGTGAGGATATTTTGCCAGTAAGGCAGTCAGGTCATTTTTAGATTTATCCAGTTCTCCTTTATTGAAGTACGTATAGGCAATTTCAAATCCGGCATCATCTGCATAATTAGAAGATGGGAATTGTGCCAGCAGGCTCTGCATTGTACTGATTTTAGTATCATCCTGACCTTGCAGTCCCTGTATCATACCCCGTTGAAAGAGTGCATAGTCTTCACCGGTAGATTTGTTGCTGATAATACGGTTATAGTAGGTAAGGGCATTACCATAGCTTTTACTAACAAAATAAGAATCTGCCAGGCGTATGGTAGCATCAACAACTGTATTTTTATCTTTATCATCGCCACTAAGGAAGCGTTCAAAGTAGGTAGCAGCCTTCGCATATTTCTCATCCTCGAAAGCGGCATAAGCCAACGCATAGTTTGCAAAGTTGTATACCTTAGTTTTATCCGCATCAGGCATTGAAAGAAACTTTTCAAATGTTTTTACGGCTTCACCAAATTTGCGCAGTTCATACATGGATTCTGCCATCCAGTAAGTACTTAGTGCATGGATTTCTTTATCATTAGGGAAGGTATTGGAGCGCAGGAACATCGACAGTGCATTTGGAAAGGCACGTTCATTATAAAATTCCAGTCCCCTGAAATACGTTACTTTCTGATAAGCTTCTTCTGCTTCCGGAGATTTACTGGTAATTGGTTCTAGGATATCAATAGCTGCCTGATAATTTTTACTGGTCAGTAATATCTCGCCTAATAAGGTTTTGGCTTCATTTAGTTTACTCGATGTTGGAAACTGTTTCAGGAAGTTCTGCGTGGCATCCAGTGCCTGCTGGTTAAAATCAAGTTCATAGCTTAAGCGTGCGTAATTGATCCAGGCTTCTTCCTGTATTACACGATCAAATTCCAGACGCGATGCACGGAAGAAAGCACTTCTTGCTTTTTCCTTGTTATTTACTTTCAGGAAGGCCCGTCCTAAAGTGTACATACCACTTTGCAGGTATACATCATCAGTAGTCAGTTTTTCAAGAACGGCAACAGATTCTTTGTATTTGTTAAGCTGGAACAATGAATATCCGTATTGGTATACAAAAAGGTTGTTCTGGGTACCGGATTTGTCTTTGGCATAAAAATCCCTGAAATACAGCTCTGCGTTTTTGTAGTCAGATTTTGCAAAGTAAGAAGCTGCAATAAGGCTCAGCATTTCTGCTTCGAACTGCTGCTGTGAACTTTTTAAGATTGGGATTGCATAACTGATTACATCATCATAGCGCTCATCCAGGTAATACATGGAGGTGATATAATATGGATAGCTTGCTTCGTATGTTTTAGATCCTTTCAGTTTTTCAAAATTACTTAAGGCAGTTTTATATTCCTTGTTCAGGTAATTGATATAGGCGAAGTAGTAAGTTGCACTTTCCTGAAAAGGGCCATCTACCTTTTTAACCGCCTCAAACAAAGGCTCAGCTTTTTCCATATCTTTCAGTTCAAAATATGAATAGCCTTGTTTAAACTGGTATTCGGTACGCTGTTTTTTAGATAGGGTAGAAGGATCAGTTTTCTCGAACCACTCCAGCGCTTTTGCATAGTTTTTTTGTGCAAAGTATGATTTACCTACATGGAAAAAGGCAAGTTTTGTATTTGGGTTAAGCGGGTAATCTTTAATAAAACTCTGGAATAAACCTTCGGCATCATCATTTCCCAGCTCCAATGCACATACTGCGGCGTAGAATTTGGCATTTTCTTTTAACAGAGAGAGCTGTGCACTACTTTCCTGCTGGGTACCCGGCATCTCGCGGGTTTGTTCTACCAGCCTGAATTGCTGGGCAGCGGCAACATATTTTTCATTGTCCAGAAGTTCAAGACCGGTTTGATAGTTTTTATTGAGGTTTACTAACTCGCTTACCTGTGCATAACCTGCAGTGAAGTTCCCGGCTAATAAAAGCGGAATAAAAAGGTATTTTTTTTTCATTAGTGCGTGTTTTTTCAATGGTAAAGAAGCGGTTATAAGCCATCCGCTCCAATATATCTGGTGCTAATATAATTATTGTAAAGGGTCTTGTTAACATAAGAAGTTAACATGTGTTGATAACATTGAGTAACGCTATTTTGCCCTAAATGGTATTAAAAAGTGTTTGAAGAGGTTAATCTCGCTGAGAAGCAAGCAGATAAATTACTGCCATACGTATGGCAACCCCATTCTCTACCTGGTCCAGAATGATCGACTGCTTACTGTCGGCCACATCGCTGGTAATTTCCACACCCCTGTTGATAGGCCCGGGGTGCATCACAATAATTTCCTTATTGAGATTGTCGAGGATTTCCTTGTTCAGCCCATACATCATGGCATATTCGCGGAGCGAAGGGAAATATTTGATATCCTGACGCTCCATCTGTATACGGAGCATATTGGCTACATCACACCAGTTTAATGCTTTAATGAGGTCGTGCTCCACCTTTACGCCCAGTGCAGCAATGTATTTTGGTATTAGTGTGGTAGGGCCGCATACCATTACCTCAGCACCAAGTTTGTGGAGACATAAGATATTAGAAATGGCTACCCTGGAGTGCATGATATCGCCAACTATGACCACTTTTTTCCCTCTCACATCACCTAATCTCTCTCTGATAGAAAAGGCATCGAGAAGTGCCTGTGTAGGGTGCTCATGTGCGCCGTCTCCAGCGTTTACGATCTGTGCACTGATATGTTTACTCAGGAATTGTCCCGCGCCGGCGTAAGGATGCCTCATGACAACCATATCTACTTTCATTGCCAGGATATTGTTTACCGTATCTATCATTGTTTCTCCTTTGCTTACCGATGAAGATGATGCAGCAAAGTTAATCACGTCAGCAGAAAGCCGTTTCTGCGCAAGTTCAAAAGATAGTTTGGTGCGGGTAGAGTTTTCAAAAAAGATATTAGCAATAGTAATATCACGCAATGCATTGATCTTTTTGATCGGGCGGTTGATTACGCCTTTAAAATTATCTGCAGTTTCGAAAATCAATTCAATATCATTCAGGTTAATGTCTTTGATGCCCAAAAGATGTCTTGTTGATAGTTTTCCTGCTGCCATTTCTTATTTATTTCGTTCTGATAATAATATTACTTTGTCTTCACCTTCAGTTTCCTTCCAGCTCACTTTAACCAGCTGATAGTCTAAACTATCTACCTGCTGCCCGATATAATCTGGCTCAATAGGCACCTGCCTTGTGAACCTTCTGTCAATTAAAACCATGAGTTCTACCTTAGCCGGCCTGCCAAAAGCAAGCAAAGCATCAAGTGCTGCACGGATCGTTCTGCCTGTCCACAATACATCATCAATCAGGATGACGTTACATCCTTCAATAAGAAAATCTATGCTGTTGCTGTTTGCGGATACAAATGGATCTTTTCTGCGGAAGTCATCCCTGAAAAAAGTAATATCGAGATTACCTTTTTTCAGGTTATTAGTCTGAAGGATTTCTGAAAGTTCCTGTTTAACCCTGTCTGCGAAGTAACTGCCGCGTGGCTGTATACCGACAAGTACCGTATTAGAAAAATCGTTATGATTCTCAATTAATTGATGACAAAGTCTCTTAATTGTGATCTGGAACTTTTTACCGTCTAGCAGGGTTCTTTTTTGCATTGACAAATTGATTAGGCAAATATAAAAATTAGGATGGAATTCTGGCCGGTAAAATTAATTAATTTCAACACAGTTTGCCAATGCGCCTGTAAATAATGCTTAAATCATTAAGACTGAGGTAGGAGTAAACGAAAAAAGGCATCCCGGTAAGGGATGCCTTTTACATTATATAAGCTTGAAGATTATTTAGCTTTGTTTTTGCTTTCTTCGCCTTCCATTTGCTCTTTCAATTGTGCAAGAACACCTAGATCACCAAGAGTTGATTTCTCAACTGAATCTTTAACTTTTTTAACTGCATTGCTTGAAGCTTTGGCATCTTTTTTCTTAGTAGCTCTTTCTTCAGCAGCAACTTCAGCTTTAGCCTCTTCCCAGATACGGGCATGAGAAACAACGATACGTTTAGCATCTTTGTTAAACTCAATGATTTTGAAATCATTAGTTTCTTCAGCTTTGATAGTTGAACCATCTTCTTTAGCCATGTGTTTAGTTGGAACAAATCCTTCTACACCATATGGTAAAGCAATAACAGCACCTTTATCAGTTACTTTAACAACAGTTCCCTGGTGGATTGAATCCAACGTGAAGATAGTTTCAAAAG
>Ga0308163_10002175_pt1 | contig 18570 bp, 15 predicted proteins | sample PhyTR1_FD_201037 | JGI IMG/M metagenome (GOLD analysis project Ga0308163, IMG submission 201037) | Phyllosphere microbial communities from UC Gill Tract Community Farm, Albany, California, United States - DLSLT.R1 | ecosystem: Host-associated > Plants > Phyllosphere > Unclassified | place: USA...
ATTGCGATGTGCCTATTTATAAATTCATCAAAGACAGACTGCTTTCGCGGGCAAGCGCGCTCCTACAATGGCCCTCCGCCATGCCATTAATACAGGCGCGACACGATGAACTGGAAACAAACCCTCACCGTGGTACTGCTCAGCGTTTTGCCCTTGCTGGCCAGCGCCGACAATCAGGAGAAGCCCACTTTGCTCGCAACCGGCTCTGCCCACTACCGCTTCGAACGTCTGAACGTCGATTCCCCGGACGGTCAGCGCCATTACCGCCTCGACATCGGCATCCCTCGTAACCCTGCGCCAGCGGCGGGCTCTCCGGTGATGTACCTGCTGGATGGCAATAACGCATTGGCCGAGTTGCAGGACAGCTGGCTGGGCGAACTCGACGCAGGCTCCCCGCCGCTGCTGGTGATGATCGGCTACGACATCGAAGACACTTACGACGGCGAACAGCGCACCCGGGATTACACCGGGGCCACGTCTAAAGCGTTTCTGGAACTGATCGAGTCAACGATCAAACCGCAGATACAGACGCGCTACGCGATCGACCCTACCCGACAAACGCTGTGGGGCCATTCGTTCGGCGGGCTGTTCGTGCTCTCGGCACTGCTGGAACGCCCTGACGCATTCCAGACCTGGATCGCCGCCAGCGCATCACTGTGGTATCAACCGATCACCTTCGACAATGGCATGGCGCTTGGGAAATTCCCCGAAGGGACCACACGCACCGTGCGCCTGGTCAGGGGCGAAAGAGAAGGCAAGCCGCCCATCGCACAATTCGATGGCGGCTCGCCGGAAAGAAGGAAAGCGATGCAGGCCGTGCCCAGCGACGCCAATCGCCTGCTGGCAGAACACCTGGCCACCCTGCCCGGCACTGAGGCCAGCTACGAGCAGTTCAATGGCCGCAACCACGGCCAGATGTTCAGCACCGCGTTGCATCTGGGTTTGCGCAGGGCAGCCGGATTGCCCGAGCGGCCTTGAGGTTCTGAGCGATGAGTCGTGCTCACCACCAAACCTGTGGGAGCGAATTCATTCGCGATGCCATCCATCAGCCGACACGTCCGCGGCGGATGCAATGGCATTTTGCGAATGAATTCGCTCCCACAACGGCGTGCGTTGCGCCGCAATCGGTGTTGTCAGATCCGGAACGTACCCACCAGGTGCTGCAACCGCGCTGCCTGATGCTCAAGATGGGTACAGGCGTCCAGCGTTGACTTCAGGTTGTCGACGCCTTCCTGGTTCAGGGTGTTGATCTCGGTGATGTCGACGTTGATCGACTCAACCACAGCGGTCTGTTCTTCAGTCGCAGTGGCCACCGACTGGTTCATGCCGTCGATTTCGCCGATGCGGCGGGTCACGCTGTTCAACCGCTCACCGGCCTGGTTGGCGATGGTCACGCTGCTTTCGCTCCGGCGCTGGCTTTCGGTCATGTTCGCCACGGCATCGCGGGCACCGACCTGCAGCTCTTCGATCATGCCCTGCACCTGCTGCGCCGAATCCTGCGTCCGGTGCGCCAGGTTACGCACTTCGTCCGCCACCACGGCGAAACCACGACCGGCCTCACCCGCCCGCGCCGCTTCAATGGCCGCGTTGAGCGCCAGCAAGTTGGTCTGCTGCGAAATGCCGGTGATCACCTCGAGAATCTGGCCGATATTGGCGGTCTTGTTGTTCAGCGTCTCGATGTTCAGGCACGACTCGCTGATCTTTTCCGACAACTGATCCATCGCCTTGATCGTCTGCGTGACAACGCCCTGACCTTCGCTGGCCAGTTGCGTGGCTTCGCTGGAATGCTGCGACGCCATGGCGGCGTTCTGAGCGATCTCCTGGGCGGCGGCGCCCAGCTGATTGATCGCGGCGGCCACGCTGCTGGTGCGGCTGGCTTGTTGATCGGAATTGCTCATTGACGAGTTGGAAGCGCCCACGACGCGTGCCGCCACTTCACCCAATTGACCTGCGGTGGACGCCACCTCACGAATCGAGCCGTGAATACGTTCGACGAAGCGGTTGAACGACTGCGCCATCGCGCCGAATTCGTCCTGCGAGACAATCGACAAACGCTTGGTCAGGTCGCCCTCACCGTCAGCGATGTCCTGCATGGCGCGGCCCATCTGGTGCAGCGGCTGCATGAGCACGCGGATCAGCAGGCCAAGCAGCAGCATGATGATTGCCACGGCGATGACCATGGCGGTGATCGCCGAAGAACGGAACTCACTGAGCATCGAGTACGCCGCATCCCGATCCAGCACCAGCGCGACGTACCAGTTGGCCGAGGACAATCCCTCGACCTTGGTGAACGAAATGAACTGCGCCTTGCCGCCGGATTCGATTTCAGCCACGCCTGGGGCGATCTTCGGCGTCCCGTTCGGGTAGGCCTCACTGACGTTCTTCAGAACCAGCTTACTGTCGGGGTGAATCAGGATCTTGCCGTCGGCACTGACAATATAAGCGTAACCGTGCCCGCCGAAATTCAGCGAGTTGATGGTCTTGCTGATCGCATCCAGCGAAATGTCCGCGCCCGCAACGCCGATCATCTGGCCCTGCTGACGAACCGGCGTGGCCAGCGTCACCACCAATTTGCCGGATGAAGCCGCGATGTAGGGCTCGGTGACGATGGTGCCCTGCGCGGCATCGGCGGCCTTGTACCAGCCGCGAGCACGGGGATCATAATCAGCGGCCCGGTTACCGGCCGGGACCGAGAACATCAGGCCGTCCTTGCCGCCGAAGTAACTGAGCTGGAAGTTATCCGGGTAAACCGGCAGGCCGACGATACGCTGCAAACTGCTCGGTGCCGGGCCGTCAGCGGCAATCTGCTGAGCCATGGAGTACAAAAGCTGAGTGCGACTGTCCAGCCAGGTTTGAATGTTCTGCGTGGTCAGACTGCCCAGTTGTTGCAGTTCTGCGTCTACGTTGTTCTTCAATGTTTCCCGCTGACGAAAATCGTTCACCAGTATGAAACACGAGAAAGCAACAACAACTATCAGTGCAGCGGCCAGCAGGATCTTTCTGCTGAAACCCAGACGATTGATCATACGATTGTGTCCATAACCAAGAATGACAGCGACGTGAATGCGTAGCCGATCAGGCGCGCGCCGCGCTTTTTACGGGGTTATGCGAAGAAAGGGAAGACGCGGCCTGAAATATACTTCGGCCGTTGGGTGGCAGAGTTTAATGCCGGTTGTCGAGGACACTAATCGGTCAGTACTTATTAGGCGCGATAGTTGGCTTTTTGTTTAAACATCCGTCTAAGCGTGTTTAAAGCTGGATCCAATAATGTGTATTACGCCGATAACGTGTAGGCGCTTGCTTGCCCGCGATTGCGGAGTGTCAGTTGATAAATTCATCTCAGACAGATCGCATTCGCGGGCAAGCGCGCTCCTACAGTTAATGTGCGATGTGTCTGGACCCCATACGCACGTCTTTATTTCGCGAACAACTGCCCGATGTCCTTGAACGCTTTGAACTCCAGGGCGTTGCCGCACGGGTCGAACAGGAACATGGTCGCCTGCTCCCCGACCTGCCCCTTGAAGCGCACGTAAGGCTCGATCACAAACTTCACGCCCTGACCCTGCAATCGATCCGCCAGCGCTTCCCATTCTTCCCAACCCAGCACCACGCCAAAATGCGGCACCGGGACGTCATGGCCGTCCACGGCGTTGGTGCCAGCGTGGGCTTGTGAATCGGTTTTCGGGTGTTCGTGGATCACCAGTTGATGGCCGAAGAAATCAAAATCCACCCAGTGATCGCTGGAGCGACCCTCGGGCAAATTGAACACGTTGGCGTAGAAATGCCGTGCGGCGGCCAGGTCATAGACGGGAATGGCGAGGTGAAACGGCGAGAGCTTCTGCGGGGTGGCGGTCACGGTCAACTTCCTCTATTTGGGATGGGAACATCTTTACCCATTGAATCATTGATTGAAAGATCATAATTTTCGCGTCGAGCCACAACTATTTTGATCAGTGAGCCAGCATGATTCGCGAGTTGAAAACCTTCCTCACCGTCGAACGCCTGGGCACGTTCGTTGCGGCGGGCAACCAGATCGGCCTGACCCAATCGGCGGTCAGTGCGCAGATCCGCGCCCTGGAAAAAGCGCTCGGCACTCCGCTGTTTGATCGCAGCGGACGCAGCGCCACCCTCAATGCGGCCGGTCAACGCGCATTGACGATGGCGCGAGAAATCGTGGAGCTGTATGAACGCATGGCCACGCCATCAGCCGACAGCGGCTACTTTGGAGAGCTGGTGATCGGTGCCATCGCCACCGTGCAAACCGGCTTGCTGCCCGACGCACTCGTGCGACTCAACACCCAGGCGCCCACGGTCGAGGCCAAAGTGGTGCCGGGCGTTTCGCAGACCTTGCTCAACAGCGTCGATGCCGGCGAGATCGACCTGGCGATCCTGATCCGCCCGCCCTTCGCACTGCCCAAGGAATTGTCGCTGGAGGTCATCGCGCGCGAGCCGTTCGTGCTGATCGCGCCCGTGCGGATAGAAGGCGACGATCCCCTTCAGCTGCTTCGCGACAACCGGTTCGTGCGATACGACCGTCACTCCTTCGGCGGCCGTCAGGTGACGCGGTTCCTGCGCGAACAGAAAATCGAAACACGTCCGGGGCTCGAACTGGACGAAGTCGACGCCATCGTGCGCATGGTCGAGGCCGGACTGGGTGTATCGCTCGTGCCGCGAGCGGGTTTATGGCTGGAACGCGCGGCCCACATCCGGATCGTCGAACTCGGTGCGCTGACGTTTTACCGTGAGCTGGCGTTGGTGATGCGTCATGCGAACCGGCAACTCCCGCTGCAGCGGTTGTTTCGCGAGTGTCTGGCACCAAAACGCCTGTAGGAGCGCGCGATCAAGGGCAAATTCAAGGCGTGAGGCTCACCGCAGATCAGCTTTTGTAGGAGCGCGCTTGCCCGCGAAGACGGTGTGTCAGTCGATACATTCGTCGCAGGCATACCGCCTCGTCCGGATGCGACCCGGAACACGCGCACTCCGACAGGGTCCTGGCCCAGCTCACACCGACTGCAAATGACACCTCACCCACTCGGCACCGGCTGCGCCTCTGGCGGGCAACAACGCCTGCGGCTTATCGCAGCCCACGGTTGCCTTCGGGCAGCGGTCCCGAAAGAAACACCCGGTGGGCAGGTTGCGATTGCCGGGCAATTCAGTCGGCGCGGAGACCTGGGCGTCGTCCACCGCCACACCCAGGCGCGGCACGGCTTCGAGCAATAACTGGGTGTAGGGATGACGCGGGCGCTCCAGCACCTCGGCGGCGCTGCCCAGCTCTACGATCTGCCCCAGGTACATCACCGCGACCCGATCGGCCATGTGCCGCACCACCGAGACGTTGTGCGAAATCAGGATGTAGGTCAGGTCACGACTGCGTTGCAGCTCGGCCAACAGGTTAAGGATCTGCGCCTGCACCGAGATATCCAGCGCCGAGGTCGGCTCGTCGAGAACGATGATGTCCGGGTTCGACGACAGCGCCCTGGCGATGGCGATGCGCTGCCGTTGACCACCGGAAAACTGATGCGGAAAACGGTCCATGTACTCCGTACGGATCCCGACCTGAGAAGCCACTTTGGCAGCGATGTCGCGCATGTCCCGACGCGGCGCCGAACGCTGGACGAAGAGCGGCTCGGTGATCACCTTCCACACCGGCAATCGCGGATCGAGGGACGATTGCGGGTCTTGAAACACGATCTGCACGTTGCTGCTGCGCTCCTTGGCATTGTTGTAAATCCACTCGAGCTTGCCTGAGGTCGGCTTGATCAGCCCCATCAGCAATTGCGCCAGCGTGCTCTTGCCGCAGCCCGACTCCCCCACCACGCCCAGGGTTTCCCCGGCACGCACCTGCAGGTCGATGCCGTTCAAGGCGTGCGCCAGCGCTTTCGGCCGACCGAGCCAGTCCTTGCCCATGGGGTAATGCACGCGCACATCTTCAAGGCCGAGGATCACCGGGTGTTCATCGGGCAAAGATTCAAGGGCCGCACGCGTCATGACGGGATCTCCTGTGCTGAAGAATGGGATGGCTCGCTCAACCAGCAGGCGCTCTTACGATCAGCAACCGCATCGATGACTTGCATGGGCGGACGTTGCAGGCACTTGGGCATGGCATAAGCGCAGCGGTCGCGGAAGGTACAGCCCTCAGGCAAGGCCGACAGATTAGGGACCTGACCGGGAATGGTCATCAGGTCCTGACCGGGTTCGACCTGTTCCGGCAAACCACTGAGCAGCCCTCGGGTGTAGGGATGGCGAGGATCGGCCATGACCTGCGAGGTCACGCCCTGTTCCACCACCGCGCCGGTGTACATCACGTAGACCCGGTCGCAGAACTGCGAGACCAGCGCCATGTCGTGGGTGATCAGCAAAATCGCCGTGCCTCGCTCGCGGGCTTTTTCGCGCAACAGCAGCAACACCTGCCGCTGCACCGTCACGTCCAGCGCCGTGGTCGGCTCGTCGGCAATCAACAACTGTGGATCGCAGGAGAACGCCAGGGCGATCATCACCCGCTGACGCATGCCGCCGGAAAGCTCGAACGGGTAGCTGTTCATCACCTGCTCGGGATCGGCAATGTGCATGTCGCGAAGCAAGGCGACGGCTTTGGCGCGGGCGTCGGCCTTGCTCAGTTGCTGGTGATGAATGATCACATCGAGCATTTGTCGACCGATGCGCCGTGTCGGATTCAGTGCGGTCATCGGTTCCTGAAAGATCATCGCGGCGTCGCGGCCACGGACCTTCAGCAGGTCTTTCTCCCTGGCGCTGAGCATGTCGCGGCCCAGGATGCTCAGGCTGCCGCTCTTCACGTGATAAGCGCGTTCAGGCAACAGGCGCAGGCTGAGCATCGCGGTGACTGACTTGCCGGAGCCCGACTCACCGATCACCCCGACGATCTCACCGGGATTGACGTGCAATGACACGCCGTTGAGCGCCTTGACCGTGCTCTTGTACGCAGGGAACTCGATGCTCAGGTTGTCGATGGTCAACACCGGCGCAGTGCCGACCACGGGATTGGAGACTTGTGTGTGCATGGTCATTTCCCCTGCTGGCGTGGGTCGAGCAGGTCACGTACGCCGTCGCCCAGAAGGTTGAAGCCCGTGGCGGTGATCAGAATCGCCACACCGGGAAAGGTCGAATACCACCACTGATCGAGGATGTAATTGCGCCCGGTGGCGACCATTGCCCCCCACTCGGCGGTGGGCTGTTGCGCACCGAGGCCAATGAATCCCAGCGCCGAGGCCATGAGAATGGCGCTGCCGATGTCCAGACTGAGCTGCACCAGCAAAGGCGGCATGGCGTTGCGCGCTACGTGCCAGAGCACCATGTGCCAGCGCCCTGCGCCGAACGTTTCAGCGGCTTTGACATAACCCATCTGACGGATGCTCAGCGCCTGCCCCCGCGCCAGTCGTACGTAAAACGGAATGCGCACCAGGGTGATCGCCAGCATCGCGTTGAACAGGCTCGGGCCGAGCGCCGCGGCCAGCGCCATGATCAGCACCAGCGAGGGCACTGAGAGCATGATGTCCATCAAGCGCATGACCAGGCTGTCGAAGCGACCGCCGATGATCCCGGACATGCAGCCCAGCAAACCGCCCGCGAAACATGAGGCGAAGGCCACGAACAGTCCGACGCCCACTGACTGACGGCTGCCATACAAGACCCGACTGAACAGATCGCGCCCGACCTCATCGGTGCCGAACCAGTGCGCGGCAGACGGCGCCGCCAGGCGCTGGGTCAGGTTAAGCGCGTTGGGGTCATGGGACGCCAGCCAAGGCGCGAAGACCATGCACAGCAACACCATCAGGGTGATCAGCAACCCGGCCATGGTCAGCGGGCTGCGCCGCACCTGGTGCGCCAGGTACGCGAATTTGTCCTGCCAGCGCGAAGCCTTGGGCAGCGACGCCACGACCGGCGCAGTGAGGGGAGTGGACATTTCAATTAACCTCGCCGATGCGTGGGTCGATCAGGCGATACACCAGATCGATCGCCATGTTCAGCAGTACATAAATGAAGGACACCAGAATCGCGAAGCCCATGACCGCCGGAAAATCCAGCGACTGGATCGACTTGACCACGTACGCGCCCATGCCGGGCCAGGCGAACACGGTTTCGGTCAGGACCGCGCCGTAGAGCAGATCGCCCAGGGTCAGGCCCAGTACGGTCACCGAGGGGATCAAGGCGTTGGGCAGCGCATGGCGCAGGATCACCGCCCACTTCGACAAACCATAGGCCCGCGCCGTACGGATGTAGTCCTCACCCAACTGATCAAGCATCGCCGAGCGGATTTGCCGCGCCACTACGCCAAGATTGACGAAACCCAATGTGATCGCCGGCAGGATCAGGTGCTGGACAGCATTGAAGAACAGGCTGGTATCCCCCGCCAGCAAGGTATCGATCAGGTAAAAACCGGTCACCGTCGGCGGCGGATCCAGACCTTCGTCTATCCGTCCGCTGCCGGGCAGCCAGTTTAAATGCCCATAAAACAGCACGATCAGTCCCAGCCCGAGCCAGAACGCCGGGGTGGAAATCCCGGTGACCGCCAGGGTTCGCGCCACCTGATCGATGAAACGGTTGTGGTAAACCGCCGACAACACGCCCAGCGGCACCCCGACCAGAATCGACAGGCTCAGCGCCGCCAGCGCCAGCTCGAGGGTCGCCGGGAAGAACGCTTGCAAGTCTTCGAGCACCGGACGATGGGTGCGGATCGACGTGCCCAGATCGCCCTGCAACAGGTCGAGCATGTAGCGGCCGTATTGCTGGTACAGCGGCAAGTCCAATCCCAGTTGATGACGAATGTTCTCGACAATCGCGTCGGTGGCACGGTCGCCGGCGATCAGCCGCGCGGGATCACCCGGAATCAGATGAGAGATGGAAAAGGTAATCAGGGAAACGCCAAACACCACCAGCAGCAGGCCGCCCAGGCGTTTACGCAAAATATTCAGGAAGGCCATCAGGCACCTCGGTCACGCATTCAATCGACAACGCGAATCAGCTCGCGGACACAGCCTTGCCATCCACCCGATGCTCTGTGGGAGCGAATTCATTCGCGATACAGCGGTACATCCGGCAGAGATTTATTGGATGTACGGCCAATCGCGAATGAACTCGCTCACACAGCGGCCAGAGCGATGGCAACAGGATCAGTTTGTCGCCCATGGCCTTCTTGATGGCCTTGGGCGACGACGGCTTACTTGGTGATCGTGCCGATATTGAACACTTGCTCCAACATCGGATTGAACACATAGCCCTTGACCTTCTCGCTCATGGGCAAGGTGTAGGCCTTCTGGTACAGATAGGCGTAAACGCTGTCGTTGAGCACGATCTTCTGCGCCTGCTGGTACAGCTCGGTACGTTTGGCCATGTCGTTAGTAGTCGCCGACTCGCGGATCAGCTTGTCCACCGCCGGGTTGTCGTAGAACGAACGGTTACCCGCCAGCCCTTTCAGCTTCGAATCGAAGAAGAAATTCATGAACATGTAGGGGTCGGCGAAGTCCGGGCTCCAGGAACCGATGGCGACGTCGAAGTCGCCGGTGCCCAGACGCTCACGCATGCTCGCGTTGGCCAGCTTCTCCATCTTCAGGTTCACACCCAGCGACTGCAGACCGGCTTGCAGCGTCAGACCGATCGGCTCCCAGTTTGGGTCTTTGTCGGAGTACATGAAGGTCAGGTTGCTGATCTTCGGCGAGACTTTGGCCAGGTCTTCCTTCGCTTTGGCCATGTCCCGTTTGAATGCAGGTTGCTTCTCGTCGTACGCCCACATGCCCTGAGGGATCGGCCCGTTCAGCGGCTTGGCCTTGCCTTTGAGAATGCCGTTGATGATGCCGTCATAATCGAGCGACTCAACCAGGGCGCGACGTGCATCCCGGTTGTTCATGGGCGCTTTCTGGGTGTTCAGGTAAAGCAAGGTGACACGCAAGGAAGGATAGTCGCCGACCACGATGCCGGGCTTCTTCGCCAACGCTTCGAGCTGGTCTTCTGGCATGTCCTCGATGATGTCCAGATCGCCGTGTTCCAGCTGTAGACGACGCACCGACGCTTCACCGATGATCTTCACCACGACCTTTTTCAGGGTCGGCTTGGGACCGGCGTAGTAGCTGTTCTGCTCCATGGTGAGGGTCTGGCCCTTCTGCCAGTTGACCAGCTTGAACGCACCGGAACCCGCGGTGTGATTCGACAGGTAAGCCTCGGCACCTTCGCTTTTCTTCGCCACGTCCGGGTTAATGATTGCCGCGCCGTTGTGCGCCAGTGTCGAGAGAAACGGTGCGTACGGTGCCTTGAGCGTAAATTTCACGGTCAGTGGATCGACCACCGACACCGTCATGTCATCCGGGAATGCACCGGACGGCCCTTGCTTGAGCTTCATCACCCGATCGAACGAAAACTTCACCGCCTCGGCGTTCACGTCTGCGCCGTCATCGAACTTGTTGCCGGGCTTGAGCTTGAATTCCCAGGTCAGGTTGTCCGCCGAGGTCGACCAACTGCTGGCCAGTTCGCCCATGACTTCGGTGCTGCCTTTGCCGTTCTCGACCTTGTACGTCACCAGCCGCTGATACGCCGGGTAAGTCACGGTCCAGTCGTTGTTGTCGATGGTCACGGCCGGGTCGAGGGTCTGCGGGTCGGACGGTTTGCCGATCATCAGCGTGTCCTGAGGCACGGCTGCGCTGGCCGATTGCCAGGCACCCAGGCCCATGGCGGTGCAGAGGACTGCCATCGCCAGCGTGCGTGGGAGGGCGAGTGAGGTAACGATTGATTTCATGCCGGTTCCTTGATCGTTCGATGTGTGGAAGTTCGTCAGGTTTGTTGTTGGCGCTATACCGGGCAGTCAAAGCTCGAAGCCTTGCGGGCTTCGACATGGCGCGCCCTGCTCTTTCAAGTCAGGTCGGCACCAGGTTCAGCCGGGATTCATGTTCGTCCCGGTCAGGTGTCGCAGGTGTCTCGGTCAGTGAGCCGGGCGGATCGACCCATCGTCGATCAGCGGATAACCGTCGGCGCCAGGCAGCTCGTAGTGCCACCACTCGCTGTCGATGTAGGTGAATCCGGCGGCCAGCATGATCCCCAGCAGCAACAGGCGATTGCGCTGCACGTCGGCGGGCAGATCGGCGAAAAACTGGTGAGAGTGCTCACGCATGTCATCGAACCCCGTGCCCATGTCCAGCGCCTGCCCCGTGGCATCGATCAGCGTCAGGTCTACCGCCACACCCCGGGAATGATGCGACCCAAGGCTCGGATCACGCACGTACTCGGGGTTGGGCAGCGCTTCCCAGAGCAGGTATTGCGCGTACGGCGGACGATAGGCATCGAAGATGCGCAGGCTCAGCCCGGCCTGACGCGCCAGCCGACTGGCCTTGCGCAGGCAGGCTTCGGCGTCACGGTGCAACAGGCAGCGCGGATCCTGATAAATCTGCTTGCCGGCCAGGTTGTCGACACCGGCATAGATCAGATCGACTTCGACCTGCAGCGCCTTGGCATCGACTTCGACGAGGGGGCTATTCACGTAATTTTCTCCAGATCAGCTCAAACGGTTCATCACGCTCAAGGCGCTTGTCTCAAACAGGCAATCGGGTTATTCGAACTGCCCGAACAGTTGTTGCAGTTCACGGTTCTTCGCCAGGCGTTGATCGAGCCGGTCCCCGTACTTCTCGGCCACCGCCGACACCATCAGGTTGAACAGGCAGGTCAACGGCGCGAGCGAGTCCCAGAACTGGCCGACATCGGAGTTCAGTTGCAGCAGATCAGTGGGGTAATCCCGCGCCCATGGGCAATGGAAATCCGTGATGAATGCCAGCGCCAGGCCCTGCTGGTGCGCCACCTCGCAGAACGTTCGGGTGACGGCCGAGTAGGTGCGAAAGTCAGCGATCACCGCATAAGGATTGTCGAATTGCGAGTTGAGCGATTCGGCATAGGTGCCTGAAAGCCCATCGACGTAGTAGACCTTGGGTCGGATGTATTCGAGGTGCGAAAAGAAGGCATTGAGGATCCCCCGCGTGGTCTGAATGCCGACGATGAACACTGCATCGGCGCTGCAAAGCCGCTCGACGATGCGCGCAAACGTGTCACTGCGGGCCAGGGCGTAAACGCGCTGGATGGCTTCCAGCTCCCGGTTCATTGAACGTTCCAGAGCATCGCCATGAGTGTTTTCTTCGCGAAAAGCCCCGAGACGGTCGGTGATCACCCACGGGCTGACGCTGTCGCCGCGCAGGCTTTGCTTGACGTCGTCAATGTTGCGATAGCCCAGCGAACGCAAGAACCGACCCACCGAAATTCCGGTAGTGCCCGTTTGCTGGGCGATGCTGTCGGCCGTCTCGAACGGCAGCTTCTGGGGATTAGCCAGCAGGTACCCGGCGATACGTTTGCCGGTCGGCGTCAGGTCGCTGAACCGCTGCTCCAACGTCTCGAGAAAAGGACTCTTGACCATGAAAATTCCGCTTGAAACCGGCATTGAGGACAGCCGAAAAATGTTATTAGGAAGGCATTTCGAGACAGGATGTTATCAACATAACATTGGTTTTCGAGCTGGCACAATGATTTTTTTCAGGCGTTTTCGGTGCAGAGTTTTTGTGGTTCAGGGTGGTGCGGGCGGAACGCGAAATGCGCTTTTTATGGGCAGAAACAGGACGTTGAATCGGCGCAAATTGACCATCGTGGGAACGCGCGTGCTCACGATTGCGGTGTGCCAGTCACCTTGTTCGTTGTAGACGTACCGCGTTCGCGGGCAAGCGCGCTCCTACAGGGATTCGTGTTCAGGTCAGGTAGTCGTGATGCTGATCATGCCCAGGCAGACGCGTCGACTTGGGAACGATCAAGGGCAGGAATGAAGACATAAACCTGCCGCATATCGGCTTTTGTAGGAGCGCGCTTGCCCGCGATTGCGGTATGTCAGTCAACCTATTCGTTGTAGACGTACCGCGTTCGCGGGCAAGCGCGCTCCTACAGACTCTGTGCCTTACCGCAAATTGGTCTTCGCCAGTTCCAGCACCTGATCCGCCTTGCCATTCATCACGGCCTTGAGCATGAACAGGCTGAACCCCTTGGCCTGCGCCAGTTTTATCTTCGGTGGCAGGCCCAATTCCTGTTTGGCGGTGACCACGTCCACCAATACAGGCCCCGGGTGTTCAAAGGCTTTTTTCAGGGCGTTGGGCAGGTCCGCCGAGTCTTCCACGCGGATGCCCAGAATGCCCGCGCCGATGGCGATGTTGGCAAAACTGGTGGCGTGCAGATCGGTGTCGTGTGGCACGTAACCGCTGGCCTGCATCTCCATGGCAACGAACCCGAGGGAGCTGTTGTTGAACACCACCATCTTGATCGGCAGGTTGAGCTGGCGAATGCTCAGCAGGTCCCCCATCAGCATCGACAGGCCACCGTCACCGCACAGCGCTACCACCTGGCGTTGCGGGTGCGCAGCTTTCGCCCCCAGCGCCTGCGGCATGGCGTTGGCCATCGAGCCGTGGTTGAACGAGCCCAACAGTGAGCGCTGTCCGTTCATGGTCAGGTAGCGCGCGGCCCACAGCGTCGGTGTCCCGACATCGACGGTGAAGATCGCGTCCGGGTCGGCGTAGGCATCGACCATGCGCGTGAGGTATTGCGGATGAATTGGCTCACCGTGGGCCGACGGCGTGGCCAGCTCGTCAAGCTCTTCCCGGGCCTTGGCGTAATGATCCAGCGCCTTGTCCAGGAACTTGCGGTCGGTATGCGTCTTGAGCCGTGGCAGCAGCGCGACGATGGTTTCGGCAATGCCGCCCGCTAATCCCAACGTCAGCGGCACACGCCGGCCGAGCGCTGCGGGGTCGATGTCGATCTGAATGATGTTGGCTTTTTCCGGGTAAAAATTGCGGTACGGAAAACTGCTGCCGAGAATGAGCAGCGTGTCGCAGGACAGCATCGCGTGGTAGCCAGAGCTGAAACCGATCAGACCGGTCATGCCGACATCGAAGGGGTTGGCGTATTCGATGTATTGTTTGCCACGCAACGCGTGCACGACAGGGGCTGACAGCTTTTCCGCCAGCGCCACGACTTGATCGTGAGCGTCGGCGCACCCGGCACCGGCCAGAATGGTCACGGCTTTTGATTTATCCAGGAGGTCCACCAACCGTTGCAGGTCGTGCTCGGTCGGGATGACATGCGGTGGTGTGTGATCGACCCACGCAGGTTTGGCGTCCGGCGCCGCGCTCAGGGCGACGTCACCCGGAATCACGATCACGGCAACGCCACGCTGACTGATCGCCGCGCGCATGGCGCGCTCCAGCACGCGGGGAAACTGCTCAGCACTGCTGACGGCTTCGACGAAGTGGCTGCATTCCTTGAACACGTCCGTGGGATGGGTTTCCTGAAAGTAGTTCAGCCCGATCTCGGACGACGGGATTTGCGCCGCAATGGCCAGTACCGGGACGCGGCTGCGATGACAGTCATACAAGCCGTTGATCAGGTGCAGGTTGCCCGGACCACAGCTGCCGGCACACACCGCCAACTGGCCAGTGGACGCCGCTTCGGCGCCGGCCGCAAACGCAGCAACTTCCTCATGGCGGGTGTGCATCCACTTAATCTTGCCCAAACGCTCCAGGCTGTCGGTCAGACCGTTCAGGCTGTCGCCACTGACGCCCCAGATTTTCGAGACGCCTGCAGCGGCGAGGGTTTGCGCGAGGTAGTCGGCGATGGTTCCGGACATGGGGCAGGTTCCTTGTCGAGTCAAAAGGTGCGCGCGATGCCAGAGCGGACATTGCGCGCCGTTTCAAATCGACCTGTAGCACCGGTCACAGTTCAGTGCTAGTCAGAATGTGCGCCTTGTGGACAGCGGAATACGCAATAAACTGCACTGGACCTGTGGGAACGGGGGCGCGTCAGGGCGGCGGCAAAGCCAGGGCATTCCCGCGCCCTGCACAACACCTCACGCGCCACACATAACCCTTGTGGGAGCGAATTCATTCGCGATTGGCTGGTACAGACGAGACATCTCCATCGCCTTCCCCATTTTTCGCGAATGAATTCGCTCCCGCAGGGTTCGTTCACAGAGTTCTCACACCGGCGGCTGCACCACGGCCTTGCTCGGTGCGGCGATCTGCACTTTCGGATTGACGGGTGTGGCAGCAGGCGTCGCGTATTGCTGCTTGAGGTGACCGTCCTGGTCCAGCAGCCAGGCGTCGAGGATCTGCCGCACGACGGGACCTGCCACGCGACCGCCCGCCTCGCCGTTTTCGATCATTACCGCAACGGCGATCTTTGGGTTGGCGGCGGGCGCAAAGCCGACGAACAAGGCGTTGTCACGATGACGCTCCAGCGTCTTTTCGCGGTTGTAGCGTTCGCCCTGCTTGATCGCCACCACCTGTGCGGTACCGCTCTTGCCGGCAATACGGTATTGCGCGCCTTGCGCGGCGGCACGTGCGATACCCCGCGGGTCGTGCATCACCGCTTGCATGCCGTTGTTCACCTGATCCCACTCACGTGGGTCACGCAGAACGATGTTCGGCATCGGGTGCTCGTCGACGGGTGGGACCCCGCCGATTTCCTTGGCCAGGTGAGGCCGGTTCCACACGCCTTTGTTGGCAATCAATGTGGTGGCCTGTGCCAGCTGTAACGGCGTGACCTGCATATAACCCTGACCAATACCGAGAATGACGGTCTCGCCCGGGAACCACGCTTGACGCCGAGTGATGCGCTTCCACTCTTTGGAAGGCATCAAGCCGGCGGACTCTTCGAACATGTCCAGCGAGACCTTCTGACCGAGGCCGAACATGGTCAGGTAATCGTGCAGCCGGTCGATGCCCAACTTGTGCGCCAGATCATAAAAGTACGTATCGTTGGACCGCATGATCGCAGCGTTGAGGTCTACCCAACCGTCACCGCTGTGGTTCCAGTTGCGGTATTTGTGATCAAAGTCCGGCAACTGGAAGTAACCCGGGTCGAACACCCGGGTCGACGGGGTGATGATGCCGCTGTCCAGCCCGGCGATCGCCACTTCAGGCTTGATCGTCGAACCCGGCGCATACAACCCGCGCAGCACGCGGTTGAACAGCGGCCGGTCGACCGAATCGCGCAACGCCGAGTACTCTTTGAAGCTGATGCCCGTCACAAAGAGATTGGGGTCAAAACTGGGTTTGCTGACCATCGCAAGCACTTCGCCGGTCGCCGGATCGATGGCCACCACCGAGCCTCGCCGATCACCGAGCGCGGCCTCAGCCGCTTCCTGCAACTTGACGTCCAGGCTCAGCGTAATGCTTTTCCCCGCCACCGGATCGGTGTGTTTGAGGACCCGCAGCACGCGACCTTGCGCGTTAGTTTCCACCTCTTCATAGCCGACGTGACCATGAAGTTCGTTTTCATAGAAGCGCTCGATGCCGGTCTTGCCGATCGACTGAGTGCCGCGGTATTCGACCTGATCCAGCTGGGTGGCTTCTTTTTCGTTGATACGCCCGACATAGCCGATGGAATGCGCAAAATGCTCGGCCAGCGGGTAATGCCGAACGAATTGCGCCTCGACGTCCAGCCCCGGCAGACGGAACTGGTTCACCGCCAGCAGCGCGATCTGCTCTTCGGTGAGTTCATAGAGCAGCGTGACCGGCACGAAACGGTGCGGCGAATTCTTCATCGCCTTGTCGAAGATGATGCGGTCTTCATCCGGGAGACTGAGGATTTGCATCAAGGTGTCGATGACCGCGTGCCAGTCCCCTGCCCGCTCGCGGGTCATGGTCAGGTTGAAGCTGGGACGGTTATCGGCGAGGACCACGCCGTTACGGTCGTAGATAAGCCCACGTTCCGGCGGAATGGGCAGCACGTGAACGCGGTTGTTTTCTGAGATGGTCGAGTGATAGGCGTATTCGGTGACCTGCAAGAAATACATCCGGCAGACCAGCGCAACGCTGAGGATGGCCACGAACAAGGCGCAGGCGATCAACCGTTTGTTGACCAGCCGCGTCTCTTTCTCATGGTCCTTGAGGGGTATGGGATCAGGCATTTCTACAGCTACTCGGTGAAGATGTGAACGGCGCAGACAGCGTCCGTTGAAGATTATCTGGACGCAAATGGCGTGCACGATACCAAGAAGCACCTACTTTCATGGACCGAACTTCATGAAAATCCTGTCATGTTGGAGAGAAACGACCCAGGGCCGTCATCGCTGATGTCATCCCGTCAGGCCAATTTCATTGAAGAATTATTACTGCAATCCAATACAATGCCTCGCCGCCGAGCAGTACAGATCATCACCACTTAGACGGATCAGATTGATCACGTCTTTTACGCCCTTTCAATCAGCACAAAACGCTCAGAAAATACCTGCCTCCCAGCGATCTGGAACATCTACGCTGCAAAAGGATCCGGATCAGCGCACACGCGGGCAAAAAAACAGACTATTACCAAATATGTAACAGTGATTTACGGATTCCACTGGATGCAACAGCCAGTAACACATCTATGATTGTGGTTCGCGTGGAAAAGATGGCTGTCGGTAATGGTAGTTCCCCGCCTAGCGTGCGCCTTTCGCTCGCGGGCTAGCCAGAGACCTAATGTCACACCCGCCACAAAGACGACCGCACGACACCTCGCGCTGTCGTGCAAAACCGTGAATGACACTTTAACGCCGCCCGCCTTTGGACCATGCCCGTCATGGCCCTTGGACGGGTGCGTTCGCAAGGAGCCCTGAATGACAGAGAAATCCAAAGGCTTCACCCGCCGGCAGTTGCTGAAATCCTCAGCAGCGTCGCTGGCCGTGGGTGCTGCCGCTACGGCCAAGGCCGCCACCGTCGTCGGCGTTCCACAATGGGTGCCCTTCGACCACAACGGTCCGATGCACTACGACACGCCAGGCTGGCAGTTCTTCAATGCCGCCGAGGCCACGGCAGTCGAAGCCATTGTCGCGCGCCTGATTCCGGCCGATGAATTGAGCGTAAGCGGCAAAGACGCCGGTTGCGCGGTGTTCATCGACCGCCAGCTGGCCGGTGAATACGGCACGTTCAGCCGTCTGTACATGCAGGGTCCGTTCGAGAAAGGTACGCCGATGCAGGGCGATCAGTCGCCGCTCGTGCCCCGTGATCGCTACCGTCTGGGCCTGGCCGGGCTTGAGGCCTACTGCCAGAAGCAGTTCCAGAAGGGCTTCGCCGCCCTCGCCCCGGAAGAACAGGACAAGGTGCTTGTTGGCCTGGAAAAAGGCGAGATCGCCCTGGACGGCATCGACGCCAAGCTGTTCTTCCAGCAGGTATTGGGCAACACCATGGAAGGCTTCTTCGCCGACCCGGTCTACGGCGGCAACCGCGACATGGTGTCGTGGAAAATGATCGGCTTCCCCGGGGCCCGCTACGACTACCGCGAGTACATCGGCCTGCACAACCAGAAGCTCAATCTGGTGCCGCTCTCCATCATCGGCAGCTCCGCCTGGACCAAGAAGGGTTAATTCGACATGGCCAAAAAACTACCTTCCACGGACGTCGTGGTAGTCGGGCTCGGCTGGGCCGGATCCATCATCGCCAATGAACTGGCCGATGAAAACCTCAAGATCATCGGCTTCGAACGCGGCCCGTGGCGCGATACCGCAGCGGACTTCAACGTGGCCTCGGCCGCGGACGAATTGCGCTACAGCCGCCGTCAGGACTTGAT
>Ga0308163_10002176_pt1 | contig 18562 bp, 17 predicted proteins | sample PhyTR1_FD_201037 | JGI IMG/M metagenome (GOLD analysis project Ga0308163, IMG submission 201037) | Phyllosphere microbial communities from UC Gill Tract Community Farm, Albany, California, United States - DLSLT.R1 | ecosystem: Host-associated > Plants > Phyllosphere > Unclassified | place: USA...
TTTTCGAAGCACCCTGGTCGCGGGGGCTTCATAACACGAGGCGCGAGCCTTGTTATTTTTGGAGTTACACATGAAAGTTGTTGCATTCAAACGCGAATTGCAAGGTTCCGGAGCGAGCCGCCGCCTGCGCAATTCGGGCCAAACCCCAGGCATCATCTACGGCGGTACCGAAGCGCCAGTGACCATCTCGCTGGACCACAACGCGCTGTACCACGCGCTGAAAAAAGAAGCCTTCCACTCGTCGATCCTGGATCTGGAAATCGACGGCAAGACCCAGCAAGTGCTGCTGCGCGACTTCCAAGTCCACGCGTTCAAGCAACTGGTTCTGCACGCTGACTTCCAGCGCGTTGACGCAGCGAAAAAAGTGCACATGAAAGTTGCGCTGCACTTCGCCAACGCCGAGATCTCGCCAGCAGTCAAACTGCACGGCGCGACCATCAGCCACGTCGCCAACGAAATCGAAGTGTCGTGCCTGCCGAAAGACCTGCCAGAGTTCATCACCGTGGACCTGACCAACATCGACGTCGGCACCTCGCTGCACATCGACGAACTGACCCTGCCAGCAGGCGTTACCGCTGTTGCAGCCGGCACCAACCTGACCATCGCCACCGCTTCGGTGCCGCCAGGTCACGTGTCGGCCGAAGCTGATGCCGCTGAACCCGCTCCAGCAGCCGATGCCAAGCCAGCCGCTAAAGCCAAGAAGTAATATTGAACGCCGCAGCGATGCGGCGGCAATGAAGGACCCCCGCTAGCCCAAGGCCGTCGGGGGTTTTTTTTCGTTTGACCGATAATATCGTTTTCCCTGATTGAGCATCCCATGCCCATACGTCTCATCGTCGGCCTCGGCAATCCCGGCGCCGAATACGAACAAACCCGCCACAACGCCGGCTTCTGGCTGGTCGACAATCTTGCCAACGACGTCGGCGCGCGCCTGCAGCGCGAGACCAAGTACAACGCGCTGATGGCCAAGGCCTCGATCGCCGGCTACGAGGTATATCTGCTGGAACCGCAGACGTATATGAACCGCTCCGGCCAGTCGGTCGGCGGCCTGTGCCGCTTCTTCAAGATCAACCCGGACGAGGTGCTGGTGGTGCACGACGAGCTCGATCTGATGCCCGGCATCGCGCGCCTGAAGAAGGGCGGCTCGTCGGGCGGCCACAACGGCCTCAAGGACATCACCGCCGCGCTCGGCACGCAGGATTACTGGCGGCTGCGCCTGGGCATCGGCCATCCGCGCACGCTCAGCCTGCAACAGCAGGTGGCCGACTTCGTGCTGCACCGGCCGCGCCGCGAAGACCAGGACCTGATCGAGCAAGCCATCGAGAAATCGCTGCAGGTGATGCCGCTGATTGTCGAAGGCAAGTTCGAGGCCGCCACGATGAAACTACATACTGTCTGAAGCCGCCGCGTCGATGGTATGCTGAGGGAACTCTTTCTCTTAGACTAAGGATGCCATCAATGAAGCGCTTGCCGATCGCCGCACTCGTAATAACTTTATTGTTGGCCGCCTCCCCGCAGGCGCAGGCACAGCACGGCGGCGCCGTCGCCAAACAGATCGACGGCATGTATCCCAAGCTTGACGTGATCTACAAGGATTTGCACGCGCATCCGGAGGTGGCCTTCCAGGAAGTACGCACGGCCGCCAAGCTGGCCGCCGAGATGCGCGCCATCGGTTTCGATGTCACCGAAAAAGTCGGCAAGACCGGCATTGTCGCGATCTACAAAAATGGTGCCGGCCCCACAGTGCTGGTGCGCACCGAGATGGACGGTTTGCCGATGGAGGAAAAATCCGGCTTCCCTTATTCCAGCAAGGCCCACGCCACCCTTGACGGCAAGGACACGATGGTCGCGCACAGCTGCGGCCACGACGTCCACATGACGGCCTGGCTGGGCGCGGCGCGCACCCTGGTGGCGATGAAATCGCAATGGAAGGGCACGTTGATGTTCATCGGCCAGCCTGCCGAGGAAATCGTCGCCGGCGCCAAGGCCATGCTCGACGACGGCCTGTTCAAGCGCTTCCCGAAACCGGACTACGCGTTCGCGCTGCACTCGTGGCCGCTGGCCTACGGCACCATCGGCTACAACAGCGGACCGGTGTCGTCGAACTCGGACGCCATCGAAATCACCTTCAAGGGGCGCGGCGGCCACGGCTCGGCGCCGGACAAGGCGCTCGACCCGATCACCATCGCCGCGCGCTTCGTGGTGGACGTGCAAACGGTCATCAGCCGCGAAAAAGATCCGAAGGAATTCGGCGTGGTCACGATCGGCGCCATCAACGGCGGCAGCGTCGGCAACATCATCCCGGATTCGGTCAAGGTGCGCGGCACCATCCGCACCTACAACCCGGCCGTGCGCGAGAAGATCCTGGCCGGCGTGCGCCGCATCGCCAACGCCTCGGCCGCGATGGCCGACGCGCCGGCGCCCGATGTCGAGCTGATCACCGGCGGCGCGGCCATCGTCAACAACGACGCGCTGGTCACGCGCACCGAGGGCGTGCTCAAGCAAGCCTTCGGCGACGCCAACGTCGCGCGCATGCCGGCCATGACGGCCAGCGAGGACTTCTCGGTGTACGCCAACGAAGGCATACCGTCGATGTTCTTCTTCACCGGCGTCTACGACCCGAAAGCGGTGGCCGCGGCCGACAAGCCCGGCGGCAAGCCGATCGCCTTCAACCACTCGCCGTACTACGCGCCGGTGCCGGAGCCGTCGATCAAGACGGCGGCCCAGGCGATGACCCTGGCGGTGCTCAACGTGCTCGCAAAGTAAGCAAGGTCGGTCGTAAAGCGCGCGGCTATTTGCTGGCCGCGATCCATTTGTCGACGCGCGCCTCCAGAATCGGCAGCGGCAAGGTGCCGTCGCCGATGACCACCTGGTGGAATTTCTGGTAGCTGAACTTGTCGCCCAGCGCCGCCTGTGCCCGCGCCCGCAGTTCCAGGATTTTCAGCGAGCCGATCTTGTAGCTCAGCGCCTGTGCCGGCCACACCATGTAGCGCTCGATCTGGTTTTTCGCACGGGCCTCGCTCCAGCCCAGCGCGTCGGCCAGATAGGTGATCGCCTGTTCGCGGCTCCAGCCCTTGGCGTGCATGCCGGTATCGACCACCAGGCGCGCGGCGCGCAGCATCTCCGCGTTCAGGTGACCGTAGTAGGCGACCGGATCGTCATACAGGCCCAGCTCGCGGCCCAGGGTCTCCGAATACAAGGCCCAGCCTTCGGTGTAGGCCGCGCTGTTCGGATTTTCGGTGCTGAACTTGCGGAAGTCCGGCAGGTCCAACTCTTTCAATAGCGCGCCGTGCAGGTGGTGGCCCGGCACGCCCTCGTGCAGGAACAGGCTGACCATGTCGACCCGGCTGTATTGCTTGGGATCGTTGACCACCGGCCAGAACACGCCCGGATGCGAGCCGTCGGCCGCCGGCGGCGTGTAGTGGTCGGAGGCGGTCGCGCGCGTCAGCTCAGGTTCCAGGTGCAATTCCATTTTCCCTTTCGGGATCACGCTGAAGTAGGTCGGCAGCTTGGCCTGCACGGTCGTGTATAGCGCGCGGTAGGCGTCGAGCACCTGCTCGTCGGTGGTGAAGATCTTGAACTGCTGTTGTCCGGCCATCCATTGCGGCAGCTGCTTTTCCGGGCCGTCGTAGCCCAGCTTGGGTCCCAGCGCGGTCAGCTGCTGCTGAATGCGTGCCACTTCCTTCAGGCCCAGCGCGTGTACCGCATCCGGCGTCAGCGGCAGGTTGGTGCTGTCCTTGATGCGGGCCGCGTACCACGCCGCGCCGTTCGGCAGGGCGCTCCAGCCGGTGCTGGCGCGGCTGGCCGGCAGGTATTCGTTTTGCAGGAAATCCACCAAACGGGTCAGTGCCGGGGCGATTTTTGTGTCGACGGTATTCAGGTAGGCCGCCGTCAGCTTTTGCTTGTCGGCGGCGGAGAACTGCGCCGGCAGGCGCGTGATCGGCGAATAGTAGACGCTCGTTTCCGGCGTGGCCGCGCGCAGGTTCTGGAACTGCGGCAGCATCGCCACCGTGATCGCCTTCGGCTGCACGATGCCGGCGCGGATGCCTTGCTTCATGTTGGCGATGGCCTGGTCTATCCAGGTCGGCAACTGTTTCAGGCGGCTCAGGTAGGCTTGATATTGCGCGACCGTGCCCAGTGGCTGCGAGCCGGTGCCGTCGGCGTAGTTCGCCAAAGTACTGGGGACGTTGTCGAACTGGTTGAGCGGCAGCAGGTGTTCCGGGAAGGACTCCAGCTGCATTGCATTATTGAGTTCGTAGGACAGCAAATCGTAGGTCAGCTGGTCCTGCTCGCCGAGCTGGTCGCGCCGCACAGCCATCAACTGCTTCTGCATCTGGCGGTACAGCGTGAACTGGGCAGCGCGCACCGACGGGGAGATGGCCAGGCCGATCTGATCGTTGTAGCGGCTGTCGCCGTTGGCGGTGGCAAACAGCAGCGGATCGAATTTGCAGCGCGCCGTGTGAAACGCGGCGGCCAGCTTGGCCAGTTGCTGCTGCGCCTGGCTGGCCTTGGCCGTGGTCGTCTGCGCGGCTTCGGCCGGCAACATGCCGACGCCGGTAAAAAGGAGGGTGGTGATCAGTACCGAAGTCCGCAGCGAGGCGCGGCAGCGAGTGTGGGGCATGGACGTTTCCTTGTGAGCAGATAAGCCGCCCATCAGGCGGCTTATCTTGGCGTGGGTAATTGTTCGCAAGGAAGTCTAGCATTAAACAATTCACCCGGAAATTGTCAGCCCGCCGCAACGGTTAGTTCGAACGCAGGCCGCCATCGACCACGCGCACGTCGTCACCCTGGTGCCACGATGGCTGCTCGGTCTGATGGAACTTGCGTACCGAACCATCGTTCATGCGCACCACGATGTCGTAGCTCTTGTTGGCCTTGACGCGGCCCTCGATCTGGTTGCCGGCGACCGCGCCGCCGATGGCGCCAGCCACGGTGGCCAGCTTGCGGCCGTTGCCGCCGCCGACCTGGTTGCCCAGCAGGCCGCCGACCAGCGCGCCGCCGACGGCGCCGACGCCACTGCCTTCGGCGCGGGTTTCGATTTCATTGACGGCTTCGATCACGCCGCAGTTGTTGCAGACGGCAGGCGCGCTCTTGACCGGGGTGTGCTTGACGACCGGCTTGTCGCGCACGGCTTCACGGACCGGTTCACGGGCAGGTTCGCGGACTTGCTCACGGACCGGTTCGCGCACCGGCTCGCGGTTTGGCGCGGCAGGCGCCGTTTGTTCGACCAGCGGCTGGCCGTTCGGCGCCAGCGCGGGATCCTGGTTGTGCGAATTCGAGGAGGGCAGCCAGCCCATGATGGCGGCAACGCCCACGCCACTGACCAGCACAACGGCGGCTGCGGCGGCCATGATCATCGGGTGCAGCTTGGAATTGGATGTGTTGTTCATTTTTGTACCTCTTATTGTTGAGTGGCTTGTATGACTACAAGCAACTAACGCATTGACAACAAATCGGGGTGACAAGGATTTCGTATCAAATGTAAGCAAATGTTCCTGAATGGCATGATTGACCTGGCCTGCCGCCCGGTTTTTTTGAAGACTGGGGGCGGGGGAGGTACAATTGATCCTTGAACGCTTTAAATAGCAGGAATATTCAAAAACGCCCGCGTCGGCCGTTTTTCACCAGCCGCTTGCCGGCAACATTTGATTATTAAAGGTTTTCCATGAGTCTCCAATGCGGCATCGTCGGCCTGCCCAACGTCGGCAAGTCCACCCTCTTCAACGCCCTGACCAAGGCCGGCATCCCGGCTGAAAACTATCCGTTCTGCACCATCGAGCCCAACGTCGGCGTGGTCGAGGTGCCGGACCCGCGCATGGCCGCGCTGGCCGAGATCGTCAAGCCCGAGCGCATGGTCAATGCCATCGTCGAATTCGTCGACATCGCCGGCCTGGTGGCTGGCGCGTCGCAGGGCGAGGGCCTGGGCAACCAGTTCCTGTCGCACATCCGCGAAACCGACGCCATCGTCAACGTCGTGCGCTGCTTCGAGGACGACAACGTGATCCACGTGTCCGGCAAGGTCAGCCCGCTGGACGATATCGAAGTCATCCAGACCGAGCTGGCGCTGGCCGACTTGGGCACCGTGGAAAAAGCCATCCACCGCGAAAACAAAAAAGCCCGCTCCGGCGACAAGGACGCGGCCAAGCTGCTGGCCATCATGGAGCGCATCGTGCCGCACCTGAACGAAGCCAAACCGGTGCGCGCCATGGGCCTCGACGCCGACGAGATGGCCCTGATCAAGCCGCTGTGCCTGATCACCGCCAAGCCGGCCATGTATGTCGCCAACGTCTCCGACACCGGCTTCAAGAACAATCCGCTGCTCGACCAGCTGACCGCCTACGCGGCCACCCAGAACGCGCCGATCGTCGCCATCTGCGCCTCGATCGAAGCCGAGATCGCCGATCTGGAAGACGCCGACAAGACCGAATTCCTCAACGACATGGGCATGGAAGAGCCGGGCCTGGACCGCCTGATCCGCGCCGCCTACAACCTGCTCGGCCTGCAGACCTACTTCACGGCCGGCGTCAAGGAAGTGCGCGCCTGGACCATCCACATCGGCGACACCGCGCCGCAGGCGGCCGGCGTTATCCACACCGACTTCGAGCGCGGCTTCATCCGCGCGCAAACCATCGCCTACGACGACTACATCCAGTACAAAGGCGAGGGCGGGGCCAAGGAAGCGGGCAAGATGCGCGCCGAGGGCAAGGAATACGTGGTCAAGGATGGGGATGTGCTGAACTTCCTGTTCAACGTCTAAGCGCGGCAGCGCCTCACTTCTGAAGCCCCGCTGTCACGGGGCTTTTTTCATTTGGCTTCTGCCCAGCTGTACGATTGGCGGCGCGGCGCCCTTTGTTGGGTATAATCGTTGCATTATCCGCTCGTCGGACCGCCGCGTTTGCGTTCCGCACCGCCTCATTCCCTCACTAGAAAAATACTCTTCATGGCTTCTTCCAACGATAACGTCAGCATGGCGCTGTTCTGCGATTTTGAAAACGTGGCGCTCGGTGTACGCGACGCCAATTACGACAAGTTCGACATCAAGCCCGTGCTGGAGCGGTTGCTGCTCAAGGGCAGCATCGTGGTCAAGAAGGCGTATTGCGACTGGGACCGCTACAAGGCGTTCAAGGCGCCGATGCACGAGGCGAACTTCGAGCTGATCGAGATTCCGCACGTGCGCCAGTCGGGCAAGAATTCGGCCGACATCCGCATGGTCGTCGACGCGCTCGACTTGTGCTACACCAAGTCGCATGTCGATACCTTCGTCATCATCTCGGGCGATTCCGATTTTTCGCCGCTGGTGTCGAAACTGCGCGAGAACGCCAAGAAGGTGATCGGCGTGGGCGTCAAGCAATCGACGTCCGACCTGCTGGTGGCCAACTGCGATGAATTCATCTTCTACGACGACCTGGTGCGCGAGAGCCGCCGCGCCAAGCGCGACGCGGGCGAGGCCAACAAGCCGGCCGTCAAGCGCTCGCCGGAAGAAGAGCGGGGCCGCCGCGAAGAAATGGACAAGCGCCGCAACCAGGCGGTGGAAATCGCCGTCAACACGTTCGAGGCGCTGGTGCTCGAACGCGGCGACAGCGGCAAGATCTGGGCCTCCGTGCTGAAGGAGGCGATCAAGCGCCGCAAGCCGGACTTCAGCGAGTCGTATTATGGCTTCCGCACCTTCGGCAACCTGATCGAGGAATGCAAGGCGCGCGGCCTGCTCGAATTCGGCCGCGACGAAAAATCCGGCGCCTACGTGTACCGCAGCAGCGGCGCGTCCAATGGCGCCATGCAGGGCGCCGGCGAGACGCAGTCCTCCGATAATGGCAGCGTCGGCGCCGAGGCACAGGACGGCGGCAAGCAGGAGTCGCGCCGCAGCCGCGGCCGCGGCCGCACCGCCGCCGAGCGTTTCGCCGAACGCCAGGCCGAGCGCCTGGCGCAGCAGGCGCGCACCGGGCAGGACGCCGACGACCAGAACACCGACGACATCGACGCCGATGCAGACAATGCGGAGCCGGTGGTTTCGGCCTATGCCGCCTGGCAGGCCGAGCCGGAGCAAGCATCCGACCAGACGTCGGCGCAAGCCGACGCGGCGGCCGATGCGCAGCCGGCGTCGCAGTCCGACTCTGACCGCAATCGCGGCCGTGGACGCGGCAACCGCGGCGGCCGCAAGCAGGGCGAGCGCAACGGCCAAGGCGCCGTGGCAGCCGCCGAGGCGCCGGTGGTAACGGAAATGGCGGTCGATCTGCCGGTCGCCGAGGCGTATGCCGAAACGGCGCAGGCCTTGCCGGAGGAAACGGTAGCGCCGGTGCCGGCGAAAAAGAAAAGCGGCGCCAAGCCGCCGGCGCGCAAGGTCAAAGCCGCCACCAAACCGCAGGCTGACGAGGGCAAACCGGCCAAGGCTGGCAAAGGCGGCAAGGGCCGCAACGGCGCCGCCGTGCCGGTAGTCGTTGCGCCCGAGCCGGCCGCGCCGGTGGTGGTCGAGGCCGAGGTGGCCGAAGCGCCAACAGCGGCGCCGGCCAAGCCGGCCAAGCCCCGGGCGCCGCGCAAGCCACGCGCGCCCAAGGCCGTCGCCGAGTCGAACGAGTAAGCCAGTAACCGAGGGGAAAAGTCAGGCCCGGCATGGGGCGGCTGTGGATCGTATAATGACAACGTTACGGTCTTATTAACCAGTGCGGCAAACGCCGCCATAAAGGTAGCCGCCTCATGCCCATCCTTTCCGCCCTCACGCTGTATCCGATCAAATCCTGCGCCGGCGTGGCGTTGCAGGACGCCACGCTAACGACGGCGGGGCTGATGACCGAACAGATCTACGACCGCGAATGGATGGTCGTCGACGAGGACGGCGTGTACATGACGCAACGCGAGCACCCGCGCATGGCGCTCATCACTCCCACGCTGAAAGCCAACACGCTGGAGTTGCGCGCGCCCGGCATGCTGCGCCTGGAAATCCCGCTCGGCCTGCCCGACCCGGATCTGGCGCCGACCCTGTCGACCCAAATCTGGGAACACACGATCCTGGCCTACGACTGCGACGACCTGACGGCCGAATGGTTTACCAAGGCCATCGGCGTGCCGTGCCGCCTGGCGCGCTTCCACGCCAACGCCACCCGCGCCGTCAGCGCGACCTGGACCAAGGGCGTGCCTGCCACCACCTTGTTCTCGGACGGCTATCCGATCCTGGTGGTGGGCGAGTCCTCGCTGGACGACCTCAACGACAAGCTGCGCGGCGTTGGCCGCGCGGCGATCCCGATGAACCGCTTCCGGCCCAACCTGGTCATCGGCGGTATCGAGGCGTTCGAGGAGGACTACGCCGAGTCGTTCCAGATGGGCGACGCGCTGCTCAAACCGGTCAAACCGTGCCCGCGCTGCCCGATGCCGTCGATCGACCAGGCCACCGGCGTGTTCGGCCCCAACCCGCTTGACATCATGCAAGGCTATCGCGCCAAGCCCGAGCTCGACGGTGCCGTTTGCTTCGGCATGAACAGCATTCTGATCACCGGCGACGGCCAACGCGTGCGCGTCGGTCAGGAAATCGTCGTTACACTGGCGTTTTAATGCACTTGGGCCACCTTTTGCATTCCCAAGCGGCACAACTTGGCGTAATGTTGCAATGACATGAAACCGGGTGAACAGTAAGGGCAATTATGACGCAAACCGCCACTGGCAAAGTAACGACGCCGACCGACCACGCCACGCGCGCGAACGATCTGGCGGCTGAAAACCAGGCTTTGCGGGCACGCATGGCCTATCTGCTGGAGCAGGCCGAGCGCAACCACTCGATCATGACGCGCCACCAGGCGTTCGACCTGAATATCGTGGGCGCCGCCAATTTTCCCGAGCTGGTCGGCACCATCTTCCGGGTGCTGCCGGTGATCTCCGAGCTCGACAGTGTGACCCTGACCCTGGTCGACGAGGGCGCCGACATCCGCGAAGTCATGCTCAAGCTCGACGTGGTGTTTGCCGATTTTCCCGATTTGATCTTCGTCGAGGAGCTCGACGGCCTCGGTTTCGACCTCTGTCCGCGCGGCCCCGGCGCGCCGACGCCCAAGCCGCTGTTGGGCATGTACGACGCGCAGCGCCACGCACGGCCGTTTCCGAACCCGCCGGCGGGGCTGCAAAGCGTGGCGCTGGTGCCGCTGCTGCGTAACAAACGGGTCATCGGCAGCCTGAACCTGGGCAGCTGCGATCCCACCCGCTTCACGCCCAGCCTGGGCACCGACTTTGTCGAGCACATGGCGTCGATCATCGCCATCTGCCTGGAAAACGTGATCAGCAACGAGATGCTCAAATACATCGGCCTGACCGACTCGCTGACCGGCGTCTACAACCGCCGCTACATCGACCGCCGGCTGCTCGAGGAGATCGCCCGGGCGCGGCGCCAGTCGTATCCGATCTCGTTCATGTACATCGACATCGACCATTTCAAGCGGGTCAACGACACCGTTGGCCACGGCGGCGGCGACGATGTGTTGCGCGAGGTGGCCGCCCGCATCAAGAACGAACTGCGCGCCTCGGACGCGGTGGCGCGCTTCGGCGGCGAGGAGTTTGTCGTGCTGCTGATCGACGCCAACCTGGAGAGCGCCGCCTTCGTGGCCGAACGCATCCGCGCCAGCGTGGCCTGCAGCATGATCTCGCTGTCGCCGGAACTGCAATTGTCGGTGACGGTGTCGATCGGCGTGGCCTGCCTGAACCCGGGCCAGACCGAGGGCGACCCGCTGGCGGTGGCGCGCGCCTGGGTGGCCCAGGCCGACACCTTGCTGTACGCGGCCAAGGACGCCGGCCGCAACCGCGTGGTCAGTGTCCCGCTGGCGTCGGCGTCCCGGCAGCAGGAATGAGGCTGGCCGGCCGCGCCGCCCGGCGCTAGCGCAGCAGCCGGTTTTCCGCGCGGGTGACGGCCTCGGCCCCGCCGCGCACCACCACCACGTCGCCGGCCTCGAGCACGGTGTCCGGCCTGGCGTCGAGCTGGGCCTTGCCGCGCCGGATGGTGGTCACCTCGGCGCCGGATCCGGCGACGTCGATGTCGCCGAGCGGACGGCCGACGCCGGTGGCGCCGCCGTCCATCGTGACCGAGTGCAGCCGCTCGAGGTCGGCATCCTCGCCGGCGTCGCTGACGCCGCGGAAGTAGCCGCGCAGCGAGGCGTAGCGTTCCTCGCGCGCGGCCTGCACCCGGTGCACCACGCGCCGCAGCGGCACGCCCAGCATCACCAGCGCGTGCGAGGCCAGCATCAGGCTGCCCTCCATCAATTCCGGCACCACCTCGGCCGCGCCGGCCGCCTTCAGCCGGTCCAGGTCGGTGTCGTCGTGCGAACGGACGATCACCGGCAGGGTCGGCGCCAGCTCGTGCACCAGATGCAGCACCTTGAGCGCCGACGGCGTGCTGGCGTAGGTGATCACCACCGCGCTGGCGCGGTAGATGCCGGCCGCGACCAGGCTCTCGCGCCGCGCGGCGTCGCCGTACGATACTTGCCGTCCGGCCGCCTGCGCCTCCTGCACCCGCTCGGGGTCGAGGTCGAGCGCGTGGTATTCGATGTTTTCCTCGCTCAGCAAGGTTGCCAGGCTCTGGCCGCTGCGCCCGAAGCCGGCCACGATCACGTGCTTGCTGGTGGACATGGTGCGGCTGGCGATCTTGGTCAGCGCCAAGGATTGCATCATCCACTCGTTGCTCGACACCTTCATGACGATCTGGTCCGACTTGGCGATGAGGAACGGCGCCACCAGCATCGACAGCACCATTGACGCCAGCACCACCTGGATGATGAACGGGTCCATCAGCTTGCTGCCGCCGGCCAGGTTGAGCAGCACGAAGCCGAACTCGCCGGCCTGCGCCAGCGCCAGGCCGGTGCGGATCGAGATGCCGTCGGACGAGCCGAACAGCTTGGCCAGGCCGGCGATCAGCGCGAACTTGAGCAGCACCGGGCCGCCCAGCAACACCAGCACCAGCCACCAGTTCTCCAGCACCAGGCGGACGTTGAGCAGCATGCCGACGGTGATGAAGAACAGCCCCAGCAGCACGTCGCGGAACGGCTTGATGTCTTCTTCCACCTGGTGTTTGTATTCGGTTTCGGAAATGAGCATGCCGGCCACAAAGGCGCCCAGCGCGAGCGACAGCCCGGCTTTTTCGGTGATCCAGGCCGCGCCCAAGGTGATCAGCAGCAGGTTAAGCATGAACAGCTCTTGCGAGCGGCGCTTGACGACGATGGTGAACCAGCCGCGCATCAGCCGGTGGCCGACGAACAGCAGCAGGGCCAGCACGATGACCGCCTTGACGCCGGCCCAGGCCAAGGTCTCGACCAGCGCGTCGGGGCGCTGGCCCAGCGACGGGATCAGGATCAGCAGCGGCACCACGGCCAGATCCTGGAACAGCAGGATGCCGATGATCTTACGGCCGTGTTCGCTTTCGAGTTCGAGCCGCTCGGTCAGCATCTTGACCACGATCGCGGTCGACGACATCGCCAGCGCGCCGCCCAGCGCGAACGAGGCCTGCCAGCTGATCTGAATCGACGGCGGCAGCTGGGTGGCGATGGTCCAGCCGAACAGCATGGTTGCGACTATGGTGCACACCACCTGCGCCATGCCGAGCCCGAAGACGATGCCGCGCATGGCCATCAGTTTGGGTAGCGAGAATTCGAGGCCGATGGAGAACATCAGGAACACCACGCCGAACTCGGCCAGTCCGTGGGTCGCCTCGCTTTGTTCGGCCCAGCCCAGCGCGTGGGGGCCGATCAGGATGCCGACGGCCAGGTAGCCGAGCATCGGCGGCAGGTGCATCATGCGGAAAGCCACCACGCCCAACACGGCGCTGCCGAGCAGTATCAGGGTTAATTCCAGGGGTGAAAACGTCATTTCAACATAGCCGGTAAAATAATATTTAGTTGTTTGTCGCCGGGCCCGGGCGTTATGTTTGGACTGGCAAGTTTTTTGCTTTCCCAATTCGGCTATACTTGGGTATGAGTGTAACCCATGAAAAAACAATGCTGAAAGCTTTTGACGCAAATATGGCCGAGCACGCATTGCGGCTAGCCCGTGAAACGTTGCAAAACGAGGCCGACGCCATCGCCGCGCTCAACGCCCGCTTGGGCGACGACGACAGCGTCGTGCGCGCCATTGCCCTGTTGCTAAACTGCAAGGGCCGGGTGGTGGTCTCCGGCATCGGCAAGTCCGGCCACATCGCCCGCAAGATCGCCGCGACGCTGGCCTCGACCGGCACGCCGGCGCTGTTCGTGCACCCGGCCGAAGCGGCCCACGGCGACCTCGGCATGGTCACCGCCGACGACGCCTTCATCGCGATTTCGTATTCCGGCGAGAGTGCCGAACTGATGACCATTTTGCCGGTGGTGAAACGCATGGGCAGCAAGGTCATCGCGATGACCGGCAAGCCCGGCTCGAGCCTGGCCGTGATCGCCGACGTCCACCTGAACGTGGCCGTGGCCAAGGAAGCCTGTCCGATGAACCTGGCGCCGACCACCTCGACCACGGTCACCTTGGCGCTGGGCGACGCTCTGGCCGTCGCTCTGCTGGACCTGCGCGGCTTCCGCGAGGAGGACTTCGCGCGCTCCCATCCGGGCGGCGCGCTGGGCCGCCGGCTGTTGACGCACGTGCGCGACGTCATGCGCAGCGGCGACGATGTGCCGAAGGTCGGCGCCGACGTCAAACTGACGGACGCGCTGCTGGAAATTACGCAAAAAGGCATGGGCATGACCGCCATCGTCGACGCCGACGGCAAGCCGATCGGCGTGTTCACCGATGGCGACCTGCGCCGCATGATCGAGAAGGTCCAGGACTTCACCAGGGTGGTGATCCGCGACGTCATGCACCCGAATCCGCGCAGCATCTCGCCGGAAAAACTGGCGGTCGATGCCGTGGCCGTGATGGAGCAATACCGCATCAACCAGATGCTGGTGACCGACGCCGATGGCAAGCTGGTCGGCGCGCTGCACATCCACGACCTGACCCGTGCAAAGGTGATTTGATGACCGCGCCGACTTATGTGGAACGCGCCGCGCGCGTCAAACTGATGATCTTCGACGTCGACGGCGTGCTGACCGACGGCAGCCTGCATTACGGCGCCGAGGGCGAAGCGTTGAAGACTTTCAACGTGTATGACGGCCTGGGCATCAAGCTGCTGCAGGAGTCCGGCGTGCAGACGGCCATCATCAGCGCGCGCGTGTCGCCGCAGGTGGTCAAGCGCGCCGCCGACCTCGGCATCGGCTTCCTGCACCAGGGCGGCCACGACAAGCTGACGCCGTTCAACGCGCTGCTGGAAAAAACCGGGCTGAAGGCCGAACAGGTCGGCTTCATCGGCGACGACATCGTCGACCTGCCGATCCTGACGCGGGTCGGGTTCGCGGTGGCGGTGCCGGGCGGACGCAAGGAAGTGCTCGAGCGCGCGCATCACGTGACGGTGGCGCAGGGCGGGCGCGGCGCGGTGCGCGAAGTGTGCGAACTGCTGCTGCACGCGCAGGGCACGTACGAGCGCGTGCTGGCGCAGTTCATGGTGTGACGGAGTGTAATCATGCGTAAAAGAACAGCACATCGCTGGCAGCTGACCTTGACCATGCTCATCGGCGTGTTTGTCGCCGTCGGCAGCTTTTGGCTGGTGCAGGTGGTCAACCAGTCCGGCCAGGAGCAGCAGGCGGACCAGTTCCTCAACGAGCCGGATTACATCATCGACCGCTTCAGCCTGGTGCGCATGACCAAGGAAGGCAAGCCGGCGTACATCATCTCCGGCGACAAGCTGACCCACCGGCCGATCGACGACTCGTCCGATATCGACAAGCCGTTCCTGAACAGCCTGGCGGCCCAGCAGCCGCCGATGACGATCCACGCCGATACCGCGCGGGTCGACCAGAACAACACGCGCGTCACGCTCAACGGCAACGTCGACGTGGTGCGGCCGGCCTCGCCGAAGGCCGAGGCGATGCGTCTGCAGACCAGCACCCTGACGGTGTTCCCGGACGAGGAACGCATGGAAACCAAGGCGCCGGTCGAGATGAAACTGGGCGGCACGACCTCCAGCGGCACCGGCATGAAAACCAATAACGCGACACGCCAGCTACAACTGGGCGGACGCGGAACGATCACGATACCGCCCAAGGCGCCTCGTTAATTAATACAAGCTACACAGAGATATGAAGGACACGACGATGAAGAAACTGAATTTGAAGGCGAATCTGAAGACGATACTGTCGGCGGCGCTGCTGCTGGCCGCCATGGGCGCGGCCCACGCCGAAAAAGCCGACTCCAACAAGCCGACCCAGGTGACCTTCGACAACCTCGATGCCGACGACGTCAAGCAGATCAAGACCTTCACCGGCAACGTTGTGCTGACCCGCGGCACCTTGCTGATGAAATCGCCCAAGGCGGTCGTCACCGAAGACCCGGAAGGCTACCAGTTCGTGGTGCTGACCGGTGGGGCCGGCACGCAGGCGACGTTCCGCCAGAAGCTCGACGGCGCCGGCGACCAGTGGGTCGAAGGCCGCGCCGACCGCATCGAGTACGATGGCAAAACCGAGCTGGTCAAACTGTTCTCGAAGGCGGAGATCAAGAAACTGGAAGGCAGCAAGACCGCCAGCCAGGTCGACGGCGAGTTCATTTCGTATGACAGCCGCCGCGAATTCTTCGCCGTGAAAAACACCGCCAGCGGCGAGAGCAAGCCTGGCGCCGGCCGCAGCACGATGGTGATCCAGCCGTCGGTCAAGGCGGCCCCGGCCCCGGCCCCTGCCACCAATCCAGCGTCGGGGAAATAAGCATGGAGCCAACCTGCGGTAGCACCCTGATCGTCCGCGGCCTGCAAAAGACCTACGGCAAGCGCCAGGTCGTGCATGACGTGTCGCTGCAAGTCGAATGCGGCGAAGTGGTCGGCCTGCTCGGCCCCAACGGCGCCGGCAAGACCACCTCGTTCTACATGATCGTCGGCCTGGTGCCGTCGGACGCCGGCACCATCGACATCAGCGGCGTCGACATCTCTTCGCTGCCGATCCACCGCCGCGCTTCGCTCGGCTTGTCGTACCTGCCACAGGAAGCGTCGGTGTTCCGCAAGCTGACCGTGGAAGAGAATATCCGCGCCGTCCTCGAGATCCAGAAAGTGGACGGCAAGCCTTTATCCAAGGCTGCCATTGATGAACGGCTCAATACCCTGCTGGCCGATCTGCAAATCGAAAAGCTGCGCGAAAACCAGGCGCTGTCGCTGTCCGGTGGCGAGCGCCGCCGCGTGGAGATCGCCCGCGCGCTGGCCACCAACCCGCGTTTCGTGCTGCTGGACGAACCTTTCGCCGGGGTCGACCCGATTGCCGTGATTGAGATCCAGCGCATCGTGCGCTTCCTCAAGGAACGCAATATCGGCGTCCTCATTACCGACCACAATGTGCGCGAGACGCTGGGCATCTGCGACCGCGCATATATCATCAACCAGGGCTCGGTTCTGGCTTCAGGCCGGCCGGACGATATCATCGCCGACGAGTCGGTCCGCCGCGTGTACCTGGGTGAACATTTCAGAATGTAATCGCGCCCCATGAAACAGTCATTGCAACTGCGCACGTCGCAGCACCTCGCGCTGACACCCCAGCTGCAGCAGTCGATCCGTCTGCTGCAGCTATCCACGCTGGAGCTGCACCAGGAACTGGAGCAGCTGCTCACCGACAATCCCTTGCTCGAGCGTCTGGACGACCCGCTCGACCGCTCGTTGCGGCTGTTGTCCGACGGCGCCATCAGCCAGCAGGCGTCCTCCGGCGAAGCGCCGCCGGAAGGTCCGCCGGGCCAGCAGGACGCCCCGGCCCCGGCCGACGCCGACACTTACGACGGTCCGGCCGCCGATACCGAAAGCACCAGCAGCGAGGCCGATGTCGACTGGAGCGACGCCGGCCGCAGCAAGGCGCCCGACGACGAGGACGCGCGCCCGCAACTGGAGGCCAACCACTGCACCTTGCGCGAGCACCTGATGGAGCAGATGCGCGTGACGGTGCTGGAGATGCGCGACCGCGCGCTGGTCGAGCTGATCATCGACGCGCTCGACGAAAACGGCTACCTGGAAGAGCCACTGGAGGAAATCCACGCGCGCCTGCCGGAGGAACTGGAAGTCGACATCGACGAACTGCGCACCGCCTTGTCGATGCTGCAAAGCTTCGACCCGATGGGCGTGGGCGCGCGCAACGCCTCCGAGTGCCTGGCGCTGCAGATCAAGCGCCTGCCCGGCATCGCGCTGGTGACGCGGCGCATGGCGCTGACCATCGTCGAAAACCATTTGACCTGGTTCGCCCAGCGCGATTTCAACAAGCTGAAAAAAGCGCTGGTGTGCGACGACGAGGACCTGCGCGAGGCGCAAGCGGTCATCCGCCTGTGCAATCCGCATCCCGGTTCGGCCTTCGCCTCGGACGTGTCCGATTACGTGGTGCCGGACGTGATCGTCAAGAAGTCGCGCAGCGGCTGGCAGGTCAGCCTCAACAACGACGTCATGCCGCGCCTGCGGGTCAACGCCATGTACGCCAACCTGCTTAAGCAAGGTAAGGGCGAGGGCGCGATGGGCGCGCAGCTGCAGGAGGCCAAGTGGCTGATCAAGAATATGCGCCAGCGTTTCGACACCATCCTGCGGGTCGCCCAGGCGATAGTAGAAAGACAAAAGAACTTTTTCTCGCACGGCGCCGTTGCCATGCGCCCCCTTGTGCTTCGCGAAATTGCTGATACACTGGGTTTACACGAGAGCACCATTTCTCGGGTAACGACTCAGAAATACATGCTGACGCCGCACGGCATGTTTGAGTTGAAATATTTCTTTGGTAGCCACGTCGCCACCGAAGCGGGCGGTGAAGCAAGTTCGACGGCGATACGGGCACTCATTGTTCAATTGACAGGAGCTGAAGACCCTAAAAATCCTTTATCCGACAGTAAGATTGCGGACATGCTGGGGGAACAAGGCATGGTGATTGCGCGACGGACTGTTGCCAAATATCGCGAAGCGTTGAAAATCCCTCCGGTTAGTCTCCGTAAGTCTTTGTAGTGACTTGGTCACTGTGCGCCCGGCCGCAATGGGCGCGGCACTGACCGTAAGCGACATTTATCTTTAGGAGCGTGTATGAATCTGACCATCAGTGGACATCATCTCGAAGTGACCGCGGCCATCCGCGAATACGTACAGAACAAACTGGAACGTGTCACTCGTCACTTCGATCAAGTTATTGATATTGCTGTCATCCTGACTGTAGATAACCTTAAAGAGAAATCCAAGCGGCAAAAGGCTGAAATCAACCTGCGCATGTCGGGTAAAACCGTGTACGTGGAAAGCCTGTCGCAAGACCTGTACGCCGCCATCGACACCCTGGTCGACAAGCTTGACCGTCAGGTCATGAAATACAAATCCAAAGTTCAGCAGCACGGCCACGATGCGATCAAGCATCTCCCGGATAGCTACGAACCCGCTGCCGCCGCCCTATAACAACGGCCTCCGGCACCATCCAACAAAGGGCGCAAGGGCGCCCTTTTTTGTGTCCGCCACCAATGCGATGAAAATCATTTATTCCGTTTGGTAGCGGTAGAATAGCCGCTGACCCGCACGGCCAAGCGGGGTCGGACCCTGCGGGTC
>Ga0308163_10002180_pt1 | contig 18528 bp, 15 predicted proteins | sample PhyTR1_FD_201037 | JGI IMG/M metagenome (GOLD analysis project Ga0308163, IMG submission 201037) | Phyllosphere microbial communities from UC Gill Tract Community Farm, Albany, California, United States - DLSLT.R1 | ecosystem: Host-associated > Plants > Phyllosphere > Unclassified | place: USA...
GTCCGGGATCAATCGGCCAGCGCGCTTGCCGGTGACATAGGTATCTCTTCACCCGACGATCCGCGCCATGCCGGCGATTGCACGGTGGCAGAAAAGGCCTGCCTTGCCATGCCGAATGGCGTGCAGAAGCGGCTCGGAACTGTCGAGGCACCGCCGCCGGTGCTTGATCTCATGACCTTCTACAGCGAGACGCTCGCGCCGCCGAAACGCCGGGATGTGGCAAAGCCTGAGGTCTTGGCTGGCAAGGCGCTGTTTTATGCCGCTGGCTGCGCCACCTGCCACAGGCCGAAATATGTGACGCGCCGCGATGCCGCCAATCCGGCGCTCTCCTTCCAGCTGATCTGGCCCTATTCCGATTTCCTGCTGCATGATATGGGACCGGAACTTGCCGACGGGCAGCAGGTGGGCCTGGCTACAGGCCGCCAATGGCGCACGCCGCCGCTCTGGGGGCTTGGACTGACGGGCAAGGTCGGTAGACAAGCATATCTGCACGACGGGCGAGCATCGTCCTTGCCGCAAGCCATCCTCTGGCATGGTGGCGAGGCCGAGCAGGCCCGCCAAGCTTTCGCATCCATGACGCCTGTTAACCGCAAGGCGTTGATCACGTTTCTGGAGTCTCTCTGATGCCGAACCCGCGTTCCCTGACCTTGAGCCTGATCCTCGCCCTCTCCGCCGCTTTACCGGCCCTTGCGCAAGAGGCAGCACCCCATGCGACGGCGCTACAAACCGATGCCGTTCCCGCCGTCATGGAAAAGGCAGTAGACGGCTTTATCCGCCCCGGCTACCGCCAGTTCGTGGACAAGGCCAAGGCGCTGCATGCAGGCATGGACAGTCTTTGCGCAACGCCGTCAGACGCCACGCTTAAGGCGGCCAGGCAAGGATTTGGGGATGCCGTGCGCGCCTGGGCGCGGATCGAGATTATCAGGGTCGGACCGGTGATCGAGGAGAACCGCTTCGAGCACATCCTGTTTTATCCCGACCGCAAGGGCCTGGCGCTGAAGCAGATCCAGGGCGCGATTGCCTCCAACGACAAGAGCTTTGCCGATCCCCAGTCGCTGCACGAGAAAAGCGTGGCAATCCAGGGCCTCGGCGCGCTGGAATATGTGCTCTACGGCACCGGCGCGGAGACCCTGGCTCAAAAGGACGGCGACTTCCGCTGCCGCTATGGCGCAGCGATCGCAGGCAATGTCGAAAACATGGCCGGTGAACTGTCGAGCCTCTGGGAAGCCCCCGGCGGCGTACAGGCGGCGTGGAAGCAGCCAGGCCCCGACAATGACGTGTTCCGCACGCCATCAGAAGCCGTGACCGGCCTGCTTGGCGTTCTCGTCCATGGCACCGAAACGGTGCGCGACGAGCGGATCGAAACCTTCTTCAAGGGCGCCGATGGCCGGATTGCGCCGAAACAGGCGATTTTCTGGCGCTCGGGCCTGACCTTCGTCAGCATGCAGGAAAATCTCACCGGCCTCAAAAACCTGCTGAACGGCACCAATGCCGCAAGCCTGCTGCCACCGGCAAAGCGCGGTGTTATCGACGCCATCAACGCCCGCGCCGACAAGCTGATCGAAACTACCAAGACGATAACACCTGACGTCGAAGCGGCGGTATCGAAGCCGGACGAGCGCCAAAAGCTTGTCAGCCTGCTCGACAACAGCCGTAGCATGATCACCGACCTCAGCGACGGCCTGGGCGGCGGCGTCGGTCTCAGCGCGGGCTTCTCCTTCGCGGATGGAGACTGATGGCCATGCGCGGCGCGCAGATCGATCGTCGAGATTTCCTGAAGGCTGCCGGCGCCATCTATCTAGCCAGCCTGACGCCTGCCGCAGCCGAGACACTGGTGCGGGCCGATGCCGTCTATGCCTCTGGCTTTCGCGCGCCGGACGGCAGTTTTGGCGCGGCTCTGCTGGCAGAAGATGGCCGTATCGTCTCGCGCGTTGCGCTGCCCGGTCGTGCTCACGGACTTGCCTCCTCGGCCAAAAAAGTCGCCGCCTTTGCCCGTCGCCCCGGCAAGTTTATCTTCATCTTCGACCGGCAGAACCTGATAGCACCCGTGGTGGTCAATGCCCCGGCCGGGCGGCATTTCTACGGCCACGGTCATTTCTCGCCGGATGGCAGGCTGCTCTATGCCTCGGAAAACGATTTCGATAACAACAGGGGCATGATCGGGCTCTACGATGCGACCGACGGCTTTCGCCGGATCGGCGAATTTCCCGCCCATGGCATCGGCACCCATGACATGAGCGTCAGCGACGATGGCAAGTTGCTGATCATCGCCAATGGCGGCATCGAGACCAATCCAGATTTCGGCCGCACCAAGCTCAATCTCGACCATATGGAGCCCTCACTGGTCCTGGCAGATGCCGCAACCGGCGACCTTGTCGAAAAACACGAGTTGCCCGAAGCGTTGCGCCAAGTCTCGACCCGCCATATCGATCTCGATGCCGATGGCCGTATCTGGTTCGCCTGCCAGTACGAAGGGCCGCGCCGCGACCTGCCGCCCCTGATCGGCCACTTCGGCAAAGGCGAGGCGCTGACCTGGATCGACCTGCCGCCTGAGGTCACCCGCAGCCTTGGCAATTATGTCGGAGCTATCGCCGTTAACAGGCGCGATGGACTGGTCGGCGTAACCTCTCCTGCCGGCGGTGTCTCGGTGGTGCTTGACGCAGCAAGCGGCAAGGTCAAAGCGACTGGCATCCTTAATGAAGCTGCGGGCATAGCCTCGGCTCGGCACGGCTTTGCCACCTCTTCCTACGACGGCCGCTTTCTCGACAGTCAAGAGACGGTTAACTGGGACCAGCACATCATCCGGCTCTCGTGAAGATTCGTGACGCGAATTCTTAGACGTTCGCACTCTTCCAAAAAACGCGGCAGCCACTAAATTCGAGCGTCATGCGCAACGCCCTTACCAATCTCATTTTCATGATCGCCGTTACCGGCATCGGCATCCTGATCGGCCTCTCCAACCTGCCAGGCGACTGGTATGATGGGCTAGTGAAGCCGAGCTTCAATCCCCCTGCCTGGCTGTTCGGGCCGGTCTGGACCGTACTCTACGTGCTGATCGGCCTTGCTGGCGCTCGGATCTGGCGCCGCGCGCGGCGTTCAAAGGCCATGACGCTGTGGTTCGGCCAGATGATCCTCAATTTCCTGTGGTCGCCCGCCTTTTTCGGCCAGCAAAGCACCGGACTCGGGCTGATCGTCATCCTGCCGATGCTGGCGCTGATCCTCGCCTTTCTCTGGCAGGTACGCAGGTTCGACAAGGTGGCCCTCGCCTGTTTCATTCCTTATGCAGCCTGGGTCGGGTTCGCCAGCGTGCTCAATGGAGCCCTTTTCCTGCTAAACTGACCCCTGACCCGCCGGTCATGTTGTGTCGCAAGGGCTTGCCCAAGCGGCCGTCTCGTGCCAAATGGCTGCGCAAGCGAGGGATGAAGGGCGGCAGCCAGATGGATGCGGAAATCCAGCAGCGGATCGAGGCGAGTTTTGCGCGTCAAGGCGCCATGCAGACCATGGGTGCCGAACTGACGCGGATCAGCCACAAGCTTGTGGAAATCGAGCTTCCCTTTCACGAAAAGCTCACCCAGCAGCATGGGTTTCTGCATGCCGGCGTGATTTCGGCTGCCCTGGACACGGCCTGCGGCTATGCCGCTTATACCGTGATCGAGCCCGATACTTCGGTGCTGACAATCGAATTCAAGGTCAACATGATGTCGCCCGGACGCGGAGAGCGCTTTCTGTTTCGAGGCGAAATCATCAAGCCCGGCTCCACCATCATCGTCGCCGATGGCCGTGGCTATGCGCTCGGCGACGGTCCAGCCAAATTGATCGCCTCCATGACCAGCACCATGATGGTGATGCGGGGCCGTGAGGATATCCGGGAATGACATTCGAATTGAAATCTGTCTGCGGCAAATCCGTTTTGTTCGTCATGGCGGTCGACGCGGAATATGGCCCTTTCCTTCGTCTGCGCATCCAGCCTCTGATGACCGGCGTTGGCCCGGTCGAGGCGGCCATCGTGCTGACGGCGGCGCTGAAAGACCTGCAGGTGCAAAATGCCCTGCCGGATCTGGTCGTGTCGCTCGGCTCGGCAGGATCGGCCAGGCTGGAGCAAACAGAAGTCTATCAGGTCTCCTCGGTTGCCTATCGCGACATGGATGCCTCGCCGCTCGGCTTCGAGAAGGGCCGCACGCCGTTTCTCGATCTGCCGGCGGCCATAGACCTGCCGCTGCGCATTCCGGGCGTCGCAACCGCCAGCTTGTCGACCGGCGGCAATATCGTGTCTGGCACCACCTATGACGGTATCGACGCCGACATGGTCGATATGGAAACCTACGCCGTGCTGCGGGCGTGCCAGAGCTTCAATCTGCCCCTCATCGGCCTGCGCGGCATTTCCGATGGCAAGGCGGAGCTGAACCATGTCAGCGACTGGACGGAATATCTCCACGTGGTCGATCGCAATCTCGCCCAGGCTGTCGACGCGCTGGTGAAGGCGCTGGAAGACGGCACCTTCTGGTTTTGAGCCGGCTGGTTTAAAGCCGGCTGGTTCTGATCCGGTCCACCGGGTCGCGCATTGGTTTTTTCATGCTTCCGGCATTTCCCGGATTGCCAGCGGCATCGCTTTTCATTAAAGGCTCGACATGACCCAGATAGCACATCCCGACAGCGTTCTCATCATCGATTTCGGCAGCCAGGTGACGCAGCTGATTGCGCGGCGCGTTCGCGAAACCGGCGTCTACTGCGAAATCGTTCCCTTCCAGTCATCAGAAGAGGGTTTCGCCCGGCTCAGGCCGAAAGCGATCATTCTGTCCGGAAGCCCCGCCTCAACGCTGGATGACAACAGCCCACGCGTTCCCCAGGCGATCTTCGACAGCGGCCTGCCGATTTTCGGCATCTGTTATGGCCAGCAGAGCATGTGCGCTCAGCTCGGTGGCAAGGTCGAAGGCGGCCATCACCGCGAATTCGGCCGCGCCTTCCTCGACATCGAGCAGGATTGCAAGCTGTTTGAAGGCCTCTGGTCGGTCGGCTCGCGCCATCAGGTCTGGATGTCCCATGGCGACCGTGTTACCGCGATTCCGCCGGGCTTCCGCGTGCTTGCCACTTCGTCCAACGCGCCTTTCGCCTTCATTGCCGACGAAGCGCGCAAATATTACGCCGTGCAGTTCCACCCGGAAGTGGTGCATACGCCTGACGGCGCCAAGCTGATCCAGAATTTCGTGCACAATATCGCCGGCATTTCCGGTGACTGGAGCATGTCGGCCTACCGCGCCAAGGCGGTCGAACAAATCCGCGCCCAGGTTGGCGACAAGCGCGTCATCTGCGCGCTGTCCGGCGGCGTCGATAGTTCGGTTGCGGCCCTGTTGATCCATGAAGCGGTCGGCGACCAGCTGACTTGCATTCTTGTTGACCACGGCCTGATGCGCAAGAACGAGGCGGCCGATGTCGTCGCCATGTTCAAGGAACATTACAATCTGCACCTGATCCATGTCGACGCGATCGACCGTTTCGTCGGCGAGCTGGAAGGCGTCTCCGATCCGGAAACCAAGCGCAAGATCATCGGCCGGCTGTTTATCGAGACCTTCGAAGACGAAGCGAAGAAGCTCGGCGGCGCCGATTTCCTCGGCCAGGGCACGCTCTATCCCGATGTCATCGAAAGCGTTTCCTTCTCCGGCGGTCCGTCCGTGACCATCAAGAGCCACCACAATGTCGGTGGCCTTCCCGAGCGGATGAACATGCAGCTGGTGGAACCGCTGCGCGAATTGTTCAAGGATGAAGTGCGGGTGCTGGGCAAAGAACTCGGCCTGCCGGACAGTTTCATCGGCCGCCATCCCTTCCCCGGTCCGGGCCTTGCCATCCGCTGCCCCGGCGGCGTGACCCGCGAGAAGCTCGATATCCTGCGCGAAGCAGACGCTATCTATCTCGATGAAATCCGCAAGGCTGGCCTCTACGACGCCATCTGGCAGGCTTTTGCCGTGCTGCTGCCGGTCCAGACCGTCGGCGTCATGGGCGATGGCCGCACTTACGAATTCGTCTGTGCGCTGCGCGCCGTCACCTCGGTCGACGGCATGACGGCGGATTTCTATCATTACGACATGGAATTCCTAGGCCGTGCCGCCACCCGCATCATCAACGAAGTCCGCGGCATCAACCGCGTGGTTTATGACGTAACGTCGAAACCACCCGGCACGATCGAGTGGGAATGATCGGACCACTCAAGGAGAAAGCTGGGCATTGCAATTGCCCAGCATCTGCTCTCTAGGCCCGCCATATATAATATTGCTCCTCCCAACGGACCTGGGCGAAGAGCGTGGTTCTCAGGCTGCGCTCAGAATCTCTGCCGCAAAGTTGCGATAGTTGTGAAGCGGGCGTCCGAGCATTTCCGTCAGACGCTCGACATCTCCGGCTTCCGGGATCATCCCGTCGCTGACATAGCGCTCGGCCATCAGCCGCATCTCGTAAGCCGTCCATTTCGGCATGAACGTTGCCATGTTCTGCTCGAAGCCGCTCGGATCATCACCACCATAAACGACCGGCCGGCTGAGCAAATCCGACCAGATAGCGGCCACCTGCGGGCCCATCAGAGTGTCTGGACCAACAAGATTGATGGTCTCGATTGGAAGAGTGCCCGGCGCCTGGTCACGGCGGATCAGTTCGATCGCAGCAATTTCGGCGATATCCCGGGCATCGACCATTGCAACACCCTTGGAGCCGATCGGCATCGGATAAACGCCATGATTAAGGATAACGTCCTTGATCATCAACTCGTTGTCGATGAAGTAGGACGGGCGCAGGATGGTAGCGCTGAATCCCATCTGCCGCAGCATACGCTCGGCGCCCGATTTTACGGCGAAATGCGGCACATTTACCGCGCCCTCGGCATCGAAGACCGACTGATAGACGACCCGCTCGACACCGGCTTCCCGGGCAATGTTCAAGGTAATGATCGCCTGGGTGAATTCATCGCCGGTCACGGCATTGAGCAGGAACAACGTGCGCACGCCCTGAAAGGCACGGCGCAAGGCATCGATATCGAGCAAGTCGCCTTGGGCGATTTCGACATTAGCGGGAAAGTCAGCCTTTGCGGGGTCACGGGTCAGGACGCGCACCTTGGCGCCGCGACGAACGAGTTGATCGACGACATGGCGGCCAACACGGCCGGTGGCACCAGTAACGAGAATAGTCATGGTCTTTACTCCTATTGGGTTGGATAAGTTTGCTTGCGTTGACACACGTGAATTTAATGATCCATATTCTTTCCGATAGACGCAGTATTTGGACAGTTCGTCTCACAGGTGGAACACATGGATCTACTGGCGCTGGCAGATTTCAATCTGGTTGCTCGTCATGGCGGGTTTGGCAAAGCGGCTCGCGCGGCTGGCCGACCAAAGGCGACGCTCTCGCGGCGCGTTAGCGAACTCGAGGCGAGCCTTGAGCTGCGTCTTTTCGAGCGCGGCGCGCGGGTGCTGAGGCTGACACAGGAAGGGCGGGCGCTGTTCGAGCGGACGGCGGCGCTTTTGACCGAGCTAGACGAGGCGGCCAAAGCAATCGCATTCGGCGGGCATAGCCCTCGCGGTCGGTTGAGGATCAGCGCGCCGCTGTTATTTTCCCAGACAGCGATGGGCAAGCTCGCCGCGGGCTTTGTGCGGAAATATCCGGAGATTCAGCTGGAGATCACCACGGAAGATCGAGCTGTCGACATGATCGAAGACGCCTATGACCTGGTCATTCGCGTCAATCCGGAACCGGATGAAAGTCTGGTCGGTCGCGTGTTTCTGCACGACCGCATGGTCGTTGTCGCGCGCCCGGACCTGCCGCGGCCCGCCGATCAGGAAACCGTTCCTGCCATCATTCGTGGACCGATGGTTCAAAGCGATGTTTGGGAGATCACGACCGCGGACGGACAATCCCGCCTGATGGTGAGGCCAGTTCTTAGCCTCTCTTCCTTCATCATGATCCGCGATGCGGTGCGCACTGGCCTCGGCGCAGCACGTCTCCCCCTGTCACTGGCGAGTTCAGATCTCGCGGTAGGCGCCTTGGTCAGTTGGGGAGATGTGGAAGGATTTGAAACGGCACTTTGGGCGCTGTATCCGACACGACGGCTGCTTAGCACGCGGGTGTCGGCCTTCCTGGAGTATCTGAAGGCCACCTTTCCAAAGGGAACGCCAGATGAGCTTGCCCGCTTTATTGATTGATCACCGGGCATCATGCGTTGGTGATGGCGTCTGGAGGTCACTCCACCCCGCCAACGGTTTCGCCCCGGGCCAACAATTCGCTTAGCAATGCGTTCGGAAAGCGGCGTTTCTGGATGATGGCATAGAAGCTCTCAGTCACTTCAGGGATGCGGCAATGCTCGACGAGGATGCCGGATTCCAGCTCGTCGCGCACGACGATGGGCGGTACGAGGGCAACACCTTCGCGTTCGCGTGCCATAAGACGCAACATCGCCATGTCGTCGACTTCCGCGAGGATGACAGGTCTTATGCCGGCCATTTCCAGGATGCGGTCGAAGGCGACGCGAATGTCGCTGTCGAGGCTCGGTAGCAGCAGCGGCTCGCTGCGAAGGTCATCGGGAAAATTCAGGACCCGCCCATCAGAGCGCGGCCGGCCGACGAGGCTGACCGGCTGTGCATTCAGCAGATGGTTGCGCAGTGCAGACCGCGCATCGCGGGGGGCAGCGCTATTGGCGAGCACCACATCGATGGCATGCGCTTCGAGTTGCGCCAGGAGATCGCGCATATTGCCGGAGCGGACGATCAGTTCCACATCGGAACGCCCGACGAGGGGGCGCAGGAATTCCAGCTGGAAGTTGCGCGACAGCGTCGTCAGCGCCCCAACCCTGAGCACTTGGCGGCTGGCAGTGGGGCGACCGCGCAATGTGCTCATCAGCTCGTCACCGGCCTTGAACACCGTATCGGCGTAATCGAGCGCGATCTGGCCCGCTTCCGTCAACACGAGTTTCTTGCCCACCCGCTCGAACAGCGGATGGCCCATCTGATGCTCGAGTTTCTGGATCTGCACCGACAGCGCCGATTGCGACAGATTCATGTGTTGGGCGGCCCGCGTCAGGCTGCCTTCATGGGCGACAGCCCAGAAATATCGCAGATGGTTAAAGTTCAGATCTCTCATATCGTTCTTTTAAAACGAACGATAACGACAAAACAATGAATTTTTATTGGAGACCCGCCTCGACTAACAGTGTCCGCAACGGATCGATTGAGGGGTTTTGCCGTGCTTATCCACTTCCTGCCCTTGCTGGCACCCATACCATTGCTCGCTGCTGCCGCAGTCGGCTTTTGCGAACCCGGCATCAGGCCCAAGCGCGCGCCGAAGCTGGCAGAAGGTGCCGCACTGCTAGCGCTTTGCGCGGCACTCGCCTGTCTTGCGAGCTTGATCCTTGCCGGCCCCGGCACCAGCCCGCTGCTCGGCGTGGCCTCTGCCGGGTTTTCCGTCCGGCTCGATGCGGTTAGCGTCACTATGCTGGTTCTGGTTACCTTTATCGGCTGGGTGGTGATCCGCTACGCCGCCACCTATCTTGACGGCGAGGACAGGCAAGGGCCGTTCACCGGCTGGCTCTGCGCCACGCTGGTCGCGGTGCTGCTGCTGGTCACAGCCGGCAATGTTCTGCAACTCGTTTTGGCCTGGATCGCCACCAGCCTGTTTCTGCACCGGTTGCTGCTGTTTTACCCGCAGCGAATTGCCGCCCAGCGCGCGGCGCGCAAGAAGTTCATCACTGCCCGGCTCGGCGATGCCGCCCTTGCGGTCGCAGCTATCCTGCTGGCCCATGCCTATAACAGCGCCGATATCGCCACGATCCTTGAAGCCGCGCGCCACGGCCAAGGTGGTAGTGCGGCGATGGTCGCAACCGGCTTCCTTGCACTCGCTGCCGTGCTGAAATCTGCGCAGTTTCCGACCCATGGCTGGCTGACCGAAGTGATGGAGACCCCGACACCGGTTTCTGCCCTGCTGCATGCCGGGGTGATCAATGCCGGCGGCTTCCTGCTGATCCGCTTTGCCGATGTCATGATGCTCAGCCCCGGCGTGCTTGCCGTACTGGTCATGGTCGGAGGATTTACCGCCCTGTTCGGCAGCCTCGTCATGCTGACCCAACCGGCGGTGAAGACGTCGCTGGCCTGGTCGACCGTCGCGCAGATGGGCTTCATGGTGTTTGAATGCGGGCTGGCGCTGTTTCCGCTGGCGCTTCTGCATATCGTCGCCCATTCGCTCTACAAGGCCCATTCCTTCCTCGCCTCAGGCGGCGCGGTGGAGCGGGTGGCGGCCATTCGCCGGCCCGGCCCGGTTGCCGTGCCCGATGCTGGCGCGGTTGGGCGGGCTTTTCTCTCGGCACTGGCAATCTATGTGCTCGTCGGGCTCTGCTTTGGTCTGACGCATAAGTCGCCGCAGGCGATTGCGCTCGGCGCCATCCTGATCTTCGGCGTCGCCTATATGTTGGCCCAGGGCCTCGCCGACGCCGCGCCCAAGGCACTGACCCGCAGCACAGCGGTTTATGCGGTCGCGACTTCGGTCAGCTATTTCGCCCTGCAGACGGTGACGAACCTGCTGATGGCAGGCACCCTGCCGCCAACTCCGGCACCGGCGCCGCTGGAATGGGCGCTGCTGGTTCTGGCCGTCGTCAGCTTCGCGGCTGTTGCGGTCGTCCAGGCCATGTTTCCGCTCTGGGCCTACCACCCTGCTGCCGCCGGTCTGCGGGTGCATCTTTCCAACGGCTTTTACGTCAATGCCGTCTTCGACCGGTTGGTCGGCGGCTGGTCGACATCCAAGCTGATCGCCAGCAAGCAGAACTGAGGAGTTCGCCATGTCTCTTGAAACCAAAGACACCATGATCGATGCGGCCCTGTTCCACGCTGCTGCGGACCGCGCCGCCCGGGCCATTCCCCCGGCCTGGCCGCTGATGGCTAGCGTCGCTGTCAATCCGTTTCTCGGTCAGACCGGCGAGACCCTGGTCGAGGTCGGCGCACGGGTGGCCCGGGTCGCAGGCGTGTCCGTCACCATGCCCAGGCAATGGTATCGGACAAAAATCGCCACCGGTGAGATCGGCGATGATGACCTGCTAGCCGCGCTCGATGCCTGCGTTTCCACGCTGAAGCCGGTCAATCTGGCAGATCTCAAGGCGCGGATGGCCGAAGACCCGGAAAGATCGACGGCCTTGGCAACGGTGGCGGATCTGGCTGCCGAGGCCTCCGGCACCGACTGGCCCGGCCTCATCGCCGAGCGGTTGGGGGCCTGGATGGCCGGCTATTTCGACGAAGGACAGGCGCTGTGGGCAGCCCCGCGCGCAAAGGGCGCTTACGGCGCCTGGCGGGCCGTGGCAACCCATGACCTGACACCCGAGATCGCCGGCCTCTACGGCTTTGCCCGGCATGTCTCGGACGCGCCTGAGAGCGCAGACGCGGTCATCGTCAGGGTCAGCGAGCGGCTGGGCCTAAAGCCAGAGGCACTCGACAGCTATTATCACCAGATGCTGATGACGCTGGGTGGCTGGGCGCAATATGGGCGCTACAAGCTGTGGCAGGCGGAATTGGCTGGCGGCACAGACCAGACGATCACCGATCTTCTCGCGATCCGGCTGATCTGGGAAGAAGCACTGTTTATTCGCTACGAGGAGGCGATCGCCGGGCCATGGAAAAAGGTCCGGGATGCCCACAACCTGCCGCTCACACCGACGGCCGATCTCGTCCTCGACACTCTTTTGCAGGACGCAGCAGAACGGACGGCGCAAAGAGGGCTGGCGCAGATCTTTGCCTCGGAAAGTCCCAGAGCCTCCAAGGATCGGCCCCTGTTGCAGGCGGCCTTCTGTATCGATGTCCGGTCGGAAGTCTTCCGGCGGGCGCTGGAAAGCCTTGATCCTGATATCCGCACGCTTGGCTTTGCGGGCTTCTTCGGCCTTAGAGCCGCCCATCATCGGTTTGCCTCCGATGTCGAGGAGGCGCGGTTCCCGGTATTGCTCAATCCAGCGCTGACCTCGCGGGCCGGCGGCGCCTACCGCGCTGAGGAAGTGGAGCCGGTGCGGATCAAGGCCCGGGCCAAGCGCGCCTGGGGACGGTTCAAGCTTGCGGCCGTCTCCTCCTTCGCCTTCGTCGAGGCAACCGGGCCGGTTTATGTCGCAAAACTGCTCGGCGATGCGCTGGGCCTGCATCATGGCAAGCCCTCCGTCGAGCCGGCACCGCAGATGCTTCCGGCCCTGTCTCTGCCAGAGCGGATCACGGCGGCGACAGCCGTGCTGAAGGCGATGTCGCTGACATCAGGCTTTGCGCGTCTGGTGCTGCTGGTTGGGCACGGTGCAAATGTTGTCAACAATCCTCATGCCAGCGCGCTTCACTGCGGCGCTTGCGGTGGCTACGCGGGCGATGTCAACGCCCGGCTGCTGGCAGCGCTGCTGAACGACCGGGATGTCAGGGCGGGTCTGACTGAGGCCGGCATCGAGATCCCCGATGATACGGTTTTCCTCGGCGCGCTGCATGATACCACCACCGACGGGGTGCAGCTTTTCACCGGCGATTATCCGGCTGACGATCATGCGAGCGATATCGCCCGTGCCACGGCGTGGCTCGATAGTGCAGGCCAGCTGGCCAGAAGCGAACGGGCTCTGCGGTTGCCGCGGGCGGCCAATGAGGCTTCGGTTGCCGCACGCAGCCATGACTGGGCGGAAACACGGCCGGAATGGGCGCTTGCCGGATGCAAGGCGTTTGTCGCCGCACCCCGGTCGCGCACGTCAGGGCGTGATTTGCAGGGACGCGCCTTCCTGCACGATTACGACTGGAAGGCGGATCAGGGTTTTGGCACCCTGGAATTGATCCTGACGGCGCCCGTGATCGTCGCCAGCTGGATCAGCCTTCAATATTACGGCTCGACCGTGGCGCCCGAGGTATTCGGCGGCGGCAACAAGCTCTTGCACAATGTCACCGGCGGCATCGGCGTCATCGAGGGCAATGGCGGACCGCTGCGGGCCGGGCTTCCCTGGCAATCTGTCCATGACGGCGAGCGCTTCGTGCATGAACCGCTGCGGCTATCGGTCTGCATCGAGGCGCCGACCGAGGCGATGACCGAGATCCTGGCGCGCCATGACGGGGTGCGCGCCCTGTTCGACAACGGTTGGCTGCATCTTTTCGCCCTCGACGATCAGGGCCGGATGGCCTGGCGGTATACCGGTGGTTTGAGCTGGCAGCCGTTTGAGGAAGTTTGCGCGCCGGCGCCGATGAAGATCGCCGTCTGACATCAATGATCCCGGCGGGTGCAGATGGTTTTGCATCCGCCGGCAACGATCCATCGGATCGTGCGCGGCGTATCTGAGACATTACTTGTCTCTGTAGGTCTCAAATGGTCGCTGTGCGCAATCTCATTCCGGTTCTTGGCGACCAACTGACGCCAACGCTGACAAGCCTTGCAGCTGGAGATCCCAAACAGGATGTCGTGCTGATGGCCGAGCTTCACGACGAAGCCACCTATGTGCGCCATCACAAGAAAAAGATCGCCTTCCTGTTTTCAGCCATGCGGCACTTCGCCGAGGAATTGCGCGCGGCGGGGTGGACCGTCGACTATGTAACGCTTGATGCCGCTGACAACAGCGGCGGATTTACCGAGCAGCTGCGACAGGCGGTGAAGACACATCGTCCCCAGCGCATCGTGGTGACCGAGCCGGGCGAATGGCGCGTGGGCCAGATGATGGCAGGGTGGGAGGAGCAACTGTCGCTTCCGGTCGACATTCTCCCCGATACGCGGTTCCTCTGCACTCCCGACGAATTCGCAGCCTGGGCCAAGGGGCGCAAGCAATTGCGCATGGAATATTTCTATCGCGAGATGCGCCGGAAAACCGGTCTGCTGATGGAGGGAGACACGCCCGAGGGCGGGCGCTGGAACTATGATGCAGAGAACCGCAAGCCGGCGGCGCTCGACCTCTTCATGCCAAAGCCGAAGACCTGCAAACCCGATACCATCACCAAGGAGGTTCTGGCGCTGGTTGAGGCGCGCTTCGGCAATCATTTCGGCGATCTCGAGCCTTTCTGGTTTGCGGTGACGCGGGCCGATGCACAAGCGGCGTTTACGGCCTTCGTCGACCACGCCCTGCCCTTCTTCGGCGATTATCAGGATGCCATGCTCACGGGCGAGCCTTTTCTCTATCATGCGGTCATCTCGCAATATTTGAATTGCGGCCTTCTTGACCCGCTCACCGTTTGCCGCGCGGTCGAGGCTGCCTATCAGGCAGGAAAGGTGCCCCTCAATGCGGCGGAAGGCTTCATCCGCCAAATCATCGGTTGGCGTGAATATGTGCGCGGCATCTACTGGCTCAACATGCCCGGTTATGTGTCGTTGAACGCCCTCGATCACCACCGCCCCTTGCCGGATTTCTACTGGACAGCAGAGACCGACATGGCCTGCGTCAAGGCCGCCGTGAGCCAGACGAAGCAGCAGGCCTATGCCCACCATATCCAGCGGCTGATGGTGACGGGCAATTTCGCACTGCTTGCCGGCATCGATCCGCATGCGCTGCATGAATGGTATCTCAGTGTCTATGCCGATGCCTATGAGTGGGTGGAACTGCCCAACACGCTCGGCATGAGCCAGTTTGCCGATGGCGGTCTACTGGCCTCAAAGCCATATGCAGCGAGCGGCGCCTATATCAACCGTATGTCCAATTACTGCGGCTCGTGCCGCTATGATGTAAAGCAGCGCACGGGCGCAAAGGCCTGTCCCTTCAACGCACTATACTGGGACTTCATCGCTCGGCACCGGGACCGGCTGGCCAAGAACCCGCGCATGGCGCAGATGGTGCGCAGCTACGACAATTTCGACGCGGCAGAACGCAAGCGGATTGCCGACAGTGCGGCAGGCTTTCTGGCCAGCCTGGACTGACCGCCCCAACATGGGACATCTATCATCTCGCGTACCAGTAATCACTAGTACTATTTATGCGGGTGAATTATATTTAAGGAATGTTTTTAACTGCAATTTCACAATGACCATGCTTTTGTCAGGAAGGCGGGCGGTTCGGCAGCCGTTCAGAGGGGTCGCAGCGTGAAGATATTAGAGATCGTCCAAAACAAGACCACCAAGGACGCTGTGCTTTTAACAAGCATTGCGCTGGTTCTTTGGCCGATCGCAATTCTATACAATTTTCATGAAAATCTCGATGCCTTCATGGATGCGAACGAATCGCTTCAGCTCGACGAACTTTTTACCGCCCTTTGCATTGTCGGCTTGCTAAGTCTGGTCTTCGCGGCACGGCGGATCAGAGAGTTGCAGTCGGAAATCCGACTTCGCAATGTAGCCGAACAGAATATGGACTGGCTTGCCCATCACGATCCGCTAACCGGCCTGCCGAACCGTCGAGCGCTTGCCGAGCGACAGGCGGACGCGGATCCTTTCCGGGAGGGTCGTTGGGTAATCTACTCGATTGATCTCGACGGATTCAAGAAGGTCAATGACCTCGTCGGTCACCAGGGCGGCGACCTGCTTTTGAAAGACGTGGCGCATCGGCTGCGCAATGCGCTGCCGGGCGCCGAAGTCTACCGCATGGGTGGCGATGAATTTCTGCTCGTCAGCCCCCGCTCGGAACATATGGATTATGCCCATGCGGGCCAGCACATCGCACGACTGCTGTGCAATCCCTACGATGTCGGAGGCATGACCAGCGAGATCGGCGCCAGCGTCGGCTTTGCTCTCTTCCCGGAAGACGGCAGCGATTTCAAGGACGCCACGCATTGCGCCGATGTCGCCATGTATGTCGCCAAGAAGGCTGGCCATAACAGTGTCTATGGCTTCGACCGGATCATGGAAGACCGGGCGCTGCGCCGCGCAGAAACGGAAATGGCGTTGAAGTCGGCCATCCGCGACAATCAGATCGTGCCATATTACCAGCCGTTGATTGATCTGAAGACGGGCGAGTTGCGCGGCTTCGAAGCACTGGCGCGGTGGAAGACCGGCCCTGGCCAGTATATCTTGCCCAGCGACTTTATCGAACTCGCCGAAAAAGCCGGGCTGATCGTCGAACTCTCGGACAGCCTGCTGCGCCAGGCCTGCCGTGACGCGTTGCAATGGCCACCCACCGTGCGGCTCGCCTTCAACATTTCACCAACGCAATTTGTCGACCGGCAGTTGAGCCTCAGGATCATAGCTATCCTGATGGAAACCGGCCTGCCGCCCAGCCAGTTGGAAATCGAGATCACCGAAACGGCGCTTGTCCAGGACATCGAGCAGGCCAGCCAGATCCTGGCCGATTTGCGAAAGAGCGGGATCCGCATTGCTCTCGACGATTTCGGCACCGGCTATTCCAATCTGTCGCAACTGTCGAAATTTACCTTCGATAAGATCAAGATCGACCGCAGCTTCGTCATGGCATACGACACCGACAAGAAGCAGGAAGATATCGTGCGCGCCATTCTCGGTCTTGGCCAGGGTCTCGGCATCGCCACCACAGCCGAAGGCATCGAGGACGAGAGCCAACTCGCCTTCCTCAAAAGCATCGGCTGTGATTTCGGCCAAGGCTTCCTGTTTAGCAAGGCGCTACCGGCGCAAGAGGCTCTGTCGCTGATCGCAGGACGTGGCGAGAAGGATGCTCTCGCCTCCTGAAAATGAAAATCCGATGTTCTTTGACGGGCCACGGGCAGACTTGTCTGCCGGTGCCATTTTCATCTTTTCTGCCTGTCAAAATCCGCTATGAGTTTATCCCAACATCAATGGACGGACCAAGCCTCCCATGACGCAATTCGACGTGCTGACCATCGGCAATGCAATCGTTGACATCATCTCACGATGCGAAGATCGCTTCCTTGAGGAAAACGCCATCGTCAAAGGCGCCATGAACCTGATCGACGCGGAGCGCGCCACGAAGCTCTACGATATGATGGGACCGGCTGTCGAAGCTTCCGGCGGCAGCGCCGGAAACACGGCGGCAGGCATCGCCAGTTTCGGCGGCAAGGCCGCCTATTTCGGCAAGGTTGCTGAAGATCAATTGGGCACCATCTTTGCCCACGATATTCGTGCCCAGGGCGTTCATTACAGGACCATGGCGAAGGGAACCGAGCCACCGACGGCGCGCTGCATGATTTTCGTGACCGACGATAGCGAGCGGTCGATGAATACCTATCTCGGCGCCTGCGTCGAATTCGGTCCTGAAGATGTCGAGCCCGAAGTCGTTGCCGAGGCCAAGGTCACCTATTTCGAAGGCTATCTCTGGGATCCGCCGCGCGCCAAGCAGGCGATCGTCGAGTGTGCCCGCATTGCCCATGAGCACGGCCGCGAAATGTCGATGACATTGTCCGACAGTTTCTGCGTGCACCGCTACCGGGCGGAATTCCTTGATCTGATGCGCTCCGGCACAGTCGACATCGTCTTTGCTAATCGCCAGGAGGCGCTTGCTCTTTACGAGACCGAGGATTTCGAGCTGGCCTTGGACCAGATCGCCAAGGACTGCAAACTCGCCGCCGTGACGATGAGCGAAGATGGCGCGATGATCGTCAAGGGCTCCGAGCGCATCCATGTGCCGGCGACCGCCATTGCTGAACTGGTTGACACCACAGGCGCCGGCGATCTCTTCGCCTCAGGCTTCCTCTATGGCTATACCCAGGGCCGGTCTCTGGAAGACTGCGGCAAGCTCGGCTGCCTGGCCGCAGGCCTCGTCATTCAGCAGATCGGACCGCGTCCGCTGGCATCGCTCAAGGATGCCGCAGCGGAAGCCGGGCTGGCTTGAAGCCGCTTCGGCTGAAGGCATCTACTTGAAAGCTTCTCCGGGATAGGCGCCCCAGATTTCACCTTGGGCGACCCAGCCCTTGGTGCCGTCGACTTCCGCGCGGCACCAGGTGCCGTTGCATTCCAGCAACCGCATCAGCACGCCCGGCTGAAGCTTGGCAATGACTGCAGAGCCGGCCTGGCCGTCACGGCGCATGTTGACATAGACATCGTCGCCCTTGCCCTTCATCCACGGGGCGGCGAGCGCACTGCGTTCGCCCGACAGCAGGGTCTGGTTGACCCAGCCTTCGGTACCATCAGTATCGCGGATCCGCCGCCAATTGTCGTATTCCTGGATGATCTCGACCGGCAGGCCGGCGCGGGTATACATCCAGGACGTCGCGTAATCGGTGCTGGGGCCGATGCGCAGATTGACGCGCGCCGATTTCAAGGTGACGAACCGTGGCAAGGGCAAGCCGCTGGTACCCTTGGTCGCACCTTGCGCGGCGGCAGCGCCAGCCCATAGAGCGAACAGCGTGGAGACGAAAAGCGTGAGACAGGAGCGTTTGAACCCGTTGGGCATGGCATTTCCGTTGTCGATGGATCGATCGGAACCCGAAGCCCCCGCCAGCGGTTCCGTCGCCTGTATGTGATCCTGCAAGCGAAGATACAATTGTCTTCCCGGACAGGTTTGATAGAAATGAACCTGACTGCGCAACAGGTTTTTCGATCCGATTGATCAAGCTCCATTGCGCAGCAGGCGAAACCTCTTAAAACGTCCGTGCGTGTCGAGGACGCGCTGCGATTAGCGGAATCATCGCCTGCGTTTGGTTAAGGACCTGTTTACAAGGCATCGAA